>Ga0160495_100456_pt1 | contig 20210 bp, 22 predicted proteins | sample DID4MG_4_FD_108251 | JGI IMG/M metagenome (GOLD analysis project Ga0160495, IMG submission 108251) | Enriched soil microbial communities from UW Madison campus, WI, USA - DID2933_E24_FP4 MG | ecosystem: Environmental > Terrestrial > Soil > Unclassified | place: USA: Madison, Wisconsin | collected... | reverse complement strand
CCGCTACGTCGGAAACCTGTCTTGACCAGCTCCGAATAGACATCGGCATTGATGAGGTGCGAAGGCGTGGCCACTTGCGAGCGTGCTTGCTGGTCATCCAGATAACTGCACGGGTAGGGCGCGGTTGCATAGAACTGCAACGTGGAGAACGGCAAGTCTTTGAGATGCGTCATGTGCGTCCTGTCCTGTCTTGCGGGAAGCGGCGGCGCGCTGGAGCGGCCATCCGGTCCGTGGGTCAGGTTCCAATTTACACCATTTTGTCAGCTCCGGTGAACCGGGACGGCGCAGAGAACTGCGCTGGATCAGGCCTCAGGGGCGGCGCGTTGGCGCAATCCCCGCCTCCAGCAGGTTCAGCGGCGCCCAGCCACGGATCTGCGGCCACTGAATCGCAGCGCGCAGGTGGCGCAGGAAATCGCTACGGGCAATCGGACGCGCTCCCAGCGAGGCCAGGTGGGAGGTCTCCTGCTGGCAGTCGATCATGTCCACGCCATGGCTGCGCAGGAAGAACACCAGATGCGCCAGCGCCACCTTGGAGGCATCGCTGACCCGCGCAAACATCGATTCGCCATAGAACATGCGCCCGATCGATACGCCATAGGCCCCGCCCACCAGTTCGCCATTGAGCCAGACTTCCGAGGAGTGGGCATAGCCGGCCTGATGCAAGCCCAGGTAGCCTTGCATGATCTCCGGCGAGATCCAGGTCCCGTGCTCATGGCGGCGCGGCCCGGCGCAGCCCAGCATGACTTGCTCGAAGGCAGTGTCGAAGCTGACCTGCCAGAGTCCATCGCCCTGGCGGCTGCGCTCGATGCGGCGCAGGGTCTTCTTGAGGCTGTCGGAAACCACAAACTGGTCGGTGCGCAGGACCATGCGCGGATCGGTGCTCCACCAGAGGATGGGCTGGCCTTCGGAGAACCAGGGGAAGATGCCATGGCGATAGGCCTCCAGCAGCCGCGCCGGCGACAGGTCAGCCCCCGCCGCCAGCAGTCCTGGCGGATCTTTCAATGCGCGCGAGACATCGGGGAAGGGGGTATCCAGGTCCAGCCAGGCGATCATCCGCGGTACCTGCCTTCAGATCATGCGGCGGCGGATATCTTCGGTGTGCAGCGTGAAGCTGCCTTCACCGCTGCGCAGCTTCTTGAGATCCGCGAAGAAAGCGCGCAGGGTGAACTCCACCGTTGGGAAGGCGATGTCCTGCCAGGGGATCTGGTCTTCGGTATAGAGTTCGACTTCCAGGCTTTCGACGCCGGCGTGGTAATCCAGGTCCAGCAGGGTTGCGCGATAGAACAGGTGGACCTGATGCACGTGGGGGACATTGACCAGCGAGAACAGCTCATGCAGCTGCACGCGTGCGCCGGCTTCTTCGTCGGTTTCGCGGCGGGCGGCGTCCTCGGTGGTTTCGTCGTTTTCCATGAACCCGGCCGGTAGGGTCCAGTAGCCAAGGCGCGGCTCGATGGCGCGCTTGCAGAGCAGGACCTTGGTCTGACCGTTGTCTTCCCAGACCGGAATCGACCCGACCACCATCTTGGGATTCTGATAATGGATGGCCCCGCAGCTACCGCAGACGTAGCGCAGGCGCGTGTCATCGGGAGGGATCTGCTGTGATACCGTCTGACCGCACTCGGAACAGAATTTCATAGGGGCTCGGATCTGTCTGTCTATATAGGTAAGTGATCGGCTAGCCGGATCGATCACAGCGTTCTCTCTATGTATATATAAGAGGTGAAACAAGCGGCTGGAACCGTCCGGGAGGGTAGAAGTGTATCACCGTAAAAAGATTGCAGAAAATGTTTGCATTCCGATTTTAGCTGTCCTATAATTGTGTTCTTCAGACGCGGGGTGGAGCAGTCTGGCAGCTCGTCGGGCTCATAACCCGAAGGTCGTAGGTTCAAATCCTGCCCCCGCAACCACCGATATAGACGGCCCGGCTACTTGCTTAAGTAGCTGGGCCGTTGCCATTTTGGCCCAGACCTGATTATCTTCCCGAACCTCCAGCTGGATCGAGCCGAAGATATCGCCCAGGATCTTGCGCGCCATCAGGGGATTCTCCCGAAGAGCCTCCGTCAAGTTCATCAATATCTCATTGAAGATGCTGGCCACGTTCGGCGTCCTGGCAGCTTCGCTCGCTGCCTTCAGTGCGAGCCGACGCTGAATCGCGTTGCGGTCGTTCTCAAGCGCCTTCAATTTCTCGGCCAGAGCCTCGGATGCCCCCACCATTGTGATCGCCTCGATAACCCGGCTGATTTCAGTGGTCAGCTGGGTGATCCGCTTGGTCGCTTCTGCGACATCCTCCAGCGCGCCGGAGCTTTCCCGCAGTAGCTCCGAGAACGCCTGCTCAAATTCGGTTGCGGCCATGGGCGAAAGCAGCTCGGCGCGAATGATGGAGATCAGCCGCTTCTCAACCAGGTCCCTGGGAATGGAAAACCCCTTGCATACTGCCGGCCCGCGATCCTTTGCCGCAGCACATCCATAGCGCTCGGCATTGATGGCCACCACCGCGCCGCCACAATGCGGGCAGAGCATCATCCCTCCGAAGAGGGTGGTAGCGGGGCGCACCTGGCGCTTGCGGCCGTGTTCGTCTCGGCCAGCGTCAATGCGCTCGCGGACCTTCATCCAAAGTGCATCGTCCACGATCCTCAGGCCAGGGATCTGGGCGCGCTGCCATTCCTCCTTCGGCCGCTCGTTCCGCTGGCGCCGTCCGGTGTCGGGATCTTTGATCCACTGTGAGCGGTTCCAGACATATTCGCCGACGTACATGGGATTGTTCAGGATGCCGGAACCCTTCACCGGGCTCCCGTAGATGGCCGAAACGGCCCAAGTGCTATCTCGAGGTGATGCGACTCCCTGGTTGTTCAGTTCGTGCGCGATTCGCTGGACGCTGTTGCCAGCGGCGTACTGCTCGAAGATCCACCTGACCCAGCGCGCTTGCTGCTCGTTGATCTGGTATTGGCTGCCGCCATCGGTCTTCACGATGTCGTATCCATAGGACTTGCCGCCGGCAATATATCCGCGCTCCACCTGGCCAGCCTGGCCACGGTGGGTCTTGCTGCGTAGGTCGTCCAGATAGAGGTCATTGATCAGACCTCGGACGCCTCGCATGATTTTCCGCCCGCTGTGACGGGAGTCGTAGCCATCCGATACCCCAATAATGCGAATTCCACGGTGCTCCAGGCGGCGAACGATCTGCTCCTGCTCGACCTGGTCACGCGCAAGGCGGTCCAGCCCTTCGACGAGAAGCATCTGGAACCGGCCTGCAAGAGCGTCGGCCAGCATCGCATTGCCTGCTGGCCGGCTGCCCACGGCGGTGGAGCCGGAAATGGCCGCATCGCAGCGCTCGAACTCGACTATCGCGCCTTCGCGGTCGGCGCGGACGCGACACACACGCAACTGATCGTCGAGGGACGTCTCGCTTTGCTTGTCGCTGCTATATCGTGCGTAGATTGTTGCCTTCATTGCTTTCTTGCGGGGTTGATGTAGCGTCGTTGCTCGGGGCTTTCGCCAGCCAATTGCGTACAGCCTGGGCCGCCAGCATGCGGATCAAAGGCCGCATGCTGGCGCTCGGATCAAGCATATCAGGCCCGAGGAAAGGCGAAATGTGTTGCCGCTGTCGATGGCGCTTGCTCATTTGATCCTCCTGAATTCCACCACCCACACCCACGGATTGGCTTCCCAGCTGCCTGCACCGTTGATTCCCTCCCACAGCATCCTGAACGCCAGCGATGGATGCACGGTCAACACGTCCCGCTGGAAATAGTCAGCCGTCTTGGCCACGATGGACTCATCTGGCCATGCGCCTTCTGCCTTGGCGTCTTCCTCACTGATGTCCTGCAGGCGTTCCACGCGCACGCTGGTGATTTCCAGCAGGATGCGGCTGGCCCAGCGCGGCATATGGATGTTCGGGCGCTTAGAGAAGAACTCAGGAACAAAGCCTCCGTCGCCCCAGGGGACAAAGGTGCGTTCGGGGTAATACTGGTCGGCTCCAATCCACGTCCCAGCCGTATCCTGGTCAGCGCAATAGCAAACGCTCGCCCAGTCGCCGGTCTTCAGGTCGATGCCGCAGTCAAACGCGCCAGCGCCTTCGTGTGAATCGCTGTCGTGCTCAATCCAGAACGATTCGCGTACCCAGAGGCGGTCGCCGACTTGGCCGTAGGGGCAGGGGATCTGACGCGATCTGCTGTCATCCGGGTCTTTCTGGAGCAGCCACCATTCAGCTGTCTCGTTGCACTCGAAGCCCCAGCACGTAGGGTCGTTGATATCGCCTTGGCCGCCGACGAAGTCGATTGGCCAACCGGGGCGGCGCTTGATAATGCGCCGGGTCTGCGTCTTATCGCCGGCCAGGATGGCGCGGACCATCGGCGCATTGAAGAGGATAGGGCACTCTTTTGCGGTGATCATGCTAAATTCCTCCCCACATACGGAGGTGATCATGCTGACCTGCAAAGCATGTGGAACGCAGCGCGCCCTTGGCGCAGTTCAGCCGGCGATTGATGAAGCCGGCTGCTACTTCCTTTGTCCTGTTTGCGCGCATCGAAACGAGCTGATCTGCCTTGGCGAAGATCGCGACGGCTCTCTCATGTTTGCGCAGCCCGAGATTGATTGGAAGAAATTTCATTCCAAACCTCCTTCTTCTGCTTGACGTTGAGCGGCACGCCACGCGCGGACCTTGTTGATCAGATTGCGCTCGTTCTCGATGCAGGGCTTTGCAGATCCCCAGCGGCGCCCCTCGATGATGTCCAGAGCCTCACAAGCGGCAAGACCACCTCGCTCCGCCAAGCGCTCTAGCGACTGACCGTGGTTAGCGCGGGCCTGGCGCTCGTGGGGAGCAATCATTTCCCATGGAATTTCGCTCATGAGCGTTGCGCCCATGATGGGCATCGCAGTGCGGCTCATGCCTTGCCTCCTTCTTCTGCTGGCGGGCAGAGGGCGGCGCGGGCTTGCCATGCGATCCAAAAAACCTGAAGCCAGGGATGGTCGTAATGCCACCGATCATCCGCGATGCCGCCCGAAAAGTTCTCTGCATCGTCCCAATGCTGCCGAACCGCAGCCCACGCTTCGAAGCGTGCCCGCTCATCCGCCACCGGCTGCGCCACCGCTGGCGATGCATAAACGATGCGACGGTTTTGCGGGGCGAACGTGTGATAAACGTCCTCGCTGACTTCCCGCCACTTGCCCTTTTCGCTTGGGCCGTCCAGATTGGCCCATGTCGCCATGTAAATCGGCTGCGGCAACTCAGGCACCGGCCCTGCTGGTAGCGCGAGCTGGGCGGCGTGTTGGAGAGCATACAGACGCACCATGTCCGCCGTATATAGCGGCTCACTACCATCGCCACAGCCGTTGTAGTGCGTCTCAGGAAGCGGCGGTGCGGTGCGCGGGGCAAGCAGCTTGCGGAGTGCCAGATATTCGCGCAGGAGCTGCACGACGCGTCCATGGCCCATGAAGTGCGGGCCATTGGCGGCATTGGTGTAGGCGTCAATCCAGACTTGAATGCCATCCAGCGGGGTGAGTTTCAGGTCCACCACAGGGCGGGCATCACCGATGGGCTTGCCCAGGCTCCACAGGAACATACAGAAATTCGCCACGTCACGCGGATCGCCTTTCTCGACGTGCTCGCGCAGCATGTAGGACAGTTCGGCGGGATCGCATTGCTGCCATCCGGCGCGTCCCTTGGCGCGTGCGTCTGCCAACTTCGCCTTCATGACCTCAGCGAACTGGTCCACTGCGACATCATCCGGATGCTTTACCTCGGCATCGGCCGCGACCTGCAGCGAAACGACAGGGTGAGCAGTTCCACGGACGCCCAGCAGGATATTCGCTCCCTTGTTCAGCGCTTCCAACTCTGGCGGAGTCGGCTCCCAGGCCGAGAACATGAAATTGCCCTCGGGCGTTTGAACATCCAGGATGGGAAGGACGCCGCAGGACATATCCCTGCCATCCCAATCGGCAGGGGCGCCCAGCTGGCGCGTGGAGCCATCGATGCGCTTAATCAGCATGATCGCCTCCGTCGGTGGCGTGGGCCGCCGCAGTAGCTTTGCTGGAGGACTTTTGCTCGGCCTTTGCGCGCAGTGCGCGGATGGATTCCTGCTGCGCCAGCAACTCGTAGAAGACTGCGGCGGGAAGCTCGATGGTGGCATCCTCTACCGGTTTTTCTCGCAGCGCCTGCCGCACTTGCTCTGGGATGGCCAGCACCACCGCATCAACGGCTGAGACCATTGGCAACACCGCGCGGGCCGGGGGAGTCCAGGGGCGGATCGCTGCGGTCGTGACTTTCTTTTTCCCCGAGGCAGCAGCTTCCTGCTTTGCAGCTCCTAGCACTGCCGCTGCGCCGTCACCGTGCTCGCGCACTGCCTCGATGGCGGTGGTAGCTGCTGTCTCGCCGGAGCGGACCATCATCTGAACAGCATGCGGTGCGACCGCGAGCAAGAGCATTTGCTCGATGTGCTGGCGCGACTTGCCCACCAGGTTGCCGATCTCCTCGTTACTGAGCCCGAACGCCTTCAGGCGCCGGTAGCCTTCAGCCAGCTCCAGTGGAAGCAGCTTGCGGTTGTCCTGGCTCGTGAGGATGCGGGCCTGGCGTTCCAGGTCGTTGCCCTCGAACGGCTCAATGCGAATCCACTCGATATTCAGGCCTTCCGCGAGCAGCTCTTGATCCGCAGTCGTGCGGCGATGGCCATCGATAACGTCCACGCCCCGGCCGTCTTCGGACAAGCTGACCTCCAGCGGCGGAACCTTGCCACCCCGGCGCTTATGATTCTTCAGGCTCTCGATGTCGTCACGGTAGCCGGGGGCTTCTGTGTCACGCAGGTTGAAGCCGGGCAGAATGCGGATGGCGCTGGGGCGCGCCCATAGGCCGGCGTCAGTACGCTTGACCACGCCGAGATCCATAAGCTTGCGCCAACTGGGTTTGTTAGACATTTGCGGCCTCCATCTTGGTGGAATTCATGAGGGCAGCGATACGCTGCTGCAGCTCGGTAAGGGTTTGGCCTTGAGCGGGGAGTGCAGGAATGGATGACGGCTGCATTTCATGCGACCTTCGCCATTTCGTGCTCATGCGCGAAATTGGCCGTCAGCAGCGCCCGCGCTAGCGGCGGGCAGACGCTGTTGCCGATCATGCGCACCTGGGCGGTCTTGGACAGGGGCTTGCCGTTGACGATCGGATCCAGGATGTAATCGTCCGGGAAGCCTTGCGCGCGCGCCAGTTCACGCGGCGTCAGCATGCGCATTCCGATATCGACTATCTGATATTCCTCGCCTTGCACGGTCACCAGGCCGAAACGCTCCTTGGTGGGGATGGTGTGCAGCGCTTCGTCGCAGCCCTGGAGCTGTCCACCATCGCGGTAGTACTTGATAAGGAATGCGCGCACCTCGCCGACATGGCCTCCGCCGGCAGTGAGCGTTGGCGCCGGCTCTTCCACGGCCTGGCCGAACTGGTTATTGCGCAGCTTCACCAGGTGCGAGGTGACGACAGCATGGCGGTTTTCAGTCGTCTGGGTCTTGAGTGGCTCCTCAATTCCAGATGCGCGCACTTCACCTGCCCGCTTCTCTGCGTTGTAATGCACCAGGTTAGCGGTCACCACGGAATGGTGGTCCGAGGTGGTCACGGTGCCGAAAGGCACGTTCACGCCAGTGCCGACCACGCCACCGTAGTGCTTGGCCAGCATGGCCGACACCAGCGCATGCTTGCCGCCGCCGGCGACAACGGTTCCGAGAGGTTTGTCCAAGCCCGGCGCACGCGGCGCTTGTCCCGGACGTTCACCGTAGCCAGTCTGCACCAGCGTTGCGGAAACGAGCGCTTGATTGCCGCCGCTGGCGGTGACGGTGCCCACAGGCTTCTCGATGTCGTGTGCCCCCGTTCCCCAGCGCTTTACTCCTGCTGGCGATTGCTCACCATGTGCTGCATCCACCAGCGTGGCGGATACCACCGCGAAGTGTCCGCCCTTGACCTCGGCGCACTGAGTGCGCAGCGGCTCGTCGGCCGCCATGACGCGCTGATTGCTGGCGTTGGCGTGCTCGGTGATGAACGGTGCCAGCTTTGCCTGGACGACGCCCATCGCGTGCGCGGCGCCGGCCGGGCGCTTGCTGTCGCCGCCGGCGGTGACCGTGTGCAGCGGCTCAGCCATGTCGCTGCCGGTGCTGCCGGTTCTGAATTTCGTGACGTGTGCGGCGACCAGCGCCTGCTCGCCGCGGTGCGCGCCGGTCACGGTTGGAAGCGGCTCGGCCGAGCTGCCGTTGCGATCGCTGCCCTGGTGCGTCATGTGCATCACCGAGGGCATCACCAGGCCGAAGCGCGGTGCGCCCGCCATGACGGTATGCAGTGGGTCGTCCAGATCCTGGCCGGTGCTGTTCTCGGAGAATTTCACGATGAACGGATCGCTGCTGTTCACGACAAACTTCATGATGCCCTTGGCGATGCGGCGCAGCGTCGCTTCCTTCAGCGGGCGCGCGCGCTCGAAGATCGAAGGGCAGGGGATCGACCAGTCGATGCACTCAGCCGCAGTGCGGTAGGGCAGCAGCTTGCCCGCCTTCACTGCAGCGGACTTCGGGTCACCGTGCGTCGGTTCTGGCCAGACGATAGGCAGGCCATCGCGGCGCGCAAAGATGAACAGGCGCTTGCGGATCGTCGGGGTGCCGTAGTCGCAGGCGCGCAGGATGCGCCATTCGACCTTGTAGCCCAGGCCGGCATACAGGCGATCCATGGGGAAGTCTGCCCCCAGCGCCTCGAAGATTTCAGGCATGTCCGGATGGTCTCGATCCAGGCCGGTAGTCAGCGCATCAATGAAGGCGCGGAAGGTGCGACCTTTTTCTTCCTTGATAGGCTTGCCTTCGTCGTTGATTGGCCCCCAGTCCTGGAACTCTTCCACATTCTCGATTGCGATGGCCCGGGGCATCTGGAAAGTACCCCATTTCAGACAGACCCAGGCCAGGCCACGGATCTTCTTCTCACGGGGCTTGCCGCCCTTTGCCTTGCTATGGTGCTTGCAGTCCGGCGAGAACCAGGCCAGTCCGATGGGCTGCTGCTGGGTGACGAAGCCCGGGTGGACGGTGAAAACATCCTCGCGGTAGTGGCGCGTGGTCGGGTGGTTGGCTTCGTGCATGGCCAGCGCTTCGCCATCGTGGTTGATCGCCACATCAACGGGACGGCCAAATGCCATCTCAATACCGGTGCTTGCACCACCGCCGCCAGCGAAGTTGTCAACCAGGAGTTCGGGGGAGAAGCCGAGGGGTAGGGTGATATCGTCGCGCTTCATGCCGCCTCCGCATCGGGCATCATGCCGCCCAGTGCATTGATCAGCGCATCCAGGAGCTTGCTCATTTCGCCCGCGAAGAGCAGGAAATGCCCGTCGAAGCGCTCATCTTCGTTCTTACCAATGGCGCCGGCGTCTTCCTTCAGCACGTCCAGAAGCGCAATCTTCTTGATGGAAAGGTTGTCGGCCAGGGTGAAGCTGATCTTGTCGGCCCAAGTCAGCGCCAGGCGAGTGCATTGCTTGCCGGTCTCGATGTGCTGACGGATCTGTTCCGCTTCCAGGGTGTGGCGCACGTAGCGCACGGTGGCCTTGCTCTCGGCGGTGGAGCGCAGCTCTGTATCCTGGTCCACGGTGAAGCTGGCAGGGGCCTCGTCGCTGGCCAGCCAGTCGGTCATGGCTGCGCCCGGTGACATGACCGTGCGCACAGTCTCCAGTGGAAACTTCGGGACGGCCTTGAACAGCAGCTTGAGCGCATCCTCTGCCTTGCCCGGCGTGCTGGAGTCGGCCACCAGCCAGCCGTTCACCGGGTCGATCCAGACCCACATGCTGGTGATACGCGTGAAGGCACGCGGCAGCAGTTCGTCAGTGATCTGTTCCTTCAGCTCCTTGGTCTGCTTGCGGCCCGGCGGAAAGCCTTGCTGCTCTTCCAGTTCCTTGGCGCGCTCGCGGGTGACCTGATTGATGACCGACGACGGGAGGATCTTCTTTTCGGTCTGCAGGCGCAGCAGGAACTGGCGATTGACCTGGTGGACTAGCATGATTTCCCGTGAAGGCCAGCGAGCAGAGCAAGGCAGCCCGTCGAAATCGTCAGGAGACTGCGCGTGAATTCTTTCAGCAACGTGGCGTGCTCGTTGAGCAGTTCTCGCCTGAGTGCGAATGGTGTCTTGAGTTCAGACGCGGACGGCTGGATAGGGTCGGTCATGAATTTTCTATTGATGAGAGAGACGGAATTCAGGAGTTTCGCACAAGGAGCTATCCAATGAAGGAGCCAACGAATGAGGCCACGCGCCAACTATTGCGAACGCTCGGAGGCATAGCTGCAAGCTGCCGCGCAACACTCGTCAAGCCGGAATCACTTTTCCCGGCAAACCTGGAATTTAACGGTGTGAGCGAATTCAAGCACGGCATGTCCGCCGTGGTGCTGCAGGTGTTCTTTTTAATTGGCAAGACCCCGGAAGGTCGGCAAGCCATTCTTGATCTCGGATTTAAGCCACTCCTTGATGATGCCGAATGCCCACCTGGCGTAGCGCCTTCAGGCCCAGAGGCAATTATTCCTCTGCGTCGCAATACCGCCGAGGTGGCAGCCGCGAGCCCGGGTCGAGCCCTGCATCAGGTGCGATCTGTCCCCGATGCCAGTTTCAAGGCTAATGCCGTGGACCTGGCGCAGGTTGAGACTCGGCAGCCCCAGGCTTCGGAACTGCCGAAGAAGTTGCCGCGTGGCTCTGTCGAGCAGCAGGAAAATTTCTTCACCCGATGCCTGTCTGCAGGCGGTGGACCTTGGATGACAGTTCGAGAGCAGCGCGCTCGAAAGGCTCGCTCACGGCTTCGTCGGCTCGGGCGGAATTCAAAAGTGCTACTCGTACTTGTTCTAACTGTTCTTCGAAATACGTCTCGACGGCATCGAGCTGCTCGATAGGAAGGGCTTCGAGGATGGCGAACAGCATAGCGTGCATCGCCATCGTTTCGCCCCTGAGAGCGGCGATTTTCTCGTGCGCATCGTTCAAGTCCATGGGAGCTCCTTGGTGGTTGTGGTGTGAGAACCAGCAATTTACCACTGAGGGGCTTCCACCCAAATTTGGCGGGTTTGTATTTTTCTTTTCGCATGCCATCAGGGTATGCATACGGGGATTAAAAGTCATGTTCCACGGTACACACGAGAGCCCGATTGGCTCGCTCCGCAGGCACGTAGAAGCCTGGAAGAAGCGCACAGGGAAGGCCAACGACCGACTCGATGGTGTGGTCTTCGGGGAAGATGGAAATCCGCTGACTGGCGGACTTTTCGAGAAGCTGCAGAAAGACATCGAAGAGAAATACAAGGAAAAGAAGCCGGTCTCCAATAACGACAATGCGCTGAGCGCCCAGATCAAGACCATCCAGGGGCAGATCCAGGAGGCGGATCGTGCGTTGCGGGCATCGTTGCAGAACAACAAGTCCTTATATGACGTGGGCCTGCTCAATACCCAGGACTACCTGAAGGCCGACTATGAGGCCCGCAAGGAAGCCCTGGCCAAGGAAATGGAGCTCGCCAAGCAGCAGGAGGAGGTCGCTGGCCGCAAGAAGAATCTGAGCTCGCTGGAGGATGCGAAGAACCAGCAGAAGAAGATCCGCGATCAGCAGCTGGAGAACGAGCAGAAGTTTGCGAACGACACTGCCTCTCTGTTGAAGAAGACGGAGCGCGATGTTCAAGCCTATGTTGACTCGCTGAATACCACCTATAACACCAGGGCGCAGGCCATCAAGAACATGGTGGCCGGTGCTGGTCTTGGCGATGCTGCGCGGGACGAATTGAACCGGCTCAACCAGGTGCAGCAAGAGTTTGACCGGGCGGCAGATGCGTTGCGCAAGTCCCGGGAGAAGGGCGAGGCGCATGGCGACATTGGTCAGGACCAGTACGACCGCGAGATGGCCGCCCTGCAGGCGAACCTTGAGCAGCGCCTGCAGTTGGAGAAGCACTACACCCAGGAGATCAAGGCCGTCCAGCAGGATGGTTGGGTCGGTGCAACCCGCTTCATGCAGAACTATGCGGACTCCGCCGCTAATGCTGCTGCCCAGGTGGAGAATGTGTTCGGCACTGCCGCTCGAGGCATGGAAGATGCCTGGGCCAACTTTGTGACGACCGGAAAACTGGATTTCAGCGGGCTGGCCAAGTCGGTGATCGCTGATATTGCCAAGATGCAGGCGCGTGCTGCGATATCCGGACTGTTCAGTTTCGCTGTTTCCGCAGCAGCTGCTTACTTCGGTGGTGGATCTGGCGGTGAAAGTTCTGCATCTGCTACAGCTGACTACTGGCAATCGCAAGTGGGCGGTGGGCAGGGGTTAAAGCTCAATGCACTTGGCGGCGTCTATGAGTCACCCAGTTTGAGCGCCTACAGCGGCCAGGTGGTCTCGTCGCCCACGCTCTTCGCCTTCGCCAAGGGCGCGGGCTTGATGGGGGAGGCTGGGCCTGAGGGGATTTTTCCGCTGAAGCGTGGCCCTAATGGCGCGCTGGGCGTCCAAGCATTCGGTGGTGGCGGCCAGGTCCAGGTTTCAACTACGGTGAACGTCTATGGTGATGGACGGGCCGATGTCTCGACGGATAGCCAGACGGATCTCGGTACGTTGGTCGGCAATCTGGTTAATCAGGCTGTGTCCGTGCAGTTCCAGCAGGAGTTACGGCAGAACGGGAGGCTCTGGAAAATCATGAATGGAATGAGGGCAGCTTGATGGCAACAGAGAAATTTACCTGGCCCACGACTGCGTCCCTGACGAAGCAGGTGAAGTTCAGCGCATGGTCTGTGCAATTTGACGATGGCTATGAGCAGACTATTCGCAAGGGACTCAACCCCGTGGTGGCGACGTGGAATGTTTCTGTTACCGGCCCTGTTGAGACCATCACTGCTGTGGAAGCATTTCTGGACAGGCACGGTGCGGACGTCGCTTTCAATTGGGTGGCACCACGGGACGGCCTGGTGTTGGTGCGTGCGACAACTGACGGCTACAGCACGTCCGAATCTGGCGGCGGTGTATCTACGTTGAGCGTTGCCTTCAAAAGGGTCTACGTGCCATGAGCATTACAGCAGATGTGCAGAAGTTGGAGGTGGGGGCAAAGGTCGAGCTGTTCGAACTGGATGCGACAGAAATCAGCGGAGACGTGCTGCTGTTCCACGGGTATCTGCAGATCGGCGTGATCGTCTGGCAGGGCCGAGAGTACGCGGCTTGGCCTATTCACGCGGAGGGCTTCGCTAAGGCTACGGACGGTCAGCCGGCAACGCCTAAGCTGCGGGTCGGCAATGTCGATGGAACCATCGGCGCGGCCTGCATGTACCTGGACGATTTCGTCGGGGCCAAGGTGACGAGGTTCACGACGCTGGGAAGGTATCTCGATGCGGTGAACTTCCCTGAGGGGAATCCTGACGCAGATCCGGACGAGCAGTTTCCGCCCGAGATCTGGTACGTGGAGCAGAAGACCGCGCAAACAGCAGAGGTGATCGAGTTTGAGCTGTCTAGCCCTCTGGATTTCGATGGCCTGATGCTGCCAGCACGCAAGATCATTGCGAATCTTTGCCCCTGGGAATATCGGGGCGCAGAGTGCGGCTGGACAGGGATTGCGTTCTTCAACACCCGCGACGAGCCTGTTGCTGACCGATCCCAGGACCGCTGCGGCAAGCGGCTTTCGTCGTGCAAATGCCGCTTCGGCGCGTTCGAAGAGCTGCCATATGGAGGATTTCCGGCGGCGGATCTGATTAGGGCGAATTGAAATGAAATCAGAAACTGAAGCTGCCATCCGCGTCCATGCGGTGGCGGAGTATCCGCGCGAGTGCTGCGGTCTGGTCGTGGCAGGTCACGACGGGGAAGAGATATATTTCCCCTGCCGCAATGTCGCGCCGCCCAGCAAGGCGGGGCGGGACCGTCGTACCGACTATTTCGTGCTGAGCAAGGCTGATCAAGGCGCGGCGCTGGACCAGGGGGAGATCATCGCTGTGGTGCATTCCCATCCGGATTGGCCTGCCGCACCCACGCAGGGCGATCTTGTCGCATGCGAGGAGTCGGCATTGCCCTGGCACATCATCCGGGTCGATGGAGTCGACGGCGACCCGGTTGCGACTGAGTTGGTGACGGTCCATCCCAGCGGATATCGTGCGCCGCTGCTCGGGCGCGAGTTCTTCCATGGCGTACTGGACTGCTATGCCTTGATCCGTGACTGGTTCCGCCAGGAGCGGGGCGTGGTGCTCAAGGACTATGCGCGGGAGGACGGCTGGTGGGAAGGCGAGAGCGGCCCCGATCTCTATCTGGACCATTTTCGCGAGGCCGGCTTTGTGCCGATTGACATCTCCCAGTTGCGCGAGGGGGACTGTTTCATCATGCAGGTCCGCTCCAAACGCGCAAATCATGCGGCCGTCTACGTAGGCAATGGCGAGATTCTTCATCACCTCTACGGGCGGCCATCGCGGCGTGACGTGTATGGCGGCTATTGGGCGGAGGTCACGCGCCTGGTGGTGCGCTATGTGGGATAACAGCCGGCGAAAGCCGGCTTTCTTTTTTGATGGCTATGACTGATCGATTGAGAACAATACGGCTCTACGGAAAGCTTGGCGCGACCTATGGGCGTGTTCACCGCCTAGCCGTCAGTAGCGCGCGGGAGGCGATCCGGGCGCTGTGTGTCCTGCTCCCAGGCTTCGAGGCGGAGTTGATGGCGGCGCATGAAAAGGGTGTCGCCTATGCCGTCTTCAATGGGCAACAAAACCTCGGTCGCGACGATTTGGAGAATCCGCCAGGTTCGCGAGATATTCGGATCGCGCCGATCCTCCAGGGTAGCAAACGCGCTGGCCTCTTGCAGACCATCGTTGGCGCGGTCTTGGTTGTGGTTGGCGCATTTACCTCTTGGGCAGGCGGGACAGCCCTCATGGCGGCCGGCTTTGCCATGATGGCTGGTGGCGTCGTGCAGATGCTGACGCCGCAGAAATCAGGTGCTTCGGCGCAGGACGGTGTAGATAACCAGGCCTCATATAACTTCAACGGTCCGGTCAATACGAGTGCGCAGGAAAACCCTGTTCCGCTGGGATACGGGCGTTGCATTGGCGGATCAGCCGTCATCTCCGGTGGAATTTATGCAGAGGATCAGGCATGAGGGAGATTACCGGCTTTGGTGGAGGTGGTAAGGGCGGTGGAGAGGGCTCCTCCGCCGTCGAGGCACCCGACAGTCTGCGGAGTATCTCCTATGCGAAGGTGCTGGACCTGGTCTGCGAGGGGCCGATTGTTGGCCTCGTCAATGGTGCGCAGTCGATTTACCTCAACGAGACGCCCCTGCAGAACTCAGGCGGCTCCTACAACTTCTCGGGCTTCCAGTATGAGTTCCGGCCTGGTACGCAGGATCAGTCCTATATTCCCGGCTTTCCCGAGGTGCAGAACGAGCTGGGGATATCAACCGAGCTGAAGTCGGCGGTCGCATGGACGCGGGGCATCAACAACCTGCAGCTGTCGGCGGTGCGCGTGCGTCTTTCTGTTCCGGGGCTCCAGCAGACCGACAACAGCAATGGCAATGTCAATGGGTACCGTATCGAGTACGCCATCGATGTAGCCACCGATGGTGGCAGTTTTTCCAACGTGATGACCGGGGCCTTCGATGGCAAGACAACCACGAAGTATGCGCGCAGCCACCGGGTGAATCTTCCCAGGGCAACTTCGACCGGCTGGCAGGTACGAGTTCGTCGGCTCACTGCAAACGCGAACAGTTCGCGGATCGTGGATACCACGATGGTGGAGTCAATCACCGAGGTGATCGACGCCAAGCTGCGCTATCCGATGTCCGCGATCATGGGGCTGATGGTGGACTCGTCGCAGTTCAATGCGATTCCGACCCGTGCCTACGATATGAAGTGGCGCATCATCCGCGTCCCTTCGAATTACAACCCGGAGCCCCGTTTCTACGACGGCATCTGGGACGGCACCTTTAAGCCGGCATGGACAGATAACCCGGCCTGGATCTTCTATGACCTGGTGCTGCACAAGCGCTATGGCGCTGGCACCCGGATCTCAGAAGCCCAGATCGACAAGTGGCAGCTCTATAAGATCGCTCGCTACTGCGATGAGCTGGTGTCGGATGGGAAGGGCGGGCTCGAGCCGCGCTACACCTGCAACGTGTACATCCAGAAGCAGGAGCAGGCCTATCGCGTATTGCAGGATCTCGCCTCAATCTTCTGGGGTGTGTGCTATTGGGGGGGCGGCCAGCTGGTGGCTACCGCCGACATGCCTGCCGACCCCGTGTACACCTACACGGGCGCGAACGTGGTGGACGGCAAGTTTTCCTACGTGGGCAGCAGTCGGCGCACCCGCTACACCACGGCACTGGTGTCCTGGAATGATCCGACAGACTTCTATCGCGCCAAGAACGAGTATGTCGAAGATCCGGACGGCATTGCTCGCTACGGCGTGCGCCAGGTGGAACTCACGGCCTTCGGCTGCACGTCGCAGGGGCAGGCGCAGCGGTATGGACGGCGGGCGCTGGCGGCCTCGCGTCTGTTGACAGAGACCGTCACCTTCACGGTTGGCCTGGATGGTGCTGTAGCCGCACCTGGTCAGATCATCCGCGTTGCTGATGCCAGCAAGATGGGTCGAAGGAACGGGGGCCGGATTCGCGCTGCGACTGCCGACCGCATCAACCTGGACAAGGCTCCCGTCATCCAGGCCGGCGATGCGCTGACCGTCACGCTGCCTACGGGTATCACTGAGACGCGGCCTGTTCAGGAGGTGACCGGGGAAGAGGTTGTGGTCGCACCGCCGTATTCCATCGTGCCGCAGGCACAGTCCATCTGGACGGTCGATAACGCCGATCTGGTGGTGCCTCTCTATAAGGTGCTGTCCGTGACCGAGAAGGACGGGCTTACCTTCGAGATCACGGCGCTCCAGCATGAGCCGGGCCTGTATGCCTACGTGGATAACGCCACGGTGATCCCGGAGCGTCCGACAAGCGTTGTTCCGATGCGGTATCAGCCGCCTGTCGCCAACGTGAAACTCTCGACCTATAGCTCCGTGGCCAACGGATCAAGAGGCACCACCATGGTGATCTCCTGGCCCGCAGCCGACAGAGCAATGGCCTATGAGGTTGAGTGGCGGCGCGACAGCGGCGAGTGGGTGTCGTTGCCGCGCACGACCTCCCTGAGCGCTGAGGTGCCGGGCATCTATGCCGGCAGCTACGTTGCGCGGGTGCGCGCCTTCAATAGCATCAACCTCGTTTCGCGTAACGTCGAATCGGCACCTACTCAGCTGGACGGGAACCTCGGGCCGCCGCCTGACGTGGAGTGGTTCTACGCCGATGACGATGTGCTGACCTGGAGCGACGTGGTGGACGCGGAGCTGGCGGGCTACCAGATCCGGTTCCACTACGGCCAGAACAGTAGCTGGGGTGATGCCACGCCACTGCATAACGGCATCTTGCTGGCCAGCCCCTACCAGGTGCTCACTAAGCCCGCCGGCGCGCTGACCTTGATGATCAAGGCGGTGAATCGGGCGGGGCAGTACTCGGCAGCGCCGGCCATCATCCTGCAGGCGTTCGGTGACCAGCTGGTGGCCAATGTGGTGGAGGAGTTTGATTTCCAGGCGATGGGCTTCCCCGGCGAGTTGACTGGCGGCTCTGTCGTCGGCGATGCGCTCCGCGCAGAGGGGACTGCAGCGTTCTGGGGCAACGATGTGGCCGACTTCTTCGGCGCTGATTCAGATCCGTTCTACGTTGATAACTACGAGGTAATGACCTACATCACGCCGCCGATCATACCGACTAGCGGTGCGACGGGCAGCAAGATGACGCTGGACCTGGATATCGCGGGGTCTGCCGTTCGCATCGAGTATCGGCTATCGGGGAGCGATCCCTTCTGGTCGGGCGATGATGGCGCTGAGTTCTTCGGCCCAGATGCCGATCCGTTTTATGCGGACAGCGCACCGTGGCAGCCGTGGCCAGGGAATGTGATTGCGCAGCGCGCGGAATACCAGTTCCGGTTCACGACCGGCACTGGCGCCATCGAGGGCGTCATCAGCACCTGCCGGGCGGTTATCGATGTTCCTGACATTGAAGAGAAGCTCAACGATGTACCCATCGTCGCCGGCGGCACGCGGCTTCCGCTGGCCAAGCTGTATTCGGTCATCAAAAACGTCCAGCTGACGCTGCAGGATAGCGGCACGGGCGCGACGTCGATCCGGATTCTCGATAAGAGCGCCACCCTTGGCCCAATGGTGGCTTGTTACAACAAGGACAACGTGCCGGTTTCTGGCGTTGTAGATGCAACAGTTCAAGGTTATTACCAATAGGAAGAGCAATGGCACTTTTACCTGATCGCAATATTTTTGACGGATCGCGTCCGGCCAAGCCGACAACGGCGGACATGAAATCCACCTGGGGAACGCTACGGGACTTTATCGCGGCGTTCTTGGGTACCGACAGCGATAACAAGGAGGCGGCGCGCACCCTGATGGGGGTATCCAGCACGGTGGATGTGCAGACGGGGAAGATGCTCTTCGCGCCCGCAGCTGGGACCGGTGATGCGATGACCGTCGCTCTAGTACCGCCAGTCGTCACCCTGGTTGACGGCATGGTGATCCATACCCGGACCTCCGGCCAGAGTACCTCGATCACGCCCACCCTCAAGGTGAATGGCCTGCCCGCCGTGACCATTTGCGGCGCGAACGGCGCTGCACTGCCAGTCGGGGCGTACCCCGACAAGTGGCCGGCGAGCTTTCGCTATCGCGCATCGACGGACAAATTCGAGCTGCTGAACCCAGCTCCGAAGGAGACGGCCCAGTATGCCGAGAACCTGCTGATCAACACGCTCTTTGCGATCAACCAGGATAGCTATACATCGGGAACAGCGACCGGGACGGCGCTGCAGTACGTTATCGATCAGTGGCGGGTCGATACATCGGGCCAGGCGTTGACGCTGGAGGCGTTGGGTTCATCGGCGTACGGCTATATCGCCACGGCACCGGCTGGCGGCATCAGTCAGCCGATCCCTGGATATAAAAATGCTGGCGGCGTTCACACGCTGAACTGGGAAGGGACGGCGACCGCTACGGTCAATGGAACGGCTATAGCCAAGGGCGGGCAGACGGCATCCTTGACGGCGGGTGCGAACGTCATCGTCAAGTTCATTGGTGGAACAGTGAGCCGACCGCGCTTCGTGAGGGGGCTGGCTGACCCTGGATTTATCCAACGCGACCCGGACATTGAGCTGGCACTGTGCCAGGTGTTCTACGAAAAGGGCTTGGCCTACTACGAGGGCTATGCGACGCCATCCGTTCCCCTGGGGGCGCAGAACACACGGTTCCGGGTGTTGAAGTACACCGTCCCGACCATGACGTTCGGTACGTTCAATTCGATCCAGAATGCCACTGCGGGCGGCTCTCGCGCTTACACATCCAAGAGCGAGTTCGTGCGGTATTGCGTCGGCACCACCGCTGGCGCGGCGACGGCCACCGAGCCATGGACTGCCAATTCCCGTATCTAAGGAGACTATATGTATAAGCTCGTCGCAGGAAATAGCCGCATTGTCATCCGCATCATCGACGGCGCTGAAGTCCCCATCGATGATCAAAACGAAGAGAGCGCGCCGGTCAATCGTGATTATCTGGAATATCGGCAGTGGCTGGAGGATGGGAATCAGCCGGAGCCGGCAGACGCATTCACCGCGCCAGCAGAGCCGAATCCAATTGAAAAGCTGAGGGAGTTTCTGGCGCTGAATCCGGACGTCGCTGCCATCGTGACCGGTGGTTGATCCGATCCGTTTTGTGAAGTGCTGAGGCCGCCATGAGGCGGTTTTTTTATTTGTGCAGACGTCTGCACTGCCGCCTCGGCGGCGCTATCAGGGGATATGAATGCCAGAACCAACAACAGGGGCGGTGATCGGTGCCGGATCGGGGGCATTTGCCGTCGGCACGATCACTATTACAGGGTCATTCCTGGGGCTGCAGTACGACATGCTTCTGGCTGGACTGGCCGGCGGCCTGGTCGCGCTGTCGTGCATGCCGCAGGTGCCACGTGCACGCATCCTGGTGATTCTCATCACCAGCGCGCTCATGGGAGGCTACGGTGGCCCGGTGTTGACTGCCTGGGCGATCCAGTCGGACGTGTTCGCCTGGTCGGCCAAGATCCCGGACGCAACACGGATCTTCAGCGCCTTCGCTATTGGGGGAAGTTCGCAGACCGTCGTGCCTCTGGTTTTCGGCCAGCTGCGCATGCGGTTCGGAGGGGGTAACACGACACAGGAGCCGTCCCAATGATGAAAT
>Ga0160495_100454_pt1 | contig 20327 bp, 20 predicted proteins | sample DID4MG_4_FD_108251 | JGI IMG/M metagenome (GOLD analysis project Ga0160495, IMG submission 108251) | Enriched soil microbial communities from UW Madison campus, WI, USA - DID2933_E24_FP4 MG | ecosystem: Environmental > Terrestrial > Soil > Unclassified | place: USA: Madison, Wisconsin | collected... | reverse complement strand
GTGGCCATGCGGGTGGGCTGGATCGCGCCGCCGCCCAAAGATGGCCCGGCGGGCAGCGCGCGCAGCCGCTTTACCAGCGAACTGGTCGATGTCACGACCGGCCAGAAGATGGCCGCTGTGCGTGAAACGCGGGGCGGTGAATTCCTCTACCGGCTGCACTTCGATCTGCACTACATGCCAGTGCAATGGGCGCGCTGGATCGTGTGCATCGGCGCGCTCTTCATGCTGGTGGCCATCGTCAGCGGGGTGATCACGCACAAGCGCATCTTCAAGGACTTTTTTACGTTCCGGGCCAACAAGGGGCAGCGCTCCTGGCTCGATGCCCATAACGCTACAGCGGTGCTGGCCCTGCCTTTTCATCTGATGATCACCTACACCGGGCTGATCACGCTGATGTTCATGATCATGCCTTGGGGCGTGCAGACGGCTTACCAGGGCAAGGGCGGCGAGAGTGCTTTCTTCGAGGAAGTCTTTCCCAATGTCGCGGGGCGCGGCAAGGCCAGCGGGCAGGCCGCGCCGCTGACGGCGATCGGGCCGCTGGTTGCGCAGGCGCAGCAGCACTGGCAGGGCGCGCCGCTGGCCCTGGTGACGATCAATCATCCCGGCGACGCCAAGGCCACCGTGGTGCTGACGCGCCAGAAGGCGGCCACCTTGTCTTACCTGCAGCCGGCGCTGGTCTTCGATGGCGTCAGCGGCGTACAGAAGACTAGCGTGGGCGAGCAGATCAGCCCTACCGGTTTCACCCGTTCGGTGCTCTATGGCTTGCATCTCGGGCATTTTGCCGATTCCTGGCTGCGCTGGCTGTTCTTCCTGTGCGGGCTGTCGGGCTACCTGATGGTGGCCAGTGGAGCCTTGCTGTGGACGGTGAAGACGCGCCAGAAACAGGCCAAGGCCATCGCCCAGGGAGCGCGTCCGGGCTGGGGGCTGCGCCTGGTGGATGCGCTCAATATCGGCGCTATCGCCGGACTGCCCATTGCTTTTGCCAGCTACTTCTGGGCCAACCGTTTGCTGCCGCTGGACATGGCGCAGCGGCCTCAGGCGGAGATCAACGTCTTCTTCATCGCCTGGGCAGTGGCGGCGGTGCTGGCCCAGCTGCGTCCGGGCCTGGCGATGTGGCGGGCGCAATTGGGGGCGGGGGCGCTGCTGTTTGCGGGCATTGTGGTGCTCAACATCTTCACTACCCATTCCCATCTCGGCGTGACGCTGTTGTTGGGACGCGGTCCCTGGCCGGTGGCCGGTTTCGATCTCACCATGCTGGCGCTGGGTGCGTCGCTGTGGCTGGCTCAGCGCATCCTGGCGCGTCGCCAGCGCAGGCAGCGCGCCGCAGTGGCACTGCAGGCGGACGTACAGGATGCGCAGGGTGCTCTGATCAAGGAGGCAGCATGAATCTGTTTGGTTTTCTGTTGGCGCTGGGCCTGGCCTATTGCGCATGGAGTGCCTTGGCGTTGGCCATGGATCGTCACTACGCCGATGTGCATGGACGCGGTGCAGAGCCCGCGCCGGCCCTGCGGCAGCGTCTGCGCTGGCTGGGTACGCTGGCGCTGCTGGGCAGCCTGGCGGTGGCCATTGGCATGCAGGGGTGGAGCATTGGCGTGGTGGGGGGGATTGGCGTGCTGACGCTGGCTGGCGTCTTGCTGGTGCTGTCGCTGAGCTACTGGCCGGCGCGCACGCCCTGGCTGGCGCGGCGCATTCTGTGCGCTTTGCCACTCTTGTCGCTGTTGTGGATGCTGGAGCGTTCTTTGTGACGAGCAGGCCGACTTGCATCGGCGCGCATCGGGTTTGATATGGATTAAGGGGTGGGGTGGCGAATTGGAGTCCAATCACTACTCCTCTCTGTTGTATTTCCGGGCTGCGGCAATATGTCGCAGCCCTTTTTTTGTCTTGCGCACCAGCGCTAAATCCTTGTGGCGCAAGGATATTTTTCCCTGATCGTCATTTGCTTGCCGGCGGGCAGCATGGTCCCCGCGTTCGCAGTCACATGCCTGCATGCTAGATTGCGCGGACAAAAAACGGGGAGTGCGACGCCCAAGGCAGTCGCGGGTGCGATTGCGCGCATTGCCCGACAAGATCAGGTTTTTTCGCCATGAACCCATTCCCCCTGCGCAGACACAGGCTGATGCTGCCTGTCATGTCTGTCATGTCGGCCCTGTCGACCTGGAGCAGCGCATCGCTGGCCCAGCAGAGCGCCGCCGATGCCAGCGATGCGGCCGCCTTGCCCGCCATCGAGGTGCGCGGTGCAGCTTCGGTCCCGGAGCGCAAGCAATTGCCGCAGACCAGCGCCAGCGTCACGGCCGATACCGCCGCCGATAACATCAACGTCACCGACAGCGAGGATGCGCTCAAGTACCTGCCCAGCCTGTCGGTGCGCAAGCGCTACATCGGCGACACGCAGTCGCCGCTGGCCACTCGCACCACCGGCGTCAATGCCAGTGCGCGCAGCTTGGTGTACGCCGATGGCATCCTGCTCTCGGCGCTGGTGAACAACAACAATGGCAACGGCTCGCCGCGCTGGTTCATGGTGTCGCCGGAAGAAATCGCCCGCATCGATGTCATGTATGGTCCCTTCGCGGCGGAGTATCCGGGCAATTCCTACGGGGCGGTCACCGAGATCACGACTCGCATGCCCGAGCATTTCGAGGCCAGCATCAAGACCCAGTATGCGCAGCAGGATTTCAGCCAGTACGGCGTTTCCGGCACCTATCGCGCCCAGGAGGTCAACGTCGGTCTGGGCAATCGCAGCGGGGCGCTGGCCTGGCGCTTTTCGGTCAATCACCTGGACAGCTATTCGCCGCCGCTCACCTACGTCACTGCCACCAGCGCGCCTGCCGGCACCACTGGGGCGGTCGCCACGCAAGACCGGCTGGGGCGCAACATACAGGTGCTGGGCGCGGGCAACCTGACCCACACCGTGCAGGATACGGCGCGCCTGAAGCTGTCCTATGACTTCACGCCTTCGCTGACGGCGACCTACACGCTGGGCTTCTGGCAGAACCAGGCCAATGCCAACGCGCAGACCTTCCTGCGCAACGCAGCGGGTGTGCCGGTCTATACCAGCGGCTTCAACAGCAATACGGTGGAGCAGCAGCAGTGGATGCAGGGCCTGGAGTTGCGCAGCCATACCGATGGCGTCTGGGATTGGCAGGTGGCGGCGTCGGCTGTCTCATCCTCACGCGACCTCACGCGCACCTCCACCACCACCTTGCCCGCAGGGCTGTCCGGGGCTGGCACCATCGCCGACGCCAGTGGCACCGGCTGGAGCACGCTCGACGCCAAGGGAATCTGGCGGCCGCAGGGGAGCGCTCAGGTCATCAGCTTTGGCGCGCATTACGACCGCTATACCCTGGCTAATCCCACCTGGAACACCAGCAACTGGAGCAGCGGCAGCGCCGGCACGCTCAGTGCCGATTCGCGCGGCAAGACCACCACGTCGGCCTTGTGGGCGCAGGATGCCTGGCGTTTCGCGCCGGACTGGAAAGCCACGTTGGGCGCACGCTACGAATGGTGGCGTGCCTTCGGTGGATTCAATTATTCGACCAACAGCAGTGGCGTGGGCTTCCCCGTGACCCAGCCTGAGGTCAGCCAGAGCGGGCTGTCACCCAAGGCCACGCTGGCCTGGGCTTTGGCCGATGACTGGCTGGCCACCCTCTCCACCGGGCGCGCACTGCGCTTTCCGACGGTGGGCGAGCTATACCAGAATGTGTCCGTGGGAAGTGTTTTCCTGCAGGCCAATCCCAATCTCAAGCCCGAGAAAGTCTGGTCCACGGAACTGGCGATCGAACGGCAATTGCAGCAAGGGCAGGGCAAGTGGCGCGTATCGCTGTTCGAGGAACGCGTGAGCGATGCGCTGATCTCGCAATCGTCCACCATCGGCAGCAGCGTGGCCTCGTTCACCCAGAACGTGGATCGCACCCGTCAGCGCGGCATCGAGGCTGCCTTCGAGCGTAACGATGTGCTGGTGCGCGGATTTTCCGTCAACGGCAGCGTGACCTGGGTGGATGCCCGCATCCTGGAGAACAAGGGCTATGTGCCGACCATCGCCGGAGCTTCTTCGGTGGGGCAGCGCACGCCCTATGTGCCGGAGTGGCGCGCCACGCTGGTGGCCAGCTACAAGCCGGACGAGCACTGGACCTATACCCTGGCCGGTCGCTACAGTGGACGGGTCTATGCGACGGTGGACAACACCGACATCAACACTCACACCTACCAGGGCTTCGACGGCTATACCGTCTTCGATGCGCGGCTGCGCTATCGCTTCGACCAGCATTGGAGTGCCGCGCTGGGAGTGGACAACCTGACCAACCGGTCCTACTTCCTGTTCCATCCCTTCCCGCAGCGTAGCGTCCTGGCGGAGCTGAAATACGATTTCTGAGCGGAGCCCGGCTCAGTCTGCCAGCCGCATCTCCTGGCGGAATTGATCGAGGAGCGGCTGGCGGCGCAGGACAACTGAGCCGTGGGCGTGCTGCGCTCAACTGCCACGGGCCTTGTCGATGGTCTCTCGCGCTGCCTCCATGAGCGCTGCCGGTTCGGGCGCATTGGATTCGAGGTAGCTGTTTTCCAGCGTCACGGAGAGATTGCTCATCTTCTCCGACAGTTCAGCTAGCGCCACGCTGAGTTCACACATCAGGGCCGAGATGTTCTTGGGGGGCTGCGTCATGCCGTTTTCCTTTCAGAGCTCGCATCTGTTGCACGGCGTCCGGGGACTGTCTGGCGGCTTGTTGCCCTGGCGGCAATTCATCACCAAAGTTCACTGTCCGTGCAGGTGGGTGCGTACCAATTGATTACGTCGTGCGCTTCGGCCTATTCTAAGCCGATTAGCCGATCCGACTGCATCTGAGGAAAAAAGTGCGATAAAAAATCGCCGGCCCAGGGCGGCAATGTTGCGATACGGCCTTGCCCTCCTGGGCAGGCCTTGCCGGTACGGCATCGATAAGGGCGCTGGCTTGTCGAAATGGGCTGGCTCGGGTGATCTGGCGTAGCGCTCAGCGTCGCGCCAGCACGACCAGTCCCGGCACGGCTTGCTGCATTTCCACGCGCAGGCTGTCGGGCCGTATCAACTGAGGCTGCAAGCCTGCGGCTGCCAGACATTGCTCAACATAATCCTGCCGATGCTGGAAGCGACCGCTGGCATGCAGGGAGTAGGGAGCAGGGCTGCCGGCGTTGGCCTGCTCGACGGTGAACAAGAACCAGCCGCCCGGGCGCAGCGCTCGCAGCGCCGCTTCGAAGAGGGGTTGCAAGCGACCGCAATAGATGAGCACGTCGCAGGCGACGATCAGGTCGTATTGCGCCGGATGCCCTTGCATCCAGTCTGTCGCGTCGCTCTGCGCCAGGTGGGCATAGGTGCCATGCCTCGCGGCATGGCGCAGCATGTTGGGCGACAGGTCGATGCCGTCCAGCCGCTGCGCGAACGGCGCCAGCACTGGCGCGCACAGACCGGTGCCACAGCCGGCATCGAGCACATCGAGCGCCGCTGCCGGAGCGGGCAGGTAGGTCTGGAGTACGGCCTGCACGACTTGCGGGCCACGGTAATCGAGGTGGGCGAGCAGGTTGCTGTCGAAATGATCGGCATAGTCATCGAAGCGCCGCACGATGTAGTCGCGCGGGGCTGCTTCACTCTGCAAGCCGGCATAGGCGCGATGCATATGGGTGGCGATGGGATGGTCGGGTTCTTCGCTCAGCCATTGCCGGCAGACTTCGGCGGCTTCGCCCAGCCGGCCCAGGAAGTAGAAGGAGACCGCCAGCAGCTCGTGCGACTTGCCCTCGTGCGGCGGCAACACGTAGGCCATGCATTGGTAGCGCGAGCTGAGCATGCGCTCACCCGCCTGGCCATGCAGTTCTGCCAGCTGGTGCATGGCCGCCACCAGTTGCGGCGCCAGCGCCAGGGCGCGCTCGCAGGCGGCGATGGCTTCTTGCGCCTGGCCTTGGGCGCGCAGTGCTGCACCGAGGTTGTTCCACATCTGCGCATCGTCCGGCCGTAGCGCCAGTGCTTGCCGATAGGCCGTCACGGCCTGCGCGAACTGCTGGCCGGCAAACAGCACATTGCCCAGGTCGTTGATCCAGTCGGGATTAGGTGGGGCCAGCGTGGCGGCCGCGCGTATGAGCGCCAGGCCCTCCTCGTGCTGCCCAAGCTGGTGCAGCAGCACACCCAGATAGTGATGGGTTGGGGCATGCTGGTCGTCCAGCTCCAGCAGCAGATGGTAGTCTTCCTGGGCTTGGTCCAGCCGGCCGGCGGCGTGGTGCGCGAAGGCGCTGGCAAAGGTCTGGGCGACGAGATCGTCCAGTACGCCGGGGTGGGTCATGCGTTTGCTCCTCGTGTCATGTCAACTGAGCGGTGCGCTCAGCGCAGGCCCAGGCGGCGATCCAGCGACCACACTCCACCACCGCGGGCCACCAGCAACAGAAGCAGACCAGCCCAGGACAGATGGGTAGGCCAGGCGTCCGGATAGACGAAGATCTCGATGACCGCCGTCATGCCCAGCAGAGCCAGCGCCGCCGCCCGCGTGAACAGGCCCAGCACCAGCAACAGCGGGAACAGGTGTTCGGCATAGGCCGCCAGGTGGGCCGCCAGATCCGGCGGGATCAGCGGCAGACGGTATTCCTCCTGGAACAGGATGTAGGTGCTGTCCTTGAGGGTGAGCCAGCCGCTGACCTTGGTGCGGCCCGAGAGAAAGAAGATCGCCGCGATCGATATGCGGGCCACCAGCGCCATCAGGTTCTCGCTGATGAGCTTGTTGGCGCAGTCGGCGGCGCGGTTCCAGTAGATGGCAAGGGAGTGGGGCATGGCGTTCTCCATCAGTGAAGCAATGAATTGATGAGTGGGTAAATTGGTGGGTTAGCGGATCAGCGGATTAGCGGATCAATCAAAGTCGCTGAATGCGCCCGCCCGCAGCAGCTCACCCAGCATGCCGGCGATATCCAGCCCCGGCTCTGCCTGCAGCGCCTGGGCAGCGGCCTGGCTGATGCTGGATCGCGCACTACAGGCCTGCATGAAACGCCAGCCGCCGTGGCTGAGCGCTTGCCACTGCACTTGCCCGTGCGGGCGGGTCAGCAATGCGCCTTCGCCGCGCCAGAGCGGCGTACACGGTGCGGATTCATTGGCGGTCTCGCTGCGGTTTGCATCCCAGATGGTATGCGCGGGGTGATGTGCATCCCAATGCCAGCGGGCGGCGGCGTGGACGAGCAGGTGGACGTCCTGGCCAGCGGCCAGCGCTGCGTGCAGCATGGCTGGGTCCAGCGTGGGCTGGTCGGCGGCAAGGTGGGCTTCGGTCCAGCAGCGGTCCAGCTGCGCTACGCCTGGCAGGTAAGGCAGTTCCTGAATGCTGGGCAGCCCGGCGAGGAATCCGGCGAAGCCCTCGCCATAGGCGATCAGGCTGGCTTGCGTGGGCAGGTGCTGGCGCGCGAATTGTTGCGCGGCTGATTGCATCCAGGTGCTGCCCACTAGCCGGTGCACGGTCGGATAGTTAGCCATCAATGCATCGATGCAGCCCTTGAAGACCGTGTTGCGATAGACCGCAAAGGCAGCTTGCGCCTGCAGCGCGGCGACTGTGGGATGATCGCTGTGCTCCCCCAGCAGAGCTTGCAGGAAGGCCGGGTAATAAGCTGGGTCGAGGGTCTCGGTGGTCGTCATGCGGTGTGCTCCAGCGTCGGCGTGGCGAATTCGGCCAGCATCGCGCTGGCGGCATCTCTTTCGTCCAGCAGTGCGTCGAAGGCGGGAACATTGCCGTCGCGCTCGATGAGGGTAGGGCGTGCGCCGATGCGGGCGATGAGGTGCTGGTAGAGCGACCACACTGCCGGCGCGATCGGTGCGTCATGCGAATCGATCAGCAGGCCCGGCAGGCTGGCGTCGGCGCTATGGCCGGCGAGGTGGATCTCGGCGATATCGGCGGCGGGCAGTTGGTCCAGGTAGTGGTACGCGTCAAAGCCCAGGTTGCTGGCGCTGACGTGGACATTGTTGACGTCGATGAGCAGCATGCAACCCGTGCGGCGCACCAGCTCGCGGAGAAAATCCGGCTCGCTCCAGGTGTGCTGTTCGAGGTGCAGGTAATGGGAGGGGTTTTCCAGCGCGATAGGGCGCTTGAGCGCATCCTGGGCGCGGCTGATGTTGGCGGCCAGTTGCGCCAGCGTGCCGGCATGGCGGGGTACCGGCAGCAGGTCGGGCAGATAGTGGCCATCGATGCGCGACCAGGCCAGGTGTTCCGATACCAGCACCGGTTCGATGCGCTCGGCCAGCTGCGCCAGCTGACGCAGGTGGACGGGGTCGGGCGCATCCGGCCCGGCCAGTGAAAGCGATACGCCATGCAAGGCCAGCGGATGGCGTTCCCGGATGGCGTGCAGCCAAGCCAAGCGGGGGCCACCCTGCATCAGGTAGTTCTCCGGATGGACTTCGAACCACAGGCCTGCGGCAGCACAGGACAGCGCCGCATCGAAGTGCTGGGGTTTGAGACCCAGGCCGGCCGAGAGGACGTTCGCTTTCATGATGCGCTGGCTCAGAAGGGCTTGAGCGAACCCATGCCGCGCGGGGTCTTGATGGAGGTGCAGGTGCCGGCCGGAACATTCTTCCAGGCGTTGCCCTGGTAATCCATCTTGGCGGTGCCGGCGCAGGTGGTGCCTTCGCCAGCCTTGCAATCGTTCTGGCCAGCCATGGAAACGCCGTAGCACTTCTCGACGGCGGGCTTGTTCATCGGTTGCTTGTCTTGCGCCATGGCCACACCAGAGGCGAGGGTGGCAAGGGTCAGGGCGGCGGTGGCGACGATGCGGTTGTTCATGTTGTGCTCCTTGAAAATGGATGGGGTGGAAGATGACACTGACCGGACCAGCCCTGCGTGCAGCATCAGGCTGCCGATCTGTTGGTTAATTCGCCGGCAGTAGCTGGCCGGTTACAAGCGCCCCAGTTTTTTTTCAGAAAATATTTTTCGCTGATGCTGTAACCGAAACCCGTCTGCCGGCGAATAGTCAGTAGAGCGCGCCGTTGCGCAGCCCGCCCGCAGGGGCAACACGGGGGATCTGAATGAAAACGATGGAACTGGTCAACATGCTGGCCACCGGTGCTGGCGATGCTGCCGGCCAGCGCATCCTGGTGCGCCACGCCGCTGCGCGCATGGTGGTGGCGCTGGCCCTGGGGCTGATGGGCGCGGCCTTGCTGCTGGCCATTCTGTATGGCGTGCGCAGCGACTTGCGCGAGCTGCTGCAGCAGCCGGTGTTCTGGATGAAGGTCTCCTTCCCGCTGGCCGCGCTGCTGGCCGGACAATTGGCTGCCGCCCGGCTGGCCCGTCCTGGCATGCGCATCGGACTGGGGCCGGCAGCGGCGCTGCTGCTGCCGCCTTGCGTGCTGTGGCTGGCTGGCGGCAGTTGGCTGGCACTGGCTCCGCCCTCGCAGCGCTTGGCGCTGTTGCTGGGCAGCAACTGGGAGGTCTGCTCGGCCAATGTGGCCTTGCTGTCCCTGCCCACGCTGGCGGCCATGCTGTGGTTCCTGCGCGGGTTGGCTCCTACGCGCTTGCGCGCGGCAGGTGCGGTGGCCGGGCTGGTGGCCGGCGCGCAGGGCGTGCTAGTCTATTCGCTGTATTGTGTGGAAATGGCGCCGCCGTTCTGGGGCGTCTGGTATGTGCTGGGCGTGGCGCTGCCGACGGCGGCCGGCGCTTGCTGCGGCCCCTGGCTGCTTCGTTGGTAATCTGGCGGCGTTCCCATGACTGAGAGTCCTTCTTTGCTGGCCACTGGCGGCACGGCCCTGCCGGATCACCTGGCCGGTCGTTCTGGCCCGTCCGCGCATCCTGCCGAAGAGCGGCTGCGCGCGCTGTTGCTGGCCGGTCTCGATGGCGACGCGGTGGCCTATCGCAACTTCCTGGCTGAATTGAGCGGCCGCCTGCGCGCCTTCCTGCGCAAGCGCCTTGTCAACCTGCAGGATGACGTCGAGGACGTGGTGCAGGAAACCCTGCTGGCCATCCACAATGCGCGTCATACCTATCGCGCTGACCAGCCGCTGACGGCCTGGGTGCATGCCATTGCGCGCTACAAGCTGATGGATTTCCTGCGCGCCCGTTCGCGCCGCGAAGCCTTCAATGATCCGCTGGACGAAGAACACGATCTGCTCATCACCTGTGACGACGAACCGGCCCAGGCCCGGCGCGATGTCGGTGCGCTGCTGGAAGAACTGCCCGACAAGCAGCGGCTGCCGATCGTGCACGTCAAGCTGGAAGGCCTGTCGGTGGCCGAGACGGCGCAGCTCACGGGAATGTCGGAATCGGCCGTGAAGGTGGGCATCCATCGCGGGCTCAAAACGCTGGCCCTCAAGATCAGGGAGAAATTGCAAGCATGAAGACAGATGAACTCATCGCCATGATGGCCACTGGCGTCGTGCCGACCGACCGTCGCCTGCCGCGTCGGCAGATGCTGCTGGCGCTGGCCTTGGGAACGCTGGGCGCGCTGATCCTGATGCTGACCCTCTACGGCCTGCGGCCAGATCTGGGGGCGATGTCGGGCGTGCCATTGTTCTGGATCAAGCTGGCTTTCCCGGTCACACTGGCGGCGGGGGCGATGCTGGTGCTGCGCCGCCTGGTGCGTCCCGGCCTGCGGGTGGGCGGTCGCTGGGCTGGCATTGCCATGCCGGGCCTGGCGCTCTGGCTCGGTGGCGCGCTGGTGCTGGTGAGCGCCCCGGCGGCGCAGCGCCTGCCCTTGTTGATGGGGATCAGCTGGCGCAGTTGTCCCTTCAACATCGCCTTGCTGTCCATTCCTCTGTTCATTGGCGTCTTCTGGGCCGTGCGCGGCATGGCTCCGACCCGGTTGCGCGCGACCGGCGCGGTGGCCGGGCTGCTGGCCGGAGCATCGGCAACCGTGGTCTATTGCCTGCACTGCCCGGAAATGGGCGTTCCCTTCTGGGGGCTGTGGTATGCCCTGGGCATATCGATCCCTACCGTGGTTGGTCTGCTGGCAGGGCCGCGCCTGTTGCGCTGGTAGCACTGCCCCCTCAATAAGCAACAAGCCCGCCGAAGCGGGCTTGTGCTGAGCAGGAAGGATTGCGGTAGTGCTTCAGAAGGTTTCCCAATCGCCTTCGTCTTCTCCCGCTGGCAGGCGCGAAGCAGGCTTGCCAGCCGGCTTGGCGGCGGGTGCGGCCTTGGCGGAGGCCGCCGCCGGGGCTGGCTTGGCCGTCGGTTTCGGCGCGGCAATGGCGACCCGGGCGGGTTTGTGTGCGATGGGCGCAGGTGCGGGAGCCGCCGCTGCCGGACGCGGCGCCGCCTTGGGGGCGGGCCGCACCGGGGCGGCCTGGCTGGCGTGTACTGCGGCACCCTGCGTCGTATCGACCTGGAAGCGTCCCACCAGGCCGGCCAGCGTGGCCGCCTGATCCTGCAGGGACTGCGCTGCGGCGGCAGCCTGTTCCACCAGCGCCGCGTTCTGTTGCGTGCCTTCATCCATCTGCGTGATGGCACGGCCGACTTCGGCGATGCCGGCGCTCTGCTCCTGGCTGGCTGAGCTGATCTCGCCGACGATATCGGTCACGCGGCGTACGCTCTCCACCACTTCAGTCATGGTGGCGCCCGCCTGCTCGACCAGCTTGCTGCCGGTATCGACCTTGGAGACCGAGTCGTCGATGAGGGTCTTGATCTCTTTGGCTGCCGAGGCTGAGCGCTGGGCCAGCGAGCGCACTTCCGAGGCCACCACCGCAAAGCCGCGACCCTGTTCGCCAGCACGCGCGGCTTCCACCGCAGCGTTCAGGGCCAGAATGTTGGTCTGGAAGGCGATGCCATCGATGACGCCGATGATGTCAGCAATCTTGCGCGAGCTGTCGGTGATGCCTTCCATGGTCTGCACCACCTGGCTGACCACGCTGCCGCCCTGGATCGCTACTTCCGAGGCCGATTCGGCCAGCTGGTTGGCCTGGCGGGCGTTGTCGGCGTTCTGCTTCACGGTCGCCGTCAGTTCTTCCATGGCCGAGGCGGTTTCCTCGATGGAGCCGGCCTGCTGTTCGGTGCGACCCGACAGATCCAGGTTGCCGCTGGCGATTTCCTGCGAGGCCGAGGCGATGGTGCCGGCTGATGCCTTGATGTTGGTGATGGTCGAGAGCAGCGAATCGCGCATGGTGCGCACCGCGTACAGCAGGCTGCTGCGGTCGCCGGCAGCCGTCTCGATGTTGGGCGTGAGGTCGCCCTGGGCGATGCGGTTGGCCACTTCCGCAGCCTTGCCCGGATCACCGCCGATGGTGCGCAGGATGCCACGGTTGATGACGATCACCAGGGCCACCAGCGCCGCCGATACCACCGCGAAGAGCAGCACCATCTGCCACAGCGTACGCAGGAAGGCGGCGTTGATGTCATCCATGTACGCGCCAGTGGTGAGGTTCCAGTCCCAGGGCTTGTAGGCGATCACGAAGGAGGTCTTGGGCACCGGTTCGGCGGCACCCACCTTGGGCCACAGGTAGTGGACGAAGCCGCCTTCGGGCTTGCTGCCGGCCTTGGTGATTTCGACGAAGAGATTGGTGCCGGCCGGGTCCTTGAAGTTGGTCAGGTCCTTGCCATCCAGCTCGGTCTTGATCGGGTGCATCACGATGATCTGGCCCGAGGTGGAAATGGAGAAGTAGCCGTCAGTGCCGTAGCGCAGGCTCTTGATGGCTTGCTTGGCGCGTTTTTGTGCGTCTTCCTTGGACAGGGTGCCGCTGTCGGCCAGCGCGCCATATCCCTTGACCAGCGAGAGGGCGGTCTGGCCGATGTTGGTGAGGTCGGCTTTGCGTTCTTCCAGTCGGATGTTGCGAACCATCACTGCGCTGAAGATCGAGATTGCCAGCAGTGCGATGAGGCTGAGGACGAGCGGCAGCCAAAGTTTCTTGTTGAAGGACAGCTGGCCCATGGTGGAGTCTCCCTAGATTGTCTGATGCCCGCTGGCGTCCTTGCGCCGGTGCAATGGCAGATGTGCCATCTGCATTGCCTTGTGCGGGATATTGTTGATGCGATAACTACTTGATAACTTCTTATCTGTCGCCTGGATGCGACTGCCGGCGACACTAGCACTTTACCCCCGCACCATGCCGACGAACGGAGGAAAAGGCGCCGGAAGCCCGGTTACTTGCAGGCTTAGGATGCTTGCGCATTATTGCCGAACCCGGTACCACAACTGGCCTATCCATTCGCGCAGTGCGTAGCTGGCCAGTTGCAGGCTGGCGGCATTGGGCAGGTAATCGGTCACGCGCGTGCGCCCTTGCGCCGCGAAGACGGTCGGTGCGGCCTGTACTGCAAGGCCGGTGACGCCGAAGACCTGCATGGCGCGGGCCATGTGCAGACTGTCCGTGACCAGCAGGATGCGCGAGATCCCGGCTTCCTTGAGCATGGCCGCCGACAGGGTGGCGTTGTCATAGGTGGTGTTGGAGCGTCCCTCCTGCCAGCGCACCGGAACGGCGAAATCGCGTTCCAGGGTGCGTGCCATGACGGCCGCCTCGCTCTCGGGCGACCCGTCCGGATTGCCGCCTGTGACCAGGATGGGCAGGCCGCTCTGGCGATGCAGGTAAGCGCCGTATTGCAGGCGCTTCATGCCGATGGCGTTGGCGTCATCCAGTCCGCCATATTCGGGAGCGCGGTCAATGCGGCCCGAGCCCAGGATGACGATGGCCTGGGCCTGGCCGGGATCGCGCAGCACGGGATAGCTTCTTTCCAGCGGTGCGATCAGCAGCAGCGAACCTGCCCGCGTGCTCAACAGCAGCAGCGTGGCTACGCCCAGCACGATCAGTAGCAGCCCGCAGCGGCGCCAGCGTGGCGCGTAACGGCGCACAAGCAGCCCCGCCAGGGCCAGCAGCAGTGGGGATACGGGGGGCAGCAGCAGGGTGCTGGCAAGAGCGGAAATGAGGACCGACAGAGGCATGGGCAGGCAGACAGGAAAGTCGATGATCCCGGCATTGTCGGCCATCGCCCCGGTTTGATCCACTGCTGCGGTGGTGTGACGGTCTGGCGGCATGGGGGGGCATGGCGGCGGATTTGCCTCCTGCCAAGGAATCCCCCAAAATGCCGGATCGCAAAGGGAAGGGCGCCGGCCCGGGGAAAACCGTGATACGTCTTGTCTTGTTGTTGCTGGGCGCGGACTTCATCCGCCGCAATTGGCATGTGCTGGCTCTGGCCGGCCTGAGCTGGGGCGCCATCGGCGTGTCCCTGGCCATCGATGCGCTGGATGGCGTGCTCAATTTCCCGCTTACCCTGTTTGGCTACCTGCTGCTGCTGGAAAGCCTGGTCACCCTATGGGTCGCCAACAGCGGCATCGGCGCGCAGAAGACGCTGCGCTACGTCAAGGGCGCGCTGTTCCTGCTCATTGCGGTGCTGGTCATCACCCAGCACGATGCCAGCAATATGGCGCTGGCCATGCTCTTCGGGATTGCCTTTGCCATCGGCGGCGCCTTGCAGATCACCTCGGCGCTGGTGGTGCGCTTTCCGCGCTGGCGCACGGCGCTGGCGGGCGGCGGCGTGCAGATCCTGCTTGCGGTGTTCTTCTTCCAGCCTTATCCCACCCATTACAAGGGGACGGTACCGTTCTGCCTGGCGCTGGGCCTGATCTTCGGCGGCTGGAACATGATCTGGCTGGCCTTGCGCACCCGCATGCTGCCCGACGATGTTTCGGTGGACATGCTGGCCGCCCGCAATAGCGGCGATGACCGTCCCTTCGACGCCGGCGTGCATCGCGCCGATGCAGCCCTGGAGGAAATGCGGCAGCCACCTCTCGCGTCTGCGCTGCTGTCCAGTGCCGCGCAGCCGCTCACGGTCCACGTGTGGACACCGGCCGGCAGCGCCCGGGGACCGGCGCGCCGGCAGCCGGTCATCGACCGCTACATTGCCGCAGTCGATGCCAATGGCGTCATCTCCACCGGCCACGCTGCGCTGGAGATATCGCCTGAGCTCTACATCAGCCTGTATCCGGCCCAGGAGATCGACCGCTCGCCCGACCAGTTCGCCCGGCTGCTGCGCGCCACCGCCGACAACGACGTCAAGGGCCGCTACCTGAGCGACTATCCCAGCGAGGCCGCCGCCTGGTGTGAATCGACCGAGAAGATCGTCTTCCGCGATTATTGCCGCGAGCGCCTGGACCGATTCTGGCAGCGTTACCGCCAGACCGAGATCTACAACCTGACCTACCGCAACTGTTCCAGCACCGTCGCCAATGCCCTGGAGTCGGCCCTGGAGGGCGTCATCGGCGGACGCGACCGGCATTGGAGCAATGCCCTGCGCATGATGCTGACCCCCGAGATCTGGGTGGCCAGCCACATCCGCAAGCGCGCCGTCACCATGGCCTGGACCCCAGGCATGGTGCTTGACTACGCCCGCGCCCTGCGCGCCGTGGTGCATCCCCGGCCCTTGTCCTGGGGCGCTTCGCTGCACCTGGCGTTGCGCCAGAGCCGTCGTCTGCGCCAGGGATGGCGCGCGCGTCGCCGATACGCCCAACAACACCCACCGACCGGAGACCTATGATCCCCCACATCGCCCCCCAGGAACATTGGATCGACGCCGACGACGGCACCCGCCTGTTCTGTCGCGACTGGCTCTTGCCCGGCGCGAAGGCGGCCGTGCAGATGGTGCATGGGCTGGGCGAGCACGGCGGGCGCTACTTCGCGCTGGCCCGCCTGTTCAACGAGGCCGGCTTTTCGGTGCGCCTGTGCGACCAGCGCGGCCACGGCAATTCTGGCGGCGTGCAGGGCAGCCTGATCCGGCCGGATGACTTGCTGCGCGACCTCAAGCTGAGTTTCGACGATTTCAGCCGCCGTACCGAATGCGTTCCGGTACTGTTCGGGCATAGCATGGGCGGACTGGTGGCGGCGCGCTTTGCCACCGGCGGCTACAGCCCGGTGCGGGCGCTGGCCTTGTCGTCACCGGCGCTGGCGCTGGACATGAAGGGCTGGCAAAAGCTGCTGTTGGCCGTGTCCACGGCTATCGCACCGGGACTGGCGCTGCCGACGGCCTTGCCGGCCAGCCGTATTTCCCATGATCCGCATGAAGTGCGCGCCTACCGCAAGGATCCGCTGAACCACGGCAAGATCGCCCCGCGCATGCTGCATTTCATGCTCGACGCCATGCAGCAGGCGCAACGCGAGGCCAGCCAGTTCACCCGACCAGTGCTGCTGCAGGTGGCCGGCGATGACGCCTTCGTCGCGCCGCGCGGCAGCCGCACCTTTTTCGACGCCTTGCCGTCCGGGCGCAAGACGCTGCACTGGTACGAGCATGCGTACCACGAAATCTTCAATGAGCAAGCCAGCCTGCGCGCGCAGGCCATGCAGGACTTGCGCAATTGGCTGGCGCAATTGCCCGCGCAGTCCTGACGAAGGGTTCGGGCGCGCGGCCCGTGAGTTCGAAAATTAACCTTAAATTACGCTTGTAAAGCCATCCAAAGGAGGGTTTTGGGGGCTGTTGACGACATTTTCAGCTCAAGGCTGACCGCTGGGGATGTTGCTAAACTGGCAGCGGCTGTCGAATCCCACGAAACCAGGGGCGCAGGCACAGCCTTGCAAGGCCAGCAGCAGGCCGGTGGCGGCGAGGATAGAGGCGAGACGCTTCATGCGATGACTTTCGGTCCAGTTTGCAAACGCTCAAGTGTAATGAGCCGTCAGCGCTTTGCAAGCCAGGGGAAGGGGCTGTCTTTTCACATTTTCCTGCGACAAGGATATGGCGAGCGCACATATCTGTTATCACCGATGGTGATGTTGCCGCGAAAAACCTCATTCTGAGGTAGAAAAAGAGGCGGAGCGGTACAAAAGAAAAAAGCGGCTTGTCGCCATTGCAATGCGACAATCACCGCTTTTCAGGTCCCGCTCAGGCATCTCGTCGCCGCCTGAGGGCGAGCGGCAGATGCCACGCCAGGGAGGCTGCTTACTTGACCGAAATCAGGTAGCGCGCGACCATGGCGCCGATGAGCAGGGTGTACGGCAGGATGTCGGCGACGATGTTCATGGTAAGCTCCGTGAGAAAAATTGATCTGTTGCATTGCAATATATTCGTATCGCCGTCACGTCGCCAATTTTGAATGCCAATACCAGTTATCGAATTTGTGAATAACTTGGTTCTCGCCATCGTTCCTGTCTGGATTTTCTGATTTAATTCCTTTTGAATCAATGGTTTACTGAATATTTCGTCAGGCTGCCCGGTGATCCATCACGCTGTAAAACAAAGCCCCTGTCGCACGGTGTGTCATCCGTGCGACAGGGGCATCAGGCGTGGGCCGGTGCTAGCCGGCCTGGAGCGATCAGATCAGGGGGTGCCTGCGCGCACCTTCACCCCGCCCAGGTCGGTGCCGACCTGCAGCTTGTAGGCAGCACCCGGACGCACCTGCAGGGTCAGCTTGTCCTCGGAGGTGGAAGACGAGTTGGAGAGGGTATGGATGCGCTTTGCACCCAGATCGTAGCTGCCCGGCTTGAGCCAGATCGTCAGATGTTCGCCGCCGATGATCTGCGCCAGCGTCACGTCATTGATGGTCAGCTCCAGCATGTCGTTGTTGAGCATGCCGCCCGGACGTTCGAATTGCACCCGCGAGAGGCCATCCGCCTGCTCGGTCATGCTCTTGATATAGACACGCGCAGGCGGGATATCGCCGCTGGCCGTGCGCTGTACCGGAGTGGCGCAGGCAGCCAGGGCGAGGGCGACGGTGATGCTGGCGGCAAGTGCTTTGATCATGTTCCTCATCCTTGTGTTGTTGAAATCAGGGGGTGATTGTTGAGGCGGGCAGCGCCGCGCCAGGGTCCAGTTGCAGCAGGTGATGCTCGATCTCGAACACATGGCGGTCTTGCGCGCCCAGCTCGCGCAGCGCCTGCGCCAGCTTGAGCAGGTATTCGCTGTTGCGCCCGCTGGGGCCGGCGGCGCAGGCAATCTGCCGGGCGATCTCCAGCTCGCTGGCGGGGCCAGCGAAAGCCTCGTTCTCTTCCGAGGCAATGTAGATCAGTCCTTCGGCGCTCTGATCAGGGCCAAAGACGATCGGCGTCACCAGGCGCAGGTAGCCGTTCTTTTCACGATGATCCAGGTGGGCAAAGACTTCCGGCGTGATCAGGTAGGCCATGCCCTCGCACACCGCACCCTGCTGCGCAACCAGGGTGACCACCCGCCCCGGCGCGTCGGCCGTGCCGCGATGGTCGTGCGAGCCTTGCCAGAAGCGTCGCGCCCAGCCCTCGATATGCGCCGGGCGGCGTTCCAGGTAAGGGAAGTCGGCCTTGAAGATGATGGAGCCATAGCCGAACAGCCAGACACTGGCATGGTCGTCGAAGTGGTGCATCTGGCGGTTGAGATCGATGGTGTTGACAGACATGGGACGCAAATCGGGATGACGGCCTCGGCCATCGCAAGCCTGTCATTATAGAGGCGAAATCTTTCCAGGCAGACTTGTCGCCTCTCCGTGTTTTGGGCCTAAAATGGCGCTGCCGACCGGCTGCGTGGTGACGGCATGGGCCGCTTGCCAATCCCGTCGCCGTCATCCGATCTTTCAGGGGAATATCATGCGTTTCGTCGTCATGCTGCTGACGCTGGTCGTCGGCGTAGTACTGGTTGGTTGCGAAAAGACCGATTTCGAGAAGAAGGCTGAATCCGATGCCAACGCGCGGCGGATCTTCAACCTGAAACAGGACTCGTCCAAGGATTGAAACAGCGCCAGCCCTCCCCGGGGTGTGCGTGAATGAAAAACAGCAGGCCCGGAATGCGGCCTGCTGTTTTCGTTTGTGCAGCGTGCGGTGTGCGGCGCGCTGCCTCAGTGATGGGCGCTGCCCGCAACCGGCATGCGCAGCGCCTCGGCGCATTCGCGCACCAGCGCCGGTCCCTGATAGATGAGGCCGGTGTAGAGCTGCACCAGCGACGCGCCGGCATCGATCTTGGCACGGGCGTCAGCCCCGCTGAAGATGCCGCCCACACCGATGATGGGCAGGGCGTCGCCGACTTCGGCCTTCAGGCCGCGGATCACCTGGTTGGACAGTTCCAGCACCGGCTTGCCCGACAGGCCGCCAGCCTCTTCCCCGTGCGGCATGCCCTGGACTGCATCGCGGGTGATGGTGGTGTTGGTGGCGATGACGCCATCGATCTGGTGGCGCAGCAGCGCGTCGGCGACATTCTTGACCTGTTCCATGTCCATGTCCGGCGCGATCTTCAGGGCCACCGGGACATAGCGACCGTGACGGTCGGCCAGGCGGCGCTGGGCCGACTTCAGTTGCGACAGCAGCGAGTCCAGTTCGGAAGCACCTTGCAGCTGACGCAGGTTCTTGGTGTTGGGTGAAGAGATGTTCACCGTCACGTAGCTGGCGTAGGGGTAGACCTTTTCCAGGCAATGCACATAATCCTCGGCCGCCCGCTCGATGGGGGTATCGGCATTCTTGCCGATGTTCAGGCCCAGCACGCCCTGGCGCTCCTGATAGAAGCGCGAAGACTGCACATTGGCGACGAAGGCATCGACGCCACCATTGTTGAAGCCCATGCGGTTGATCACCGCGCTGGCTGCCGGCAGGCGGAACATGCGCGGCAGCGGATTGCCCGGTTGGGCGCGCGGCGTGACCGTTCCGACCTCGATGAAGCCGAAGCCCAGCGCCGCCAGGCCGTCGATGTAGGCGCCATCCTTGTCCAGCCCGGCGGCCATGCCCACCGGGTTGGGGAAGGTGATGCCCATGACGGAGCGCGGATCAGCGGCAGGCCGCTGGCCGAGGAAGTCGGTCAGGCTGTAGCGGGCCGCGCAGCGCAGCGCCGGCAGGACCAGGTGGTGGGCGGTTTCAGGTTCGAGCGAAAAGAGCAGCGGACGCGCGAGCGCGTAGAGGAATTTGTCGGACACGATGGTAAAGGCGGATGGCGATGAAAAGTGCCGCTATTCTACGCGAGCCGCCGCCCGTTTCCTTCAATTGGGCCGTGCCGGGCGGGTTTGCCGCGCCATTTGCTGGCGTTACGCCACAACTGGCGCAACGAGAACGCATCTCACGCCTGTTGATGAAATCAGTTCCCGGCTTCCAGCGCTGACCACTGGCCGTCGCAGAACGCCTCCAGCGGCTGGAAGTTGGTCTTGTAGGCCATCTTCTGGCTTTCCTTGATCCAGTAGCCCAGATAGACATAGGGCATATCCAGCTGGCGCGCCTGCTCGATCTGCCAGAGGATGTTGTAGGTGCCGAAGGACGCCGTCGGCAGGTCCGGGTCGAAGAAGGTATAGACCGAAGACAGCCCGTCATTGAGCACATCGATGATGCTGACCATGCGCAGCGTGCCGTCGGCTTCTCGGAACTCGACCAGGCGGGTGTTGACCTTGCTCTGCAACAGGAACTGCGCGTACTGGTCACGGCTGTCCTGGTCCATGCCGCCGCCAGCGTGGCGGGCGCACTGGTAGCGCAGGTAGAGTTCGTAGTGTTCGTGGGCGTAGGTCAG
>Ga0160495_100449_pt1 | contig 20424 bp, 10 predicted proteins | sample DID4MG_4_FD_108251 | JGI IMG/M metagenome (GOLD analysis project Ga0160495, IMG submission 108251) | Enriched soil microbial communities from UW Madison campus, WI, USA - DID2933_E24_FP4 MG | ecosystem: Environmental > Terrestrial > Soil > Unclassified | place: USA: Madison, Wisconsin | collected... | reverse complement strand
GCTTCGTCCATCACCATCAGCCCATAGCGATCGCATAGCTCATAGATGTATGGATCATTGGGGTAATGTGAGGTACGGATGGCATTGAAGTTGAACTGCTTGATCTGCCGAATATCGGCTTCCATATCTTCTCGTGTCAACGCTTTTCCACGCTTCGGATGATGGTCATGCCTATTCACGCCATATAGGTAGGTTTCTTTGCCATTGATCAGCAGTTTACCACTGGTCGAAGAAAATGCGATATCGCGAAATCCTACCTGACAACTTTTGGCCTCCAAGAGTTTGTTTTCTTTATCGTACAAGCCAATGACTAAGGTATACAGATTTGGATCTTCGGTTGACCATTTTTTTGGATTCGAGATAGCCGTTTCCAACAGCCCGAATTTTACATTATCTAGTCGTGGATAGATTTCATTGAAGATCTGATCAGCATCTTTCTGAAAGTCGTCCTTTAGGATCGGCTTATTAGCGGCATCGTAAAGCTGTGCCTTTACGACATAGCCACTTATACTATCGCCAGAGAAGTTATCTATTTTAGGACGCAACGAGAATGTAGCATCCTCATGATTTTCATCGAGCTTCGCTTGCCAATGGAAATCAGCGATGCGCACTTTCGGTTCAGCCATTAGAAAGACTTCACGATGTATACCGCTCATGCGCCAATGATCTTGATCTTCCAAATAAGAGGCATCGCTCCAGCGAATAACCTGCAAAGAGATTCGGTTTTTACCCGACTTGAGGTACGGCGTAACATTGAATTCGGAAGGCAAGCAGGAATCTTCCGCATAGCCTACATAGGTATCATTCACCCACAGGTGGTAGGCAGAGATGACACCGCCGAAATGCAAGGTGACATTCATCCCGTCCCAAGCTTTGGGAAGGTTAAAACTGCGCTGGTAGGAGCCTACCGCGTTGTAATCTGTTGGTATACGTGGCGGATCGATTGGCTGAAACGGGTATACAGCAGAGCGGTAGATCGGAATATCGTATCCTTTCATCTCCCAATTGGAGGGTACCTGTATTTTATCCCAGCCTTTCACATCAGCAAGATGGAAATCCTTGGGCGCGTCGGCAGGTTTGTAAACAAATTTAAAATCCCATTCGCCATTTAAAAAAAGTAGGCGGTCATTGTTTTGGCGGTCATTTTTTAACGCGGCCTCCACCGAGGCATAAGAATAGGCCGTGGCGCGAGCAGGATCGCGGTTGATGGACGTAATCATGGGGTTTTCCCAAGCTGAAGCAATATTACCATCCGGCACCGGCGGGATGACGGCGGGCTTTCCATCCACTGTTTGCGCTTGTACAAAGGAGCTGGCGCAAAACAGGCTGAGCGCTATCGTCAAACAATTGTATACCTTACGCCTCATAATGCACTTCATAAGTAGTATTTTTTTTCAACTCAATGCTGTACTGATCTTTCCCGGTCTTTATCACTTTCCCTTGCTTGCAACGTGGGGTAACTTTGCTCTTTAGCTGTAGCGTGCCGACGCCAATGGGTGATTTAACCGTTATCTTTTTCTTGGAAACGGCCAGTTCTATTTCCCCGGCTGGTGTCGGTACTTTTCCTTCCATCCACTGTAGTGAAGCGAGGTAGGGACTGATGGTATACCGCTGGTAACCGGCGGCGGTAGGCTCTACACCCAAGTAATATTTCCCTAATAGGTAGATCGGACTGGCTCCCCAAGAGTGGCAGAGGCTTTTTCCAAACTCACGCCCATACATAGCGTAATGCTCGGCTCCCTTCTTGTCGGGATTATATTCTTCCCAAAAAGTTGTTGCACCGAGCTTCAACATCCCTCCCCAGTAACTTTTCATTTCGCTCATCACGTAATCTTTCTCACCAAGCGCACACAGTGCTTCTAGCTCATAGTAGCGCATGTAAGGTGTCATGATTTTTTGGATAGCATCGTTTAGTAAAACTTTGTCTTTCACCGCCTTTTGCTGATTGGCAGAAAGGTAGTCAAAGAAGATCGCGAACATATTGGTGTAGCGTGTGACTTGATCGGTTTGCTTACCCGCAACCCGACTGTGCGCGAAGGCACCTTTTTGTTCGTTCCAATAATAGTCAAAGATTTTTCCTTTCAGCTGTGCTGCTTCTTTCGCATAGTGCGCTTTATCGGCTGACTCATCCAATAGTTCTGCGCAAAGTGCCATGGTCTCTAAGCTACGGCACAACAGCAATTGCTCAAAACTTACCTCGCCTTGTTTGCTCAGCCCATCGGCCCAATCGATAAACACCCAGTCGCCGGACAACCCTTCCATCAATCCGTCTGCATTACGGCGATCTAAACAAAATTGCATCAGCGATTGCATGCGCGGGTATACACTTGCAATAAACTCCTTATCCCCGGTATATTGGTAGTAATCGTAAATACTTAAAAACCAATAAAATGTGTAATCCATGATGGTATTGATATGGCTCATGGTAGGCTCTTTTCCGCGCAGCGCTAGAATAGTACGCTTTACCGTTTCCGAATCAAAACCCAGATAGTAGTTCATGGCATATGATTGGTAGGCATCGCCACTCCAAATCCAACGATCACGCTTAATTCCATCTATATAAAACTCTCGAGAGGTAAGCTCCATCGTATATTTTGCTACTTCCCAGATCTTGTTTAGCTCTTCGTCTGAACTTTTGAACGCACCGCGGTCTTCTACCGGAAGGTATTCATACTCCATCGAAACCTTATCAAATGATACATTGCCTTTGGGTTCGATGTATACGTAACGGAATGCCTTCGACAAATCAAGCGTGCTATCTTGTGCAGATTGCTGGTTGATGCTGAGCAGATCCAGTGTTTCACAAGTCGCCGTAGCCAGTGCTTCCTCCTTGGATTCGCCATAGTAAATATTTAGCTCTCCGTTTCCGTTTAATTTATGTAGCGTTAGAAAACCAAAGGTATTTTTGCCAAAGTCTATGAGCGTTCCTTTGCCTTGCGTTGTGCTGGCTACGGATTCTTCGTGGCGCGTGGGCAGCTTGAACGTCGATGGTCGCTGGGCAGCTTGATCAAAATTCCAGTAGCCCGCCTTTACATAGGTGGTGCCGGATTGATCGGAAGCTTTCCCGGTTTCATCGATCCACTCTTTATCTTCAAAAGTCACTAACCAGTCCTTATCGGTTTTGACCTGTTTACCTTCGACAAACAGTGCCGGAACCTTCGCCTGATTATACACCTTGACATTGATTTTTTGCTTTCCTTTGTCCAGCTTTACAAGCGTGGGCATGCCGGGAAGCATCTTGCCGTTTACTTTTACGTTGTATTTGCCCTCGGCATGGATTTTAATCTCTTCCGCCTGCTGCAAATCAAACTCTTTATGAAACTCCACCAGCACATAATGGCTATCCATCTTCCAAAAAGGCGGAAAAAAGGTGCCTCGTTCTGTTCGCCTGTTTTGCATGTCATTGCTCAGCCATACTTCAAAATCGCCTGGATACCAGATCCATGTACCACCATTTTGCGCGAATAAAAAAAAGGCTGTACACATGAAGCCTATGCTTAAGATTAGTTTTTTCATCTCGTATTTTTCTCAAGGGTAAGTGCATGGCAACGTTTTTACGTTCCACGATGTCTGTAACAGTTAGCATATTATTCTGCTTATCGATTTATGCACGGTACCAACTACAAACATACCGTAAAAGCCGATTTTGTATTTATGATATTTTCTCTAGGTGTTATAAAATATTGACATGCTTGAAAGGAACGGGTGATGGAGAGCGGCATAGCGCAGCAAATATTTAACACAAAAACAGCTAGTTTATGGAGATGGCCAATAAACTAGCTGTTTAAAAAAGATAAGTTCTGGATGTATTTTTAACAACGAGTCCGTAGGGGAATCCTATCTGCGAACTTTTAATCTCTTTATCAGTCTTTTACAAGTTTTAAAAATCAATTACGCCACAGTTGACGCGCTGATTTAACATACTTTTTAGCTGCAAGTGCTTAGTGCCTACAATATACTATAATTATAACATATAACTTCACAAATTCTATTTATCAATTTGGGATAAAAATTCACAAAAAGAAGATCCTTTTTTAATATTATTACCCTAACAAAAGTTTTTTGCATAAATTTGAATATTATTAATCTAAATTCATGAAAGACATTGAAAAACAAAGCTGGCTGCCAAATTGGTGCCTTTATGTGTGGAATCATAAAATTGCTATACTTTCTTTCTTAGCATTTATCTATCTGATTTTTTACACAATATATTCTTTTAATAATTCTGTAAAGGAATATTTAAGCGATTACGAAAGTCTCGTGAAATACCTTTCGCAAGTAAGTATATTGGTATTTACTTCTGGTATATTTGCCGCATCATTAAAATACATGCAATTACTTGAGATTTTCAAATCTCAATTTAATGATTATATCGAATCTTCACGCTTTGATGAAGTCCTTAAAAACAATCTTAAGATCATCACTTTTTCTGATGACTATCTTACGCAGCAAAGTAATCTTCCAACTTTATGGAAAAAGATCACTTTATGTATGTATAAAAATGAGTTTCCTGCGATTCATGAAAAAATTGCAAAAAAGATTAAAAACGAATTTTTTGCTAAAGCTACTATTTCGTACTATTACAAGAACTTCGATATTAGCTACGAAGTTTCAAATGTCGATGGCACGAATCTTGTTAAAACAATTGAAAGAGCAAGTTATACAATCGTTAGACCCTCAAAAGATGAATTTGATTGGGATTTTGGATATAAGTGTCCAATTAATAAAACGTTGAACAGCGAAATGAATATCAGCGCCACTGTCCTAACTACAGGACAGAGTCTTTCTATGGATGATGTTGACAATCTATCCAATGAGAAAGATTTTATTATAAAGCTTTGCAGTAAGCTTTCTGGGCATTTAGAGTATCATATCGAAAGAACAATAACAAGTGTTCAAGATATTAGTGAAGATAAAGTTCAATCTTTTGGTAGTGACAGAATCATAGATGTTCTAAGTTTTAACATTATGTCAGATAAAAATATTGAGGTATTTCCTCATATAATCGGTAGCAATAAGTTTTATCAAAATGGAGTATTTAAAGCTGGGGAACAAGCATTTATTAACAGAGATGTATTTCTACCGGGGCCAAAATTCTTACTCATCTATAGCAAAAAAGAAATTTAAATATATATATTTGTATAATATGATTAGTCTCACATTAAAAGAAAAAAAGATGAAAAACTTCAAAATGGGTGGATCTTGGGAAGGTTAATTTGAACCGATTTGTTACAAAATATTTTATAGGTCTATTAATACAATAGACCTTTTTTGTTCTTTACTTGTCTAAAGTTTACTTTGTAATTTTAATTGCATCACGAAAGATTAGGCTAGTACATATATTTCACTAAAAAAAAATATCAGTGTCTGATAATTTTGCTTAGATAAAACACTAAACTAAGAACCAGTCATCCCATTAACAAACGTATCAACAAAAGTAAGGATCTTACCAAAGATTCTGTCTCCTGTTGTCTTACGCTGAAGCACTGATGGCTTCGGTCCTTCAATTAAATCTAGTATCTCATCCCGAAGTGGCTCCCTCTCCGCGAAAATATAGTTCTCTACTAATTTCTCGGTTTTTGCCCCTGAAAGCTGCTCCTCTTGAACAAGTGTCTTTATAGCCAGATCTTGTTCTCTATTCCAAAATTTTTCAAACTCATCAGGGATGTCGTCGGTATCTTCTATGAGCGGCAGATTATGTTGTATAAACTTTTCGATAAGTTCGCGTTTACTACGAAGCGACACTTCGGTATTCAAAAGATTAAATATACTCGAAGCTATGTCCTTTTTATCCATAGCAGAGGTCTTAGATTTATATTTAATAAGCAATTGCAATATGTAGCTGACGTTGATGGTGTCTTTCTGTATAAGTTCTAATTCAAAATCGATATCTTGAAGAATTGATGTCTTTTCTGTTGCACCTTTTACCGAAATACGATCTTTTAAATCTAGGTATTTACTGGTGTAATCTGCAAATGTCTGCTCGCTTACATCGAGATCTGTCCAAGAAAAATCTGAATAATGGCTCATCTTCTTATGCAGTCTCATTAGGTTTCGAAAAGCAATGATGAATTTTAATTTTTCTTCCTCAGAATACAAGTCGTCGACATCAGCTACCGTTGGGACAATCTCCAAAAAGGCTTGACTTTCCTCATTAAATTTAGCAACATAGGTTCCGTAGGGTTCCACGACAATCTCATCGATAGCCTCTTTATTACTAAACAATGCGATCGCGTCATCTGTGTTTTCTTTCAGGTTGCGAAAGCAAACGATGTTGCCTTGCGTTTTATTCTTGTCAAGAATACGGTTCGTCCGACTAAAGGCTTGAATCAAGCCATGATATTGAAGGTTTTTATCAACATATAAAGTGTTTACATACTTGCTATCAAACCCAGTCAGAAACATATTTGCAACTAATAATATATCTAGTTCGTTGTATTTCGCCTTTTTAGCAACATCGTTATAGTAGTTATAAAAACTTTGGCTGTCTTTTGTACTATGAGCTGTACCGAATAACTGATTGAATTGATCGATATAACTGTCTAATATTTCTCGTCGGTGAGGCCTTGCGCCATATTCGAGACGATCCTCAGCGGCTAGATCTAGCGGTCTACTTAAATTTGAGCTCGCTCTTTCCTCTTCGTTCTGTAAATAGCTAAAAATCGTTACTATATTAAGGTTATGTTGATTCTTTTCTTTTTTACTTTTAAAAAGTTCATAGTAGTCAATCACAGCATCAATATCTTGCACACACATCATAGCACAAAATTTACCACTCTGTGTTTTTTGGCTATGATGTTGAACAATATAATCAACGATCGCATCCTTTCTCTCGGGAGCAACCAAAACTTCTGCTTCGTTAATGTCCTGCACCTTTAGATCCATAATATGATCTTTCTGCTTAAATGTGCGGATATATTCAACGGAAAATCTTAACACATTTTCATCGCGAATAGCATCAGTGATCACATACTTATGTAGACATACCCCAAACAAGCTAGCTGTGGTTCTTTCTCCATTGGCGTTTTCCGCCAAAATTGGAGTTCCGGTAAATCCAAACAATTGAATATTGGTGAAGTGATTTACGATATTTGTATGTGTCTCGCCAAATTGGGATCGATGACATTCGTCGAATATAAAAACCATTCGATGATCCGCAATCAACTTCATCTTAAAAGAATTCCTCGAAGAAATTGCGTTATTCAGCTTCTGAAGTGTTGTAACAATGATGCGCACGTTACCATCATTCATCTTTTGAATAAGTTCATCCGTATTAGCGGCGGAACTTACCGATCCTTTACTAAATTTTTCATATTCCTGATTCGTTTGATAATCTAGATCTTTACGATCAACGACAAATACAACTTTTTTTATAGTCGGTATTTTTGAAAGAATTTGACTGGCTTTGAAAGATGTCAATGTCTTCCCACTACCAGTTGTGTGCCAGATGTAACCGTTCTTTTCTACACTGTAACCATTTAATATTTCATTTTCTTGTACCTTCTTTATAATTTTTTCTACCGCATAGTATTGATACGGCCGCAAAACCATCAAACGTTTATCCGTTTCATTCAGTACGATATATTTACAAATCATCTTACTAACGTGGCAGGGCTCCAGAAAGCTATCTGTAAAACCATTTAATATGTTATTAAGTTGTTTGTTATTTTCATCCGTCCAATGGAAGGTCTGTAGATATTCTTGCGGGTGTGAACCGAAGTTACTGAAGTACTTAGTGTTAACACCGTTACTTATGATAAACAATTGCACAAAGTGGAACAACCCTTTCCCAGCTCCGAAGCTATGCTTTTGATACCTATTTATCTGGTTGAATGCTTCTCGCATTTCTAAACCTCGCCGCTTAAGTTCGATCTGCACCAAAGGTAGCCCATTGATCAACAAAGTAATGTCGTAACGATTTGAATAAAGACCTTCTTGCTTGATTTGGTTAGTCACTTGGTATTCATTTTGACACCAATGTTCCGTATTTAAAAATTCAAAATATAGGTTATCTCCGTTATCTCTTATAACGTGTTGTTTTTCTCGAAGAGTCTTTGCTTTCTCAAAAACAGAACCTTTGTTAAGAATATTCAAGATTTTGTCAAACTCCAGCGCCGACAAGCTCACATTATTATGCTTCTCCAACTGTAATTTTAAGTTCGAGAGTAGAGCTTTCTCATCGTTGATCGTCAAATATTGATAGCCTAGCTTCTGTAGTTGACCAATGAGGTGCTGTTCTAGAACTTGCTCTGATTGCTTGCTCAAAATATAGATGAATTAGGGGTTAACAGTTTTCGCTAATAACAAACAAATCTAATAAATATTGCTGTGCTATTTATCAACCCCTAATTCAAATTTTTAAGAAAATCTATCGCAACCCCTTAAACATCTGCTCAATTGCTTTCTTTTTCTGCTCCATGTTCGGATGAACATACAAATTTAATGTTGTACTAATGTTACTGTGCCCTAAAAGCACGCTTACAGTTTTGTAGTCACAATTGCTTTCGATACATCTTGTCGCAAAACTATGTCGCAACCCATGAAATTTAATCGCTGGCATACCAAGTTCCTGCATCATGTTTTTATAGTAACTACGATATGTTCGAGGTTCTGTTGGGCGTGCTTCATTGGTAAGCACAAAAAAAGTATTATTAACAATTCTTTTAATCGGTTTCAGCATCTTGAGCAGGTCTTTACTCATTGGAATATCTCGAGTGGAGTTTTTTGTTTTAGGCGTATCAAGGATAAGCTCAGTCTTGCGCACACCGCCATCGATTGTATATATTCGCTGAATTGTTTGTTTAACGCTAATAATACCATTCTCCGTATCAATATCTGCCCAAGTCAAGGCGCAGATCTCACCGATTCGAATGCCAGCACTTAAACATATATATACACCCAAATTTCGAAAAGTGAAATTATCCTGTATATAGTTCATTATTTTTCTTTGATCGCTCCGAGTCAAGACTTGCACATTCTGCTTTTCCCGTTCTGTAGGAAATTGTAAATCAAAGGGGACATATTCAAACCATTTATGCTTAGCACCGAACTTAAGAACCATCTTTAACACGATAAGAATATCTTTAACGGTCTTTTGACTCAATCCATCGTTTAATTTTTGAAATACGAATGATTGTACATCTCCCTCGTGTATTTGATTGCTTTCGCCAAATACTGGGAGTAAATGATTTTGTAGTAGTAGCATGTAAGCTGAAAATGTCGACTTTTTGACATACTGTTTTTTGTCCTCTTTCCATGAAATGATTAGTTCCGAAAATGTTTTGTGTTCCTTCATATAAAATACGTATTTAAAAGTCCAAAGAAACGGAATCGTAGACAAGGATTGAGGATATTGTAAGACTAAGGTTCCAAATTTGAGATTTCCGGAGTTTGATGGGGAGTGGGAAACGAAGAAATTGGCAGAGCTTACAAGCTGGTCGTCCGGAGGTACCCCGCCAAAAGATAACCCATTATTTTGGAATGGAGATATACCGTGGATTAGTGCCTCCAGTATGCGGGGGCTCCTATATTCAGATTCCGAGACTAAAATTTCCAAGGAAGGATTAATAAGGGGCTCGAAGTTAGCTTTAAAAGGCTCTTTACTTATTTTAGTTAGAGGTAGTATGCTTTTTAATAAAATTCCTGTAGGAATCGTAGCGAAAAATGTTGCTTTCAATCAGGATGTGAAATCCATTGTCGTAAATAATTACTCAACTCCGGAATATATTTTGAACTGGTTTTTAGCTACGGAGTCTAAACTTCTAAATATGGTAACAGGCACCGGTATTGGGGCAGGAAAACTGGATTTACAGGATTTAAAAGAATTGGAAGTTAAAATTCCCTCTTTACCAGAACAAAAAATGATAGCTTCATTCCTTTCACTAATTACTAACCGGATCGAAACCCAAAACAAAATACTATTACATTATCAATCACTAATTAAAAATATCAGAAATAGTATTTTCGAACAAAAAATAAGATTTAAAAATGAATGTGGAAATAGTTTTTCTGATTGGAATATATTAAGATTGGGTAGTATTGCAGAAAAAAGAAACACAAAAAATAAAGCGATGGAAATAAAAACTGTTCTTTCAAACTCTGCTACTTTGGGAATAGTGAACCAAGTTGATTTTTTTGATAAGGAGATAGCAAATCCGAATAATATTAATGGTTACTATATTGTTGAAAAAGACGATTTTGTATATAATCCAAGAATTTCAAAAGAAGCTCCGGTAGGGCCAATTTCAAGAAATAAATTAGGTGATGGTGTTATGTCTCCGCTTTATATGGTATTTAGATTTAAAGAAGCTGACATAGACTACTTGGAACATTTCTTTATTTCTAATATTTGGTGTCAACATATGGAAAATATAGCTAATTATGGAGCAAGAGCTGACAGAATGAGTTTTTCTAGTGTTGATTTTTTTAAAATGCCAATTCCAATTCCTGAAATTCGAGAACAAATACGAATAGCTAACTTTCTATCAAACATTGACAAAAAAATAAAAACCGAAAAAGCAATTTTAGAACAAATGGAAATGCAAAAAAAATACCTTTTAAAACAAATGTTTGTATAATTTTCTATACAAACATTTGTTGCAGTAAAAACTTTTTCTGTTCTTCTAATTTATTCAAAAATTGGATTTCAATATCTACTTTCAAATCAATAGAGGAAAGGTAATCAGCAATCTTTCTTTGTTCTTCGACGCAAGGTAAATCAAATTTAATTCTCGCAAAGTTCTCGTAGAAAAGATAATCCCTTACTCCTCCTTCGACATTTCTTAGAACTTCTTTATTAAAAAAATCTGTCTTTAGATATTGAAATAGAAAATTATCATTTAAAAACTCCTCTGTTTTAAAGCAAACATATAATGAACTGATAATAATATTTTCCAAATTTCCACTATAACCAATAGATCCAACATTTATTCTTGCAGGATTATATGCAAAGGTGTTCTTATCAATTATTTTATATAGTGTAATATCGTAACCTCTATCTTCGCTATCAACTCCCTCAAACTGCTCACTTTGCGGAACGAATCCTAACTTATTATTTATAGAATAGACAGGTAGCCTTTCATTATTTTTATTTCTCTTATTTATTAGAATCGTCACATCTCCCAATTTCTTTGTCTTCCAGTCTTCGTAGTTATCTCCACTAGCATTTTTAAATCTTAATTGACCAGAAAATATTCTTTTGGTAATGGTAGTTTTTAATACGTTTAATTCCTTAATTATTTTGTTTTGAGTTTGAATGCGTTTGTCCAATAAGCTCAATAAAGAAGTAACCCTTTGTTGCTCATCGACAGTGGGAAAAGATAATTCGATCTTTGAAAGCCGTCCCACATTGATACTTAAAACCTTTGATCCTTGGGATTCTCTTTGAATCTGTGTTCTGACGGAATTGGATTTAAACAAATAGCCATTAAAACCTAAACAAAAAAAACCAGCATTTGGTCTTGCTAGTAAAGTGTGTAGCCCGGACAGCAATTTTTCTCCATTTACATTTATAATTTCTATTGATTTGCCAACATCGTTTAAATCTTCGGACGCATCTGCAAATACAACATCACCTTCTTTACAATAATTTTGATCAGATATTTTTCTCAAGTTTAATTCATCATTTATGAATGGAACTATTTCATTCATAATATCAAACAAGGTCTGAAATTTAGTATGGATATCTCCGTAGTGTATATTCTTTACGGTTCCTGATTCATAATTCAAATTATCACGAGAGAATGAATTGGTTACTTTAAAATCGAAAACCTGTCCCAAATTTTTCTTTACCCATTCTCCTTCAAACTCTGGAAATCTCAAATTTGGAACCTTCTTTATATTTTGTGCTTTGTGCTTTAACTTAGCCATTTTATTTCTTTGTAATTCACATTAAGGATTAAGACAGCCCCTAAAAAGTAAGACCGAGTTCTTTTAAATACCCTTCGATCTCTAAATCCAATTCCGCTCTTTTTGCTTCCAAAGACTTTATTTCGTGCATTACAGCCCGAATATCAACTTCTTCTTCCTCCTCAAACGTGTCGACATAGCGTGGTATGTTGAGATTATAATCATTTTCAGCAATCTCTTCCATTGATGCCAAATAGCTATACTTTTCGACGGCGAGCCTATTTCGATAAGTTTCAGTTATTTTTTCAATATGTTCGTCTCTAAGTACATTTTGGTTTTTAACCTTTTCAAAATCCTTGCTAGCATCTATAAAAAGAATATTATCGGGAGTCTCCCTGCATTTTTTAAAAACCAAAATACATGTCGGAATGCTCGTGCCATAAAAAATATTTGCAGGAAGGCCAATAACAGCATCCAAATAGTTCTTTTGCTCTATTAAATATTTTCGAATATGGAGTTCCGCAGCCCCTCTGAACAACACGCCGTGTGGCAACACAATGGCCATGCAGCCATTTTCTGCCAAGTGATAAACCATATGCTGGACGAAAGCGAAGTCTGCTTTACTAGAAGGCGCCAGTTTACCATACTGACTAAATCTATCATCACTTAAGAAAAAAGGGTTTGCACTCCAATTTGCTGAAAAGGGAGGATTAGCTACGATTGCTTCAGCCTGCAACCCAATGTGCTGGGGATGTTCAAGAGTATCTTCTTGCTTTATGTCGAACTGTCTGTAATGTACGCCATGCAGAATCATGTTCATTCGAGCAAGGTTGTAGGTGGTTCGATTCATCTCTTGCCCATAAAAATTATTGACGTGCTTTACTTCACGCGCCACTCGCAATAATAGAGATCCTGATCCACAAGTTGGGTCATATACGGACTTCAATTTGTTCTTCCCGGTGGTGACCAATTTCGCCAAAATCTTGGAAATTTCTTGTGGAGTATAGAATTCACCAGCTTTTTTACCTGCTCCACTTGCAAATTGGCCAATAAGATATTCGTAAGCGTCTCCCAGTACATCCAGCTGTGTATTTTCTAATCGAAAATCTATCTCATCAAGGTGAGCTAACACCTTTACGATAATTGCGTTTCTAGCTTCCGCTGTTTTGCCCAACTTTGTGCTATTAAGATCCATGTCTTCAAAAAGATTGTCAAAATCTTCCTCGCTTTGTGTACCCATGGTACTTTGTTGGATGTTAAGCAAAATGGTTTGAAGATCGCCTAAAACAAAACTATCCGCGTTACTATTTCCACGTCGAGCGACTTCAGTAAATAATTCGGATGGATTCAAAAAATATCCTAACTTTTCCAAGGACTCCTCTTTTATTGCGGTTATATATTCTTTACCGTCCTCGCTTTCCTCATCAATATCTTTAAAAAGCATATTATCCTCCTTCAGTATGGAATTTGCATAAATTTCCATCTTCTCGGAAAGGTATTTATAAAAAATAAATCCTAAGATATAGTCGCGAAACTCGTCTGCATTCATTTTTCCCCGCAATGTGTTAGCTATATTCCAAAGCTGTTGCTCGAGTATTTTTTTCTGTTCTTCCGACATAATATTTGAAAATTAGGAATGTAAAATCGCTATGCTAAATTATGAAATCTTTAGAATCTTAAGCACTGTAAATTGATGAAAAACTATTATTACTTTAAACGTCCAAAAGTGGGACAAAGGCATAATTTTAACCTATGACATGAAGTATCTATTCGATACAGATTGTTGAGATATTTTGTATATTAGCTCGACTACAAAATATGCCAAAGCGATTTTAAACCATATCCTAAAGTGAGAAAAATATTTGGAAAACTTACTACAGAATTAGCTGGACACACAACACCTAAAAAAGTTGGTTCAGATAAGGGTTATTTTATTTCTACATATAGAGAGTTAGTTGAGCAAATTGCGAAACTGTCTTTTCTCAATAAAGATTATTTACTGTTTTTTCGAGGACAAAAAAGTGATTACAAAAACAAAGTTAATAGCTCATCTTTTTACCCTACTATATACCGGGGCGAGTATTTAACTCAACAAGAATTAGATTATCGTTTTGATAAACTTTATAGTGCAAGTAAGATTTTGGTGGATCTTTTCAAAAAAAACAGAATTGAAGGGCATGCAGAATTTCAACGAAAAAAATTAATTCAATGGAGCCTCTTGCAGCACTATGAGGTGACCGAAACACCTCTCATTGATATTACACAATCATTAAGAGTTGCTTGCTCATTTGCTAAGTTAGGAAACAAAGAGAAAACAGCATTTATATATGTTTTCGGGCTTCCATACTATTCAAATAGAATTTCCATTAATTCGGAACACGATTTAATCAATGTTAGACTTCTTAGTATTTCACCGCCTCAAGCATTACGACCATATTTTCAAGAAGGATATTTAGTAGGGACAGACGATATAACAAATGAGTATGTTAATAAAAATGAGCTTGACTTGAATAACAGACTTATAGCCAAATTTGAAATTCCCAATAGTGACAGTTTTTGGGGCAAAGAATTCGACGATATTCCTGATTCTGCACTATACCCTAAAGACGACACGATTGAAGCAATTTGCAGAGAAATAGGGAATGAATTATCTTCTGAAATTGCCCCTTCAAGCCTTGGTGAATTCTTAAAATTATGGACCGCATTTGAACAGTTTATTCTTAGCGACGCTAGAAAATATATCCGAGAAGTTCATAATACAAGAGATGCTTTATATGTTTTAATGAAGTATAGAGAAGATAAAATTGGGCTACTTAAGGAGTTTGATACTTTAAGAATGTTTAGAAATAAACTTGTTCATAAACCAACAGATATTTCAAACGAAGAACTGAGAAAAAACATCAACATGTTGCGACAACTAAAAAACAAATACTAATGTGGACTCCATATTAAGATATTATAATTCGAATTATATAAACTCAAATGTCAAAATTGAAGGATAAGTTTTCCATTCTAATCAACAAGCTCAAAATATCAATTTTTATAACGAAATTCCATATAATCAAACACTACAACTTCAGGAATACCTTTATTTTTTTTTAGCTTTGTGTTACTACTTTTCAAAAAATCATAATGACCGAAAGCCGATACAGAGAAATAAACCACGACATCATAGAAAAGCTAAAACCCGAATTTAATCTTTTAATCGTAACAGCTACAAAGATTGAAAATGATGTGTTGCACACACATTTAAAGCCGCTTGCAGGACAAGATAAAATCTTACATGTTGCCAAAGGAAAGCAAACCTATTACTTAGGGGTTTTTGGAGCCTATAACATAGTGCATGTTGCCTGTGGCGAAATGGGGTCGAGCGGGGCCACTTCATCAATTGTCACTACAATGGATGCAATAAATATCTGGAATCCTAAAGCGGTTCTTATGGTGGGTATAGCTTTCGGCGCAAATAAAAAACAGCATATCGGCGATGTACTGATTTCTGAAGAAGTAGTTAATTACGAGCCTCGGAGAGTTGGAAACAAAGAAGAGGTCGCGAGAGGTAAGCATGGAAGGGCAAGTACCGTACTTGTTAACCGTTTTAAATCATTACAAGAATGGCAACATGAAGTTGAGGGAGTACATGAAGAACCAACATTTTTTGGCCTTTTTAAACGTCATGTAAAAGCTCGTTATGCAAAACCTTATTTCGGCTTGATTCTTTCGGGTGAAAAGTTAGTGGATAATGCAAAGTTAAAGGCTAAGATGTTAAAAGAGGAACCAACGGCAATAGGCGGTGAAATGGAAGGGGCCGGCCTTTTTGCAGCATGTGATCAAAAAGTTAACGATTGGATATTGGTTAAGGCAATTTGCGACTATGCTGATGGAAACAAGAAAAAAGACAAAGATAAGTTTCAGGATCAAGCCATAAAATCAGCAGTTAGCCTATGCGAACGTGTATTCTCGTCACCTCTTGGATTTCATGATATTGGACTCGATCCACCCGTTAACCCAATTGACATCGAGCAACTCGAAAGAAGTTCAAACACCCTTGTAGATGGCCTGCCGATGTGGATGCGCACACATTCAGACATAATTAAGAAAGGAGTTGAAGGTGAAGATCAATAGAAATAAACTACTTTCAACAATGACGGATTTTGTTTCGCAGGAAAGTGGGGTGATAATTGGTATTCCTGGTGTTGGAAAGAGCCACATACTTTCGCAATTAGTTGTAAGTCTTGTAGAAAAAAATATTCCTGCCTGTTTAATTAAACTTGATAGCTTAACCAACGGCAGTGACGAAGAAATTGCGAATAACCTGGGAATGCCAGATACAGATTGGGTGGCAAACCTAAAAACAATACCTTCCCCCCAAAAAGGTCGTTCTACAATAGTATTTGATGCTTTTGACACATTACGAGATGAAAAATTAAAAGCTATTGTACTTCAAAAAATTGCTCATGTCAAAAAAGAGCTTCCTGAATGGTCAATAATTGTTAGCGTCAGAACCTATGATGCGCATCAGTCGCAAAAATTAATTGAACTTTTTCCAAGTGGACTATCGCAAGATAGTTTAGACTGTAGGAAGTTTACAATCCCCGAACTTTCAGATGAAGAGTTAAACCTCTTTTTGGAAGACAATAAAAAGCTTTCTTCCCTTTATGAAGTTGCGAACCAGCGTTTAAAGGAAATTTTTAAAATTCCTTTTTACTTGAAGTTACTGGATTTTATTCTTAACCAGGAAAATGCAGATATCAATTCACTCAGCGTTATCAAATCTGAAATTGAACTTTTAGATCGTTATTGGAATAAGGTAGTTGGTAGCATTAAGCCTTCACTGGCAACCGAAGTCGTGTTACGAAAGTTGAGTTCGGAAATGATCAATATCAAGCAACTATCGGTTAACAAATACGATTTCTTAGAAAAGCTTTCAGGGGAAGAAATATTAATAGTTGACCGTTTATTGAGTGAAAATGTTTTAAAGGAGACCGGAGCAACGCAAGGACAACTATCCTTTGCACACAATATACTCTTTGATTATGCGGTTAGTAAACTGGTTCTTAAAGATTCAGCTGATGAACTTTTAGATTTTATAGCAGTTGACCGCGCCAGACCATTTTTTTTAAGGCCAAGCTTTATCTATTTCTTCGCCAGGTTATGGTATACGGACCAAAAAGCGTATTGGGAAATCTATGACGAATTATCAAGGAGCAATGATGACGTCATTATGCTGTTCAATAAATTAATTCCTTCTACAGTAATTGCAAAAGAATTTGAACATACGAACCAACTTCAATTTTTAGATGGCAATGATGATTACAAGTACCAGCAAGCGAGTAATGTATTACAAGCATTAAGGTTTCAAGGAGATACAAATAATAAGTCGGCACAGGCATCAATGCTGTTAAAGCTTTCTGGAAATATTCATTTGCCTTTCTTATGGGATTTGTCGTTAATACTTGAAGGATTAATCAATGATCAACGGGTAAAAAGTGATACCGAAGCTTATTCCAATTGCGGGATAGCCGCACGTGACGTTATGAATTTCTTGCTGGCTAATAGGCAAGATCCAAATATCGACAGACTGGCGAGTTATCGCGGTACCTCTTTGGTTACGAAAACCTATACGACCGATATTCCGGCATCTAAAGCAATTCTCGAAAAAATATTGGATATGCTTGCAGAACCGGATTTTAACATTGCCTATTTTTCATCATTGACCAAGGATCTAAAGGAGATATATACGGACGATCCTGATTTTTGCATAGATGCCTATAAACGGATTTATGAGCATGAGGAAAATTCACACGATCCTGCGCCAATGCACGGAGGCATATTGATGAGCTTCTCATCAAGCAGGCACGACCAATTCGGCACATGTCGTTTTCGCCTTGAACAGTTATTTCCGAAACTTTTATACGTTAAACCAGACTTGGCGATACAATTGGGATTATCAATTTCAAACTCGTTTATAGATGGTAGAAACCAATATGGCATAATCATACCCGAAACGATAACACTGCCGAAACAGTTTGAAATAGCTGGAAATAATGCGGAATTTCAAGTCGATATGTCGCATTTCTGGAGTCAAAATCTTTATGGAAAGGATTCCGTAGAGCATACTGAATATATCATAAATTACTTTAAGGCTTTAATAGACGCAGGAGATGAAGAAGGATTAAAATCTGGTCTTAATTTATACTTTAGACATGCTAAGAATGCTTACAACTGGGAAAAGTTATTAAGTTTTGGGGCATCATTTCCTGAACAGCTCCATGGACAATTATTTGATTTGATTCTTCAGCCTGCCATCCTATTTTGGAATGATACAATTGTTGCTGCTGGCGCGTTTCTTGAGGCCACGATTTCTTATTATAATAACGAGCAAATAAAACAGATTGAGGAAGCGATTTTGTCATTGCCTGGCTTCCTTAATGCTGAAAACAAAGAAAAAGCTGAACTGATTGTTAATCGGCTATTGTGCAGAATACCCAAAGAAAAGCTAACTCAAGAGAAATCCATAGCTCTTATGACGGAATCTGAACCAATTGCAAATGAACCAATAGTAACTTTTCATTCTTCTTCTGAAATGGTTACTACCGAAATGTTTTTGGCTGAACGCGGTGTGGATGTGAATGAACCAAATAATGAAAAACTGTTGTCAGAAAACAGGAAGATGGAGTTGTTTACCCGTCAATTTTCAAATCATGTTCCAGACATGGAGACCTATTTGACTTTATTAGAATCAGCATTCTCAAGTTTCGCCGAAATAAAAGAGAATTATAAAAACATACCGCCCCGCCTTTCCCAAACTGTTTTAACCAGTATTGCTTCTGTATGTACCGTTGCTTTGAATTCTAATCTTACTTTATCCCATGACACAAAGCTTTCTAAGGAACAGCTAAATACAATTAAGGAAATAGCGCTGTACTGTTTAGACCTGTATACAGAAATGGATGTTCATGCCGAAACTGAATCTTCACCGGGGTCTGGGTATTCTTCTACTCCGAGAACTGAAGCTTCCCGTGCACTTTCAATATTGTTTGCCCTTACGAAGGATCAGGAACTTTTGCCACTAATTGACCAATATGCAAATGATAAGAACTCTGTTACTCGATTTGGTGTAGCGCAATCGCTTCGCCTAATCTATTCAGAACAGCCTGAACTTTTTTGGAAGATTATTTACCAAAGGCTTGAACTGGAAAAAGATTGGTTTACAAAATCTACATTGATTTACCAATTGGATCATAAAAAAATCTTTCTGAATGAGCCAGATCGATTTTTAGCTGCCTATCAAGTGGCTCAAAGGGACGTAATTACAATAAAAAGCGGCAATAATTCATATCTCGACGCGTTTTTAGTAATTGCGTTGGCATTTCTGCGTTTTACTGGCGATACGCGTATTAAAGACTTGTTAAAAGATTGCTTGAAAGAAAATATTTCCATTGGTTCGGACTTGGTTTTTCAAGCCTTTGAAATCATCGAACCCGAGAATTTTTACAGAGATTTCTCCGATCCGGAAGATATCGCGAAGAGCGAGCGTGTATTGAACGTGTTGATGACATTGCTTGAAATGTGTGAGGAATTACTCTTATCAGTGAAAGAGGGCGACCCTATAAATGAAAAGGTAGAACAGTCTTTCAAGATCATAGATATCGTTATTCAAAGAATATACTTCTCTATGCAGGTAGGTGGTCGTGCTAAACAACAGGGCTTCAAAATATCGCGTGAAGATCAAGAACTTTTTTACTTTTTCTCAAAACCGCTATTGGAAAAAGTTATTGAAATATCCAGAAAATTAGGTGGAGGACACATGCAAGGGCACAGCGCTCATTATTTCATTGGAATAATGGGTGATGCATTACGCTTTGATGCTCGTTTTGCGTTAGTATCAACTGCAGAAGTAACCAAAATGGTAGCAGGAACAAATTACACGTTTGATCCTTCTTCGATACAGGAGGTGGTAAAATTCACTGAACGACTGCTTGCAGACCATAGATCCATGCTATTAGAACCAGACGCCTTTGCAGAAATTATGAGTTTGCTTAACATTTATGTAAAATCTGGGTGGCCAGAAGCTTTAGATTTACTTTGGAAACTAGATGACATTTTTCGCTAAATTCTTCACCTGAATAAATAAGATGTTAAAAAACACTTAACCTCAAGAGATCATTATCAACAATCACAATAGCAAGCGGAAGTTGGGCAGTACCCCTACTTGTTGTCCCTATGCGCTGCAAACGGGCTTTCTAGTATCCTCCGGGGATACTACACTAGTCATACAATGATATAATGGCTTATTACAGTATACTCGTGGTTATACTTACAAATTAATGAGGTGATATTAAATCATCAAGTTATTTTGCCTATTAACAAGGTTGCTTACTAGAATTCAGTATAGAGGATAAGATAGGCAGATTATTGTAGATGTTTTAAAATAGCAAAGGATTGTTGTCATAAGTGTATATTTCGGAGAAGTTGACCATGTGATTCCGTGGCAAATTGACCACCTGATTTGCTGGCGAAGTTAGCTGGGAACTGTATCCGCATTATCCTCAAAAGTAGTAATTATAAAGTTTGCGT
>Ga0160495_100447_pt1 | contig 20519 bp, 30 predicted proteins | sample DID4MG_4_FD_108251 | JGI IMG/M metagenome (GOLD analysis project Ga0160495, IMG submission 108251) | Enriched soil microbial communities from UW Madison campus, WI, USA - DID2933_E24_FP4 MG | ecosystem: Environmental > Terrestrial > Soil > Unclassified | place: USA: Madison, Wisconsin | collected... | reverse complement strand
GACAACGTCAAGATGGCGGTCACCCTGATCAACCCGGTGGCGATGGACGAAGGCCTGCGTTTCGCGATCCGCGAAGGCGGCCGTACCGTCGGCGCCGGCGTGGTGGCCAAGATCACCAAGTAATACAGCCGTGAGTGGCCGCCCGCCTGGGCGGTGCGGCCACCGGAACACAGCGAAAAGAGGTGCAGGAAGCGCCTCGTGTTCGCCGGACAGGGAAGGGTCGCGTGGACTGATCACGGACAACAGCGCAAGCTGTTGACTCCGTCGTTTGCGCGCTTTATACTTTTCCGTCTGGGCAGACCGGCTTGCTGGTCTGCCCGCGTTTTTGGGGCCTGGAGGCCCCGGTGCTGTGGGGCTCTGTCCGGGCTTCCTGCATTTGTTGTGAACCATCCGGGGCAGGCATCCCAGAGGCCGCGCCCGTCGCTCTTTATAACGAAGGAACTCCGTCATGGCGGACCAAAAGATCCGGATTCGGCTCAAGGCGTTCGATCACCGTTTGATCGACCGTTCGGCCAGCGAGATCGTCGAGACAGCAAAAAGGACCGGTGCGCAGGTGCGTGGCCCGATTCCGCTGCCGACCAAGATCGAGCGTTACACCATTCTCGTCTCCCCGCATGCCGACAAGGATGCGCGTGACCAGTACGAGACCCGCACGCACAAGCGCGTGCTCGATATCGTGGACCCCAACGACAAGACCGTGGACGCGCTGATGAAGCTCGAACTCGCGGCGGGCGTTGACGTCCAGATCAAGCTGGCTTGAGGTAACCGACCATGACTGCGAAGAAATATTCGTTGGGCATCGTCGGCCGCAAGGCTGGCATGAGCCGCATCTTCACCGAGGACGGTCGTTCCGTTCCGGTCACCCTGATCGAAGCCACCCCGAACCGCATCACCCAGGTGAAGACGGTCGAGGTCGACGGCTACAGCGCCGTCCAGATCACCACCGGCACCCGCCGCGCAGCGCTGATCAACAAGCCGCTGACCGGTCACTACGCCAAGGCCAAGGTCGAAGCCGGCCGCGGTCTGTGGGAGTTCCGCGTCGCCGACGAGAAGATCGGTGATTTCGCCATCGGTGGCGAGATCAAGGCCGACATCTTTGAAGTCGGTCAGATCGTGGACGTCCAGGGCGTGACCAAGGGCAAGGGCTTCCAGGGCACCATCAAGCGCCACAACTTCACGATGGGTGACGCTACCCACGGTAACTCGCTGTCGCATCGCTCGCCGGGCTCCATCGGCCAGCGTCAGACGCCGGGCCGTGTGTTCCCGGGCAAGAAGATGTCGGGCCACATGGGTGCCGAGGTGCAGAGCGTGCAGAACCTCGAGGTTGTGCGCGTGGATGCCGAGCGTGGTCTGATCGCCGTTCGTGGCGCCGTTCCGGGAGCACCGGGTGGCGACGTGGTCGTGCGTCCGGCTAGCAAGGCGTAAGGAGAAGCATGATGGAACTCACCATTACGGGTAGCGCCAACAAGCTGTCGGTCTCCGACGCAGTGTTCGGTCGCGAATTCAGCGAGGACCTGGTCCACCAGGTCGTGGTTGCCTACCGCAACGCCGGTCGCGCCGGCACCAAGGCGCAGAAGACCCGCGCCGAGGTCAATGGCACCACCAAGAAGTCGAAGAAGCAGAAGGGCGGCGGCGCGCGTCATGGCGCACTGACGGCTCCGATCTTCGTCGGCGGCGGCGTGACCTTCGCGGCCAAGCCGCGCAGCTTCGCGCAGAAGGTCAACCGCAAGATGTACCGCGCGGCGATGGCCGTGATCCTGTCCGAGCTGAACCGGCAGGGTCGCCTGAAGATCGTCGAGTCCTTCGAAGTCGATGCTGCCAAGACCAAGGGTCTGATCAGCAAGCTGGAAGGTCTGGATCTGGGCAAGCGCCCGCTGATCGTCACCGAGGAAGCGTCCGAGAATCTGTTCCTGGCCGCGCGCAACCTGCCGTACGTGCAGGTCCGCGACGTGCAGGGCCTGGATCCGGTCTCGCTGGTCGGCGCCGATTCCGTGCTGATCACCGCCGATGCAGTCAAGAAGGTCGAGGAGTGGCTGGCATGAGCACCAATGAGAAGGTTTTCAGCGTGCTGCTTGCTCCGCGCGTGTCCGAAAAGACCGCACGGCTGCAGGAAATCAACCAGTACGTGTTCGAAGTTTCGAACGACGCCACCAAGGCAGACGTCAAGGCCGCAGTGGAAGAGCTGTTCGCCGTGAAGGTCGAGTCGGTCAACGTCGTCAACGTGAAGGGCAAGAGCAAGTCCTTCCGCTTCCGTTCCGGTCGCCGCGGCGACTGGCGTAAGGCGTACGTGCGCCTGGCCGAAGGCCAGAGCATCGACGTGTCCGCCAAGGCCTGAGGTACATCCCATGCCATTGATGAAGTTCAAACCCACCTCCGCCGGCCGTCGTTCCGCCGTGCGCGTGGTCACCCCCGACCTGCACAAGGGCGCGCCGCACGCGGCACTCGTCGAGAAGCAGAGCAAGTCCGGTGGCCGTAACCACCATGGCCGCATCACCACCCGTCATATCGGTGGTGGCCACAAGCAGCACTACCGCCTGATCGACTTCAAGCGCAACAAGGAAGGCATCGTGGCGCGCGTGGAACGGATCGAATACGACCCGAACCGCACCGCCCACATCGCCCTGCTGTGCTATGCCGACGGCGAGCGCCGCTACATCATCGCGCCGAAGGGCCTGAAGGCCGGCGATCAGGTGATCGCGGGTTCGGATGCGCCGATCAAGGCCGGCAACACGCTGCCGCTGCGCAACATCCCGGTCGGTACGACGGTGCATTGCATCGAGCTGAAGCCGGGCAAGGGTGCGCAGATCGCGCGTGCCGCCGGTGCCGGCGTGCAGCTGGTGGCCCGCGAGGGTACCTACGCGCTGCTGCGTCTGCGCTCGGGTGAAATGCGCAAGGTGCCGGCCGAGTGCCGCGCCACCATCGGCGAAGTCGGCAACGACGAGCACAACCTGGAGAAGCTGGGCAAGGCCGGTGCCAAGCGCTGGCGCGGCGTCAAGCCGACCGTCCGCGGTGCGGCCATGAACCCGGTCGACCATCCGCACGGCGGTGGTGAGGCCAAGGCCGGTCAGGGTAACCCGCATCCGGTCACCCCCTGGGGTGTGCCGACCAAGGGTTACAAGACGCGCAAGAACAAGCGCACCCAGCAATTCATCGTCCGTGATCGTAGGGGCTAATCGACCATGCCACGTTCCCTCAAGAAAGGCCCGTTCGTCGATCACCACCTCGTCAAGAAGGTGGAGACCGCGGGCGGTACCAAGAAGCCGATCAAGACCTGGTCGCGCCGTTCCATGATCCTGCCGGAAATGGTGGGGTTCACCATCGCTGTGCATAACGGCAAGAACCATGTTCCGGTGCTCGTCAACGAGAACATGGTCGGCCACAAGCTCGGCGAGTTCGCTGTCACCCGGACCTTCAAGGGTCACGGCGGCGACAAGAAGTCGAAGTAAGGAGAGATGACCATGGAAGCGAAAGCCATCCTGCGCACTGCGCGCATCTCCCCCCAGAAGGCCCGCCTGGTCGCCGACCAGGTGCGTGGTCTGCCGGCCGAACGCGCCGTCGCGCTGCTGAAGTTCTCTGACAAGAAGGCCGCCGCCCTCATCAAGAAGGTGGTCGAGTCTGCAATTGCCAACGCAGAGAACAACCAGGGCGCCGACGTCGACGAGCTCAAGGTCAAGACGATCATGGTCGACGAAGGTCCGACCCTGAAGCGTTTCATGGCCCGGGCCAAGGGCCGCGGAACCCGCATCCTCAAGCGCACCAGCCACATCACTGTGGTTGTGGGCGCCGGCAAGTAAGCGGACAAAGGAAAAGACGATGGGTCATAAAGTTCATCCGACCGGAATCCGCCTCGGTATTGCCAAGGACTGGAATTCGAAGTGGTATGCCGACAAGGGCGAGTACGCCCAGTACCTGGCGGCCGACCTGAAGGTTCGCGAGATGCTGCGCAAGAAGCTGGCGCAGGCCGGGATCAGCAAGATCCTGATCGAGCGTCCCGCCAAGACCGCGCGCGTCACGATCCACACCGCCCGTCCGGGCGTTGTGATCGGCAAGCGCGGTGAGGACATCGAGAAGCTGCGCAAGGAAGTGAGCGCGCTGATGGGTGTCCCGGCGCACATCAACGTGACCGAGGTCCGCAAGCCGGAACTCGACGCACAGCTGGTGGCCGAGTCGATCGCGCAGCAGCTCGAGCGCCGCATCATGTTCCGTCGTGCGATGAAGCGCGCCGTGGGCAATGCGATCCGCCTGGGCGCCCTGGGCATCAAGGTCAACGTCGCCGGTCGCCTCAACGGCGCCGAGATCGCGCGTTCGGAGTGGTACCGCGAAGGTCGCGTGCCGCTGCACACCCTGCGCGCGGACATCGACTACGGCTTTGCCGAGGCGCACACCACCTACGGTGTGATCGGCATCAAGGTGTGGGTCTACAAGGGCGAGGTCTTCGATTTCTCCCAGGTTGGCCAGGAAAAGCAGGACGACAGCCCGCGCAACGATCGTAACGATCGCGGCGACCGTGGTGACCGTCCGTCGCGTCCTGCACGTGAAGCGAGAGGGTAACGGCGATGTTGCAACCCAAGCGAACCAAATACCGCAAGCAGCACAAGGGCCGTAACGACGGTCTGAGCTGGAGCGCGAACGCCGTGTCGTTCGGCGAGTACGGCCTGAAGGCGACCGATTTCGGCCGCCTGACCGCCCGTCAGATCGAAGCCGCGCGCCGCACCATCAGCCGTTACGTCAAGCGTGGCGGCAAGATGTGGATCCGCGTGTTCCCGGACAAGCCGATCACCCAGAAGCCGATCGAAGTCCGCATGGGCTCGGGCAAGGGTAACGTCGAGTACTGGGTCGCCCAGATCCAGCCGGGCCGCATGATCTATGAAATCGAGGGTGTGCCGGAAGACGTGGCACGCGAGGCCTTCCGCCTGGCGGCGGCCAAGCTCTCGGTCACCACCACCTTCGTGACCCGCACGGTGCGCTAATGGCTACGATCAACGAACTCCGCGAAAAGTCGGCCGACCAGCTGAAAGAGCACCTGCTGGACCTGCGCAAGGAACAGTTTTCCCTGCGCATGCAGAAGGTGACCGGTCAGCTGTCGAAGACCCACGAAACCGGCCGGGTGCGCCGCGAGATTGCTCGCGTCAAGACCCTGCTCGGCGGCAACAAGTAAGGGATCGCAGCGATGAGCGACAATAACGAAAGCAAGACGCTGCGCACGGTCGAAGGCCGCGTCGTCAGCAACAAGATGGACAAGACGGTCACCGTCCTGGTGGAGCGCCAGGTCAAGCACGCGTTGTACGGCAAGTACATCAAGCGCTCGACCAAGCTTCACGCCCACGATGCCGACAACAGCTGCAGCGAAGGCGACGTGGTCCGCGTGACCGAGATCGCCCCGCTGTCCAAGACCAAGAACTGGCGCGTGGTGGAAATCGTCACCCGCGCGGCCGAATAAGGGAGATCTGAATCATGATCCAGATGCAGAGCTACCTTGACGCCGCCGACAACTCCGGCGCCAAGGAACTGATGTGCATCAAGGTGCTCGGTGGCTCCAAGCGCCGTTACGCCGGCATCGGTGACATCATCAAGGTGACCGTCAAAGACGCGATCCCGCGCGGCAAGGTCAAGAAGGGCGAAGTCTACGACGCCGTCGTGGTCCGCACCCGCAAGGGTGTTCGTCGCCCGGACGGCTCGCTGATCCGCTTCGATGGCAACGCTGCGGTCCTGCTGAACAACAAGCAGGAACCGATTGGTACCCGTATCTTCGGACCGGTGACCCGTGAGCTGCGTTCCGAGAAGTTCATGAAGATCGTTTCGCTCGCGCCTGAAGTGCTCTGAGCGGAGGAAGCAGACATGGCAAACCGTATCAAGAAGGGCGACCAGGTCGCCGTCACCACCGGCAAGGACAAGGGCAAGCAGGGCGAGGTTGTGCGCGTGGAAGGCGACCGTGTGGTCGTGTCCAACGTCAACCTGGTCAAGCGGCACACCAAGCCGAACCCGCAGGCGGGTGTCGCCGGCGGCGTGGTCGAGCGTGAAGCCTCGATCCACATTTCCAACGTGATGCCGCTCAATCCTGCCACCGGCAAGGGCGAGCGCATCGGTTTCAAGGTCCTGGAGGATGGACGCAAACTGCGTGTGTTCCGCTCCAGTGGTGAGGCGCTCGACGCCTGAGGAATGAAGTGATGACCACGCGGCTCGAAAAGTTCTACAAGGAAGAAGTGGTTCCGGCCCTGATCAAGGAGTTCGGTTACACCAATCCGATGCAGGTGCCGAAGCTCACCAAGATCACGCTCAACATGGGCGTGGGCGAGGCGGCCACCAACAAGAAGGTGCTGGAAAACGCCGTGGCCGACCTGGCCAAGATCACCGGCCAGAAGCCGGTGACCACCAAGGCGCGCGTTTCCGTTGCCTCGTTCAAGATCCGTGACGGCTGGCCGATCGGCTGCAAGGTCACGCTGCGTCGCGCCCAGATGTTCGAGTTCTTCGATCGCCTGATCAGCGTCTCGCTGCCGCGCGTCCGCGACTTCCGCGGCGTGTCGGGCCGGTCGTTCGACGGTCGCGGCAACTTCAACATGGGTGTGAAGGAACAGATCATCTTCCCGGAAATCGACTTCGACGCTGTCGACGCGGTTCGCGGCATGGATATCGCCATCACCACCACTGCGAAGACCGACGCGGAAGCCAAGGCGCTGCTCGCAGCGTTCAAGTTCCCGTTCCGCAACTGATCCGTCGAGGAAACCGAAATGGCAAAGACCTCCATGGTCAACCGCGATCTGAAGCGCGCGAAGCTGGCCAAGAAGTACGCCGGCAAGCGCGACGAGCTGAAGAAGATCATCTCCAGCCCGACCGCTTCTTACGAGGACAAGGCTGAGGCCGTCGTCAAGCTGCAGAAGCTGCCGCGCGATTCGTCGCCGAGCCGCCACCGCAACCGCTGCGAGCTCTCGGGCCGTCCGCGTGGCGTGTACAGCAAGTTCGGCCTCGGCCGCAACAAGCTGCGCGAAGCCACCATGCGCGGCGACGTGCCGGGCCTGCGCAAGGCCAGCTGGTAAGACCCGCGCCGGCTCCCGGTTCCGAAAGGGCAGGGGAGCGGTCGGATCCGCGGATCCGACCAGGCGGACATGAACCCGGCCACACGGCCGGGTTTATGTCGTATACTTCCGCGCTTCCCTGGCCAGTCCGGGGCTGACATGGGCCCTGGCCCCTCCAGGACAACCAAAGATTTTCGCGAAAGCGGATATCGGTGCACTCATAGGAATCGCACATGAGCATGACTGATCCCATCGCCGACATGCTGGTCCGCATCAAGAATGCGGCGGCCGTCGGCAAGCAGACGGTGAAGATGCCGTCCTCCAAGATCAAGGTCGCGATCGCCAACGTGCTGAAGGCCGAAGGCTACATCTCGGACCTGCGCGTGACCCCGGGCGAGAACAACAAGTCCGAGCTGGAAATCGTGCTGAAGTACTTCGAAGGCCGTCCGGTCATCGAGCAGCTGAAGCGCGCTTCGCGTTCGGGTCTGCGCCTGTACCGCGGCAAGAGCGAGCTGCCGAAGGTTCTCGGCGGGCTGGGCGTGGCCATCATCACCACTTCGCAGGGCATCATGACCGATGCGCAGGCGCGTCGCGCCGGCGTCGGTGGCGAAATCCTGTGCTACGTGGCCTAAGGAGTACGACGACATGTCCCGCGTAGCCAAGAAGCCGATCGCCCTGCCGAAGGGCGTTGAGTTGAACATCCAGCCGGAAAGCGTCAGTGCGAAGGGCCCGAAGGGCACCCTGTCGCTGGCCAAGCCGGCCGGCGTGCAGATCGCCATCGAGGACGGCAATGCCGTGCTGTCGGCGAACGACGCCTCGTTGCTGCCGCTGACCGGCACCGTCCGCGCGATCCTGGCCAACATGGTCAAGGGCGTTTCCGAAGGCTTCGAGCGCAAGCTCGAGCTGGTCGGCGTCGGTTACCGCGCCGCGATGCAGGGCAGCGACCTGAACCTGTCGCTGGGTTTCTCGCACCCGGTCGTGTTCCAGGCGCCGGAAGGCATCACCCTGGCGACCCCGACCCAGACCGAGATCCTGGTCCAGGGCACGGACAAGCAGCGCGTCGGTGAAGTCGCGGCCAAGATCCGCGGTTTCCGTCCGCCGGAGCCCTACAAGGGCAAGGGCGTGAAGTATTCCGACGAAGTCATCATTCGCAAGGAAGCCAAGAAGGCCTAAGGCCGTCCCAGCCTCCGGATCCGTTCCGGAGGTCTGGCTGACCGATAGCCGATCCGCTTTCCGAGGACACCCACATGAGCATCAAGAACAACGCCCGTCTGCGTCGCGCCAAGTCGACCCGTGCCCACATCCGCAAGCTCGGCGTGCCGCGCCTGACGGTGCTGCGTACCGGCCAGCACCTGTACGCCCAGCTGTTCACCGCCGACGGTGCCACCGTGCTGGCCGCTGCCAACACCCTGCAGGCCGACGTCAAGGACGGCCTGAAGAATGGCAAGAACAGCGAAGCCGCCACCAAGGTCGGCACGCTGATCGCCGAGCGCGCCAAGGCCGCGGGCATCGAGAAGGTCGCGTTCGACCGTTCGGGCTACCGTTACCACGGCCGCATCAAGGCCCTGGCCGACGCTGCCCGCGAAGCCGGCCTGCAGTTCTGATCCACCCCGGGCCCGCCTCGCGGCGGGCCCGATCCTGTCGGCGCGGGTTGCGCCGGGCGCGACATCCCTTCTGCGGGTGTCGTCGCGTCACCGGTCCAGACCACAACAATAAGCGGCCGCGAGCCGTACATATCCCATAATCAAGGAATTTCGAGATGGCAGAAGAACGTGCACCGCGCGGCCGCGATCGTGATCGCAACCGCGAAGAGAAAGTCGACGACGGCATGATCGAGAAGCTGGTCGCGGTCAACCGCGTCAGCAAGACCGTCAAGGGCGGTCGTCAGTTCACCTTCACCGCGCTGACCGTGGTCGGCGACGGCGATGGCAAGGTCGGTTTCGGTTACGGCAAGGCGCGCGAAGTGCCGGTCGCGATCCAGAAGTCGATGGAGTACGCCCGCAAGAACATGGCGACCGTCGACCTGAACAACGGCACCCTGTGGCACCCGATCAAGTCGGGCCACGGCGCGGCGCGCGTGTTCATGCAGCCGGCGTCCGAAGGTACCGGCGTGATCGCCGGCGGCGCGATGCGTGCGGTGCTGGAAGCGGTTGGCGTGAAGAACGTGCTGGCCAAGGCCACCGGTTCGCGCAACCCGATCAACCTGGTCCGCGCCACCGTGCGTGGTCTGACCGAGACCCAGTCGCCGGCCCGCATCGCGGCCAAGCGCGGCAAGAAGGTGGAGGAGATCACCCATGGCTAATGAATCCGCCAAGACCGTCAAGGTGCGCCTGGTGCGCGGCCTGCGTGGCACCCAGTCCCGTCACCGCCTGTCGGTGAAGGCCTTGGGCCTGAACAAGCTCAACGACGTGCGCGAGCTGAAAGACAGCCCGCAGGTCCGCGGTCTGATCAACCAGCTGCACTACCTCGTGCGGGTCGAGGAGTAAGGAGAATCCCATGCGTCTGAATACTCTCAAGCCCGCAGAGGGCGCCCGTCAGGAACGGACCCGCGTCGGTCGCGGCATCGGCTCCGGCCTGGGCAAGACCGCCGGTCGCGGTCACAAGGGCTCGTTCGCCCGTTCGGGCAAGGGCAAGATCAAGGCTGGCTTCGAAGGCGGCCAGACCCCGATGCAGCGTCGTCTGCCGAAGATCGGCTTCCGTTCGAAGACGGCCAAGGACACCGCCGAGGTGCTGCTGTACAAGCTGGCGCTGGTCGAGGGCGACACCGTCGACTTCGCAGCCCTGCGTGCGGCCAACCTGGTTCCGAGCAAGGCCAAGCGCGCCAAGATCGTCCTCAAGGGCGAACTGTCCCGCAAGCTGACCCTCAAGGGTGTGGCTGCGACGGCCGGCGCCAAGGCGGCGATCGAAGCCGCCGGCGGCAGCGTCGAGGAGTAACCGGCACATGGCGCAGAGCGGCATCGGCAATCTCGGCAGCGGTCTTGGCAAGTTCACCGAACTTCGTCAGCGCCTGCTGTTCGTGCTGGGTGCGTTGATCGTCTATCGCATCGGCTGTTTCGTGCCGGTGCCGGGCGTCAACCCGGATGCGATGCTGGCGATGATGCAGGCGCAGGGTGGCGGCATCGTGGACATGTTCAACATGTTCTCGGGCGGCGCCCTGCACCGCTTCAGCATCTTCGCGCTGAACGTCATGCCGTACATCTCGGCGTCGATCGTGATGCAGCTGGCCGTCCATATCTTCCCGGCGCTCAAGGCGCTGCAGAAGGAGGGCGAGTCGGGTCGTCGCAAGATCACCCAGTACTCCCGCATCGGTGCGGTGGGCCTGGCGATCGTGCAGGGCGGCAGCATCGCGATGGCGCTGCAGAACCAGGTCGCGCCTGGTGGCATGCCGGTCGTGTACGCGCCTGGCATGGCCTTCGTGCTCACCGCGGTGGTCGCCCTGACCGCCGGCACCATCTTCCTGATGTGGGTGGGCGAGCAGGTGACCGAGCGCGGCATCGGCAACGGTGTGTCGCTGATCATCTTCGCGGGCATCGTCGCGGGTCTGCCGGGTGCCGTCATCCAGACGGTCGAGGCCTACCGCAGCGGCAGCATGAACTTCCTCGCGCTGCTGCTGATCGTGGTCGTCGTGCTGGCCTTCACCTGGTTCGTGGTGTTCGTCGAGCGCGGCCAGCGCCGTATCACGGTGAACTACGCACGCCGCCAGGGCGGCCGCAACGCGTACATGAACCAGACCTCGTTCCTGCCGCTGAAGCTCAACATGGCGGGCGTGATCCCTGCGATCTTCGCGTCGAGCATCCTGGCGTTCCCGGCGACCCTGAGCATGTGGTCCGGGCAGGCCACTTCGGTCACCTGGCTGCAGCGCGTCGCCAATGCGCTTGCGCCCGGCGAGCCGCTGCACATGATCGTGTTCGCGGCGTTGATCAGCGGTTTCGCGTTCTTCTACACCGCGCTGGTGTTCAACTCGCAGGAAACCGCCGACAACCTGAAGAAGTCGGGCGCGCTGATCCCGGGTATCCGTCCGGGCAAGGCCACCGCCGACTACGTCGACGGCGTGCTGACGCGGCTGACGGCTGCGGGCTCGGTCTACCTGGTGGTGGTCTGCCTGCTGCCTGAGATCATGCGTACCCAGCTCGGCACCTCGTTCTACTTCGGCGGCACGTCGCTGCTGATCGTGGTGGTGGTTGTGATGGACTTCATCGCGCAGATCCAGGCGCACCTGATGTCGCACCAGTACGAGAGCCTGTTGAAGAAATCCAACCTCAAGGGTGGCAGCCGCGGCGGTCTTGCCCGCGGTTGATGCAACGACACTGCCGGCGGGCCCATCCCGCCGGTCTCCGGATGCGACCGGAGTTTTCAGATGGGCGGCCCGTGCGACGTCTCGCGCGCGGGTGAGACGATGCGGTGCTGCGCTGGAGTAGCGCGGCCGGCGGAACGGGTAACCGGCTCCGTCAGTATCGTCCGGCGCCGGAGCATGGGCACACTCCCCATGCCGGGCCTGAAGTCTTCGGACTCCGGGCTTCCATGTAATCCGAGACATTGATACCATTCGCAGTTCACTTTTGAACCAATCCAGTCGGACGCGCCGTGGGCGTGCGCCGACCCTCAAGTTTGGAGATCGCGTCATGGCGCGTATTGCAGGCGTCAACCTGCCGACCCACAAGCATGTGTGGGTGGGGTTGCAGAGCATCTATGGCATCGGCCGCACCCGGTCGAAGAAGGTGTGCGAGGCCGCTGGTGTGGCTTCCGTCACCAAGATCCGTGACCTGTCCGAGCCGGAAATCGAGCGCCTGCGCGCCGAGATCGGCAAGTACATCGTCGAAGGCGACCTGCGTCGCGAAGTGGGCATGGCCATCAAGCGTCTGATGGACCTGGGCTGCTACCGCGGCCTGCGCCACCGTCGCGGCCTGCCGCTGCGTGGCCAGCGCACCCGTACCAACGCCCGCACCCGCAAGGGTCCGCGCAAGGCGATCAGGAAGTAAGGGATAAGACATGGCCAAGCCAGCTGCTGCCAAGACCAAGAAGAAGATCAAGCGCGTCGTCACCGACGGCATTGCACACGTGCACGCTTCGTTCAACAACACCATCGTGACCATCACCGACCGCCAGGGCAACGCGCTGTCGTGGGCGACCTCGGGCGGCGCGGGCTTCCGCGGTTCGCGCAAGTCCACCCCGTTCGCTGCCCAGGTCGCAGCCGAGAAGGCCGGCAAGGCCGCGCTCGACTACGGCGTGAAGTCGCTGGAAGTGCGCATCAAGGGCCCGGGTCCGGGTCGTGAGTCGGCCGTGCGTTCGTTGAACAACGTGGGCTACAAGATCACCAACATCATCGACGTGACGCCAATCCCGCACAACGGGTGCCGTCCGCCGAAGAAGCGTCGCGTCTAAAGGAGCGATAAGAAATGGCTCGTTATATCGGTCCTACCTGTAAGCTCGCGCGCCGCGAAGGCGCCGACCTGTCCCTCAAGAGCCCGGCCCGTGCGCTGGACTCCAAGTGCAAGCTGGAGCAGAAGCCCGGCCAGCACGGCGCCACCGCGCGCAAGGGCAAGCTCTCCGACTACGCCACCCAGCTGCGTGAAAAGCAGAAGGTCAAGCGTATCTACGGTCTGCTGGAGCGCCAGTTCCGCAACTACTACAAGAAGGCTTCGACCAAGAAGGGCAACACCGGCGAGAACCTGCTGCAGTTGCTGGAAACCCGCCTGGACAACGTGATCTACCGCATGGGCTTCGCCGTGACCCGTCCTGCTGCCCGCCAGCTGGTCTCGCACCGCGGCGTGCTGGTCAACGGCAAGCCGGTGAACCTGCCGTCCTACCAGGTCAAGGCCGGCGACGCGATCGCGCTGTCGGAGAAGGCCCAGAAGCAGCTGCGCGTCCAGGAAGCCCTGACCGTCGCAGAGCAGCACGACATGAACCCGTCGTGGGTCGAGGTCGACGCGAAGAAGTTCAGCGGCGTGTTCAAGGCCGTTCCGGATCGCGCGGACCTGCCGGCAGACATCAACGAAGCGCTGATCGTCGAACTTTACTCGAAGTAATACGTGGCAAGCCGCCGCGCCCTCCGGGGCGCGGCGTCGCATTCCACCCCCGGCCGGATCGCGTCGTGTCGCCATCCGGCCGTCCCCGGATGACGGGGCCACAAGCCAAGCCGACGATTCACCGGGTCGTCGGCTTACTGCAGGAGAATCCGCAACATGACGGTTACCGCAAACCAGGTCCTGCGCCCGCGTGGACCGCAGATCGAACGCCTTACCGACAATCGCGCCAAGATCGTGATCGAACCGCTCGAGCGTGGTTACGGCCATACGCTCGGCAACGCGCTGCGTCGCGTGCTGCTGTCGTCGATCCCGGGCTTCGCGATCACCGAGGTCGAGATCGACGGCGTGTTGCATGAGTACACCACCGTCGAAGGTCTGCAGGAGGACGTGCTGGAAGTCCTGTTGAACCTGAAGGACGTGGCGATCCGCATGCACAACGGCGAAAGCGCCACCCTGAGCCTTGCCAAGCAGGGTCCGGGCGTGGTCACCGCCGGCGACATCAAGGTCGACCACAACGTCGAGATCCTGAATGTCGACCACGTGATCTGCCACCTGACCAAGGAAACGGCGCTGAACATGCGCCTGAAGATCGAGCGTGGCTTCGGCTACCAGCCGGCGGCCGCGCGTCGCCGCGTGGATGACGAGACCCGTGCGATCGGTCGCCTGGTGCTGGATGCCAGCTTCTCGCCGGTCCGCCGCGTCGCCTACGCCGTCGAGGCCGCCCGCGTCGAACAGCGTACCGACCTGGACAAGCTGGTCATCGACATCGAGACCAACGGCACGATCGACGCCGAGGAAGCCGTGCGCACCGCCGCCGACATCCTCAGCGACCAGCTGTCGGTGTTCGGCGACTTCACCCACCGTGATCGTGGCGCCGCCAAGGCTGCTCCGACCGGCGTCGACCCGGTGCTGCTGCGCCCGATCGACGACCTGGAGCTGACCGTGCGTTCGGCCAACTGCCTGAAGGCCGAGAGCATCTACTACATCGGCGATCTGATCCAGAAGACCGAAGTCGAGCTGCTCAAGACCCCGAACCTCGGCAAGAAGTCGCTCACCGAGATCAAGGAAGTCCTGGCCCAGCGCGGCCTGTCGCTCGGCATGAAGCTGGAGAACTGGCCGCCGGCCGGCGTCGCCAGCCACGGCATGCTTGGCTGAGCCGCAGTCGATTCCCCGCCGGCGTCCGCCGTGCGGGGAGTCGTGTCGATGCAGTAACGCAGTACACAGCGCCGACGGATCTCGAAGTCCGCGGCGTCGACCGACCAGGAAGGGCGGTCCGGGCCATCCGCAGTCCAAGTTCCAGCGCCAGGAAGGCGACAACGACGTTCAGCGTTCCATCATTCATCTCCAACAGGAATCACTCCCATGCGTCATCAGAAAGCCGGCCGCAAGTTCAGCCGCACCAGCGCCCACCGCGAGGCGATGTTCAAGAACATGGCCGCGTCGCTGTTCAAGCACGAGCTGATCAAGACCACCCTGCCGAAGGCCAAGGAACTGCGCCGCGTCGCCGAGCCGCTGATCACCCTGGCCAAGGTCGACAGCGTCGCCAACCGCCGCCTGGCGTTCGCCCGCCTGCGTGACAAGGAAGCCGTCGGCAACCTGTTCACCATCCTGGGCCCGCGCTACGCGAGCCGTCCGGGCGGTTACCTGCGTCTGCTGAAGTGCGGCTTCCGCGCCGGCGACAACGCGCCGATGGCGTATGTCGAGCTGGTCGATCGTCCGCAGGCGGCCGAGTAATCGGCCCGCGTCGCACGACCTGATCGACGAGAAGCCCCGGCCCAGTGCCGGGGTTTTTCGTTTCAGGCTTGTGCACGCGCCGTTTACGCGGTATGGGCGGATGCGGAATAATCGGAGCCGACTTTCCTCCAGACAGGCGTTTCCTCGATGAATCCGATGCGCTGGGGTTTCCGCGCGCAGTTTTTCGCAGGGTTTCTGGCCTGCGTCGCACTTCTTGCCTACGCGATCTACACGCAGCTGCACGATGGCCTCGAGCCCTGTCCGCTGTGCATCTTCCAGCGCCTGGCCTATGCCGGCCTGGCCCTGGTGTTCCTGCTGGGCAGCCTGCACGGTCCGCGCTCCTCCGGTGGCCGCGCCGGCTATGGCGGCCTGGTCGCGCTGGCGTCGCTGATCGGCATCGGCATCGCCGGACGGCACGTCTGGCTGCAGCTGCTGCCCAAGGGCACCGCGCCGTCCTGTGGCCCGCCGCTGAGCTTCCTGCAGGACACCCTGGGGCCGATGGAACTGGTCCGGCGCGTGCTCACCGGCACCGGCGACTGCGGCACCGTGGACTGGACCCTGTTCGGCCTGAGCATGCCGGTCTGGAGCCTGATCGGCTTCGTGCTGCTGGCGGCCTGGGGCCTGTTCGCCGCGTTCCGCAAACGTCGCTCGCGTCATCGGCTGTAACTCCCCCACGCATCATCGAAGCAGGACCCGCAGGACCATGAATACACCGGAACGCATGCCCAATCCCGTCAGGCTGCCGCAGGACTGGGCGCCGGCCAGCTGGCGCGAGCGTCCCGCGCTGCAGCTGCCGCAGTATCCGGATCCGGCCGCGCTCGCCGCCGCCGGCGACGAACTCGGCCGGCTGCCGCCGCTGGTCACCTCCTGGGAGATCTTCGCGCTGAAGCGGCAGCTGGCCGAAGCGCAGGAAGGCCGGCGCTTTCTGCTGCAGGGCGGCGACTGCGCGGAGAACTTCAGCGACTGCGAGTCGGGCACGATCTCGAACCGGCTCAAGGTGCTGCTGCAGATGAGCCTGGTGCTGGTGCACGGCCTGCATCTGCCGGTGGTCCGGGTCGGGCGCTTCGCCGGCCAGTACGCCAAGCCGCGCTCGGCCGACACCGAGACGCGCGATGGCGTGACCCTGCCCAGCTACCGCGGCGACGTGGTCAACGGCCCGGCCTTCACCGCCGAGGCGCGCGTGCCCGATCCGCAGCGGATGATCACCGCGCATGCGCGTTCGGCGATGACGATGAACTTCGTGCGGGCGCTGATCGATGGCGGCTTCGCCGACCTGCATCATCCCGAGTACTGGAACCTCAGCTGGGTCGGCTGTTCGCCGCTGGCCGAGGACTACCAGAAGATGGTGAACTCGATCGGCGATGCGGTGCGTTTCATGGAGACGCTGGCCGGCGCCGAGGTGCACAACCTCAACCGCATCGACTTCTTCACCTCCCACGAGGCGCTGCTGCTGCCGTACGAGGAAGCGCTGACCCGGCAGGTGCCGCGGCAGTGGGGCTGGTTCAACCTGTCCACGCACTATCCGTGGATCGGCATGCGCACCGCGGCGCTCGACGGCGCGCACGTGGAGTACTTCCGCGGCATCCGCAACCCGATCGCGATCAAGGTCGGCCCGTCGGTGCAGCCGGACCAGCTGCTGCGCCTGATCGACGTGCTCAACCCGGACGACGAACCGGGCCGGCTGACCTTCATCCATCGCATGGGCGCGGCCCAGATCGCGCAGAAGCTGCCGACCCTGCTGGAGGCGGTGCGCCGCGACGGCCGTCGCGTGCTGTGGGTCTGCGATGCGATGCATGGCAACACCGAAAGCACGGCCAACGGCTACAAGACGCGTCGCTTCGCCAACATCCTCGGCGAGCTTGAGCAGGCCTTCGATCTGCATGCGGCCGCCGGCACGCGCCTGGGCGGCGTGCACCTGGAGCTGACCGGCGAGGACGTGACCGAATGCACCGGCGGTGCGCGCGAACTCACCGAGACCGATCTCGAGCGCGCGTATCGCTCGACCGTCGATCCGCGGCTCAACTACGAGCAGTCGCTGGAAATCGCGATGGCCATCGTGCGCAAGCAGAACCAGCGCCAGGTCGCGACCGCGGTCTGAAGCGGCATGCCGCGCGGCGCTGCGTGTGCAGCGCCGTGACCGCGATCACGCGCGCTCACCAGATCGCCTACACACGTCCATCCGCATACTGGCGTGCCACCGATTACTGACGGAGGCATCGCGGGCATGCGCGATCATCGATTCGATCTGGACTGGGCCATGCTGCAGGGCTGGCTGCTGCCGATCGGCGCGGCACTGCTGCTCGGGCTGCTCGTGCACGTGGTGCTGCGGCGCGTGTCGCGCCGCATGCGCGACCGCGATTCCACGCGCGCGCGCATCGCCCGGGTGGTGATCGTTCCGCTGGCCTTCGCGTTGCCGCTGCTGTTCCTGATGGCGGCCCTGCAGGCGGTGCCGATGGACGAGGGCACGCTGGCCAACTGGATCCACGTCCTGCGGCTGGTGCTGTTCGGCTGCCTGACCTGGCTGCTGGTGCGCGTGGTCGGCGCGGTCGAGGCCTCGATCCTGCGCCGCAATCCGATGGAGATCGCCGACAACCTGCATGCGCGCCGGATCCAGACCCAGGCCCGCGTGCTGAGCCGCGTGGTGATGGGTGCGATCATCCTGCTGGGCCTGGCGCTGGCGCTGATGACCTTCCCGGCGGTGCGCCAGATCGGCGCGACCCTGCTGGCCTCGGCCGGCATCGTCGGTCTGGTCGCCGGCATCGCCGCCAAGCCCGTGTTCGGCAACCTGATCGCGGGCCTGCAGATCGCGCTTGCGCAGCCGATCCGGCTCGACGACGTGGTCATCGTCGAAGGCGAGTGGGGCCGGATCGAGGAAATCACCAGCACCTATGTCGTGGTCAGGATCTGGGACGAGCGCCGCATGGTCGTGCCGCTGTCCTGGTTCATCGAGAACCCGTTCCAGAACTGGACGCGGACCAGCGCGCAGATGCTCGGTACCGCCTTCCTGTGGCTCGACTACCGCACGCCGCTGCCGGCGCTGCGCGCCGAGCTGGAGCGCATCTGCAGCGAGGAGCCGCTGTGGGACGGGCGGGTCTGCGTGACCCAGCTGACCGAGACCGCCGAGACCACGGTGCAGGTTCGGCTGCTGGTGAGCGCGCGCAATTCCGGCGAGGCCTTCGACCTGCGCTGCATCGTGCGCGAACGCATGGTCGCCTTCCTGGCCGAGCAGCATCCGTACGCGCTGCCGCGGCTGCGCGCCGAAATCGAGCAGGCCGGGCCCGAGGGGCGCCGCACGGGTGCGCAGGCGCGTCCGGAGATCCCGGATTCGCCGCGTGCGGAGGATGCCGATCCCGGGCTGTCTGGCGAGCAGGCCGGCCGGGGCTGATCGTTCAGTGGCTGCCGCCGCCCGTCACGGTGGCGGCACTGGCCGGCAGCAGCGGGGGCCGGCGCGCCCGGGTCAGTTGTTCGTAGGCGTAACCGAACTGCAGCAGGCGCGCGTCGCTCCAGGCCGGCCCCATGAAGGTCAGTCCCAGCGGCAGCCCGTTGCCGTGGCCCATCGGCACGGTCAACGCCGGGTATCCGGCCACCGCGGCGGCGCCGTAGCCGGCACCGGGGAACCGGTCGGCATGGCCGGGTTCGATCCGCCAGGCCACCCCGGTGGTGGGCGCGACCAGCGCGTCGAGCCGCTGCGCGCGCAGCGCCGCGTCGATGCCCTCGCTGCCGGCCAGGCGCCTGGCGCGCATGCGCGCGGCGATGTAGGCGGGATCGCCGAGGCCGGCGCGGGTGGCGGCTTCCTCGAACAGCTCCTGGCCGAACAGCGGCATGACCTGGTCGGCATGCGCGCGGTTGTAGTCGATCAGGGCGGGCAGGGTGGTCAGTGGCGCACCGTGCTGCTGCAGGTAGCGCTCGAGCCCGGCCTTGAACTCGAACAGCAGCACCTCGCGTTCGTCCTGTTCCCAGAGGCCGGCGGTCGGCAGCGTCGCGTCGACCACGGTCGCGCCGGCCTCGCGCAGCGCGGCGACGGCCTGCTCGGTGGCGGCGGCGACCTCGGGCGAGATCGCCATGGTCTGGCGCAGCAGGCCGATCCGCGCGCCGCGCAGGGCGTCCACGTGCAGGCGGGCGGCGTAATCGGGCGCCAGCAGCGTGCTGTTGTCGGCGGTGGCCGGGTCGGCGGGATCGCGGCCGACGATCGCGGCCAGCAGCAACGCGGCATCGGACACGCTGCGGGTCATCGGCCCAGCCGTGTCCTGGCTGTGCGAGATCGGCAGGATGCCGCTGCGGCTGACCAGGCCGACCGTCGGCTTGAAACCGACCACGCCGTTCATCGCCGCCGGACACAGGATGCTGCCGTCGGTTTCGGTGCCGATGCCGGCGACGGCCAGGTTGGCGGAGACCGCGACCGCGGTGCCCGCGCTCGAGCCGCAGGGCGAGCGGTCCAGCGCATACGGGTTGCGGGTCTGGCCGCCACGCGAACTCCAGCCCGAGATCGACCGCGATGAACGGAAGTTCGCCCATTCGCTGAGGTTGTTCTTGCCGAGGATCACCGCGCCGGCCTCGCGCAGGCGCGCGACCAGGAAGGCATCGGTGCCGGGCCGGAATCCGGCCAGGGCCAGCGAGCCGGCACTGGTCGCCATCGGCGTGGCGTCGATGTTGTCCTTGAGCACCACCGGGATGCCGTGCAGCGGCCCGCGCAGGCGGCCGGCGCGGCGCTCGGCATCGCGTGCGGCGGCTTCGGTGCGTGCGTCTGGATTGAGTTCCAGGAAGGCGTTCAAGCGCGGCCCGGCGGGATCCTGATCCAGGGCCTGGATCCGCGCGAGGTAGGCATCGGTCAGCCGCGCGCTGCTGGTATCGCCGCGCGCCATCGCCGCCTGCAGTTCCCCGATGCCGGCCTCGGCGTACGCGAACGGGTCGGCGGCGGCCGCGGGATTCCCGGGGCGATCGACGCTCGCGGTCGGGGCAGGGGAGGGGCGGCAGCTGCAGAGCAGGGCCGTCACGGCCACCAGCAGCAGAAGCTTGCGCATCGGCAGAGTTCCGGAGGGTGCGGGCAGGCTACCCGTGGACATGGCGGCTGGCAACGCGTGCGGATGTCCGGCCGGGCGTGTCAGGCGGGCTTTCGCCGGTACAGGTCGCGGGCGAGGACGCCGACCACGAGCAGGTTGACCGCCAGCACCGCCCACGCGACCCAGCCGGGATGGTGGACGATCGCGTAGAGGTCGAACGGCAGGTAGATCGAGGCGGACAGGCAGCCCAGCCAGGAGGCCCACGCGCGCGCGCGCCACAGGCCCCAGGCTTCGAACAGATGCAGCAGGCCGTAGGCCAGCATCGCCAGCGCGGCCACATGGACCGCGTCGGGGGTGATCATCCGCAGCAGCGACGGCAGCGCGCCGTGCTCGGGATCCAGGCTGAAGCGCTCGATCAGCAGATCGAGCGCGTGCTGCAGCGGCAACGGCCCGAGGATTTCCAGGCCGGTTGCCGCCAGCAGGGCCAGCGCGCCCTTGGCCGCCTCGAGGAGGGCGACCACGTGCAGCCCCGGATGCGCGCGCGGATCCGGGTTGTAGGGCGCGTCGGCCACGCGTGCGACGGGATCAGCCGGCGCGCGAGGCGCGCTTGCGGTCGCTTTCGGTGAGGAACTTCTTGCGCAGGCGGATCTCCTTCGGGGTGATCTCGACCAGCTCGTCGTCCTCGATGAAGTCCAGGGCCTGTTCCAGCGAGTACTTGATCGCCGGAGTCAGCTGGATCGCATCGT
>Ga0160495_100445_pt1 | contig 20591 bp, 19 predicted proteins | sample DID4MG_4_FD_108251 | JGI IMG/M metagenome (GOLD analysis project Ga0160495, IMG submission 108251) | Enriched soil microbial communities from UW Madison campus, WI, USA - DID2933_E24_FP4 MG | ecosystem: Environmental > Terrestrial > Soil > Unclassified | place: USA: Madison, Wisconsin | collected... | reverse complement strand
TGAAAAAAATTAGAGGACAACTTGCGTCGTCCCCTAAACAGGCTGGTATAAAACCGCCTAAAGGACAAAATTATAGAAAAATTATTGGTATGTAACACAGAATCTCCGTTCAACTGTAGTAATGCTATTGGGCATTTAGCAGTATCCCCAATTAAATTCGGTAATCCCGTTCATGCAGCATCGTCGTATTTTGCGGCACCACTTATCCCATTGTAAATTGCCCGTTAATGGCAAACTTTAATCATGCCTCGGTTCGGGTAATTCAAAATACAATCCCTGCGTTTTATCTAACGATTGTGAAAGGGCTAAAAAGTTTTCCGGCGAAGCTTTCAGGTTAATATGTTTATCAACAATACTCCGGTGTTTGTAAATGATGAATGTATTTTCAACCGCAGGGTTTATTTTATTTAAATGCGCTTCAGTTGCTGTATTGGTAAAAGAGGGCACAAAGGTTAAAGCCGTATGTACAATGTTTAATGTTTTGCCAACTTGTTGTAATTCCTGCATACGTTTTTCTTTATCGTAATCCTTCTCGTTGCCATACACAAAGTAAACTTTCAGGTAACGTTGTCGTTTTATACTTTCCTTTTCTAAAAAGGTTAACCAGCTTTTTATATCATTCCAATCGGGTTTGTTGCCAACAAAATAAACAATACCATGGTAACGTCCGTATTTACAAACCGGGCAGGTTTGGGTGCCACTGTCAGGCCCATACGCATGATTAGGCATAAAGGAAGGTTGGTCTTCACCAATATTTAAACCAGATAAGTTTTCTTGCTGTATTGTTTTCGGGTAATTCGGAATATTTAATCCCAATACAATATCATGTTCGGCAATTTGTAAATCACCTTGTAATAATACCCTAACAATACCGCTACCACCTCGGTTTTCCTGTGGGTGTTTTTTTAAATGAGCTATCAATAATTTATCATCATCAAAGTTTATCTCATCAGTATAGTATTCATTCTCAACATCGGGCTCTTTAATGGATAAGTGTATATGTGCAGGAGAAACATCATCAGGGTAAGGCGCAGGTCTTAATGTGTAAATAGTGTATTGCCCGGCACTATCTGTTTTTACCCACCCACGTATAAAACCATGCAATTTTGCTTTTTCATGCATGCCTTCTTTATAGGTATAATGTCCGGTATTATCAGTTTGCCAGTAATAAATAATTACGTTTGGGGCAGGTGTTTTTCCATCCAATTGAAAAACGGTGCCGCTAACAATTAGCTTAATACCATCTTCATACCATCCGGCACTTGTATCAACAGGGTGAATGTTTTGGGGCATATCTACGTACATTAAGTCACACCCATCACAGCCACCGCCTACAGGCCGGTCATGTTCCTTAGCTGGATTTTTTGTCTGCCCGTTGCAGCTAACCAATAATACGATGGTTAATAAGAAAAATGCATAATGTTTCATGTAAATAAGTTTCAACAAATATGCTGTTGCAAAGCCTTGATTTACAAATGAAAATGGGTGAGCCGAGGTTATTTTATCGCAACAGGATGAGTAAGTGCAAACAAGTTTTTAAAATCAGTGGCATAATTACGGCTTACCCGTAAAATACTACCGTCTGTAAGTGTAGCATCATAGTCGCCATTTAGCCGCGATTGATAACTTACAACCATTTTGATATTTACGATATGCGATTTATGAATACGTATAAAAAGCTTGTCGTCTAACTGTATGATTAACGCCTTCAAAGTTTCAGCAGACAAGTATTTTTTGTTAGTATGGTGAATGGTGGTGTATGGTGTACTTGCCGAAAAGTAAATAATATCAGCCGTTTCAATCACCGTTTTTTTATTACCTGAATCTGATACAATAATGGTACGAATGGCTGGAATTACATCAAACACTTTTTCAGTAGTTATCGGTTTTAATGTCTGTCTGTTTTTATACAAAATAATAATGGGTGCAGCTAGTCCGTAAACAATCACGGTTTTAATTAAATGCTCAGTAATTGCAAAGCTGAATGTTTGCCCATAAGGAAAACTATGCTGAAAGAAAAGTGTTGACAGCAACCAAATAATAACAGGATACGCTAATAAATGAATAACTACAGCCAATGCTGCAATTACCGGTGCTGTAAGTATTTTATTAGTACGCAAGGTTAGTTTCGTTTGCATATTAAGCAGTGGCAAAAACAAAAACCAAAATGTACTAAACAATAACGACTCTGATATATAAAAAGATGTTTGGTGGTGTTGTGCAAATAAAAAATCAACAAAGACGGTAATAGAAAACAATCCTAAGAGGCAAAAAACAATGATTATATTTCTATAAGTTCTTTGTCTGATATAATGGGATGTCTGTTGAATAGTCATATGGGTTATTTGGTTTAACAAGTTACTAAAACTTATCAAATTGTTTTTGCTGCTTATGTACAAAAAAAGAGGTGGTTCGCAAGAACCACCTCTTTTGGTAAAAATATTTTATGTTAAAGTGCAGCACCAACTGCAATATCGCATCTGTGTCCGGGTAACCCATGCGCAGGATTTAGTTTAACCTGTCCGCTATTAATGCCACTAGGTAGTGGGGTAGATGGATTACTAGGAACTACTGTTGGGCTTTGTGCCGGAGTAGTCATAATTGGTGGTGCTGTATTACTGGTAGGAGCACTGTTTAAAGGTTTTCCTACTTCAATATCACAATTGTGTCCCGGCTGGCCATGTGGCGGATTTAAAGCCACACCACCTTGTTGTGGTTGAATGGTGCTTGGCGCAACGGGCACACTGTTAGTATTAACACCGGCGGCATTGTTAATGGTATCATTAACACCTGTACTTACCGGCTGCGTTGGTGCAATTGTTTCTGTTTCGGCCGTATTGTTATTATTGCAGGCTACAACTGTTATTAGGGTAGCCAATAAAAAAGTTGGTAATAAAATTTTCATATAACAAATATAGTTATTTAAAACATAGCCTGTTTCGGCTTTTCAACTTTGGGTTTACTCGCAAGCAGTTTTAACAATTTTAAGCGTAGAACTAAAGGTTAAAGAGTCTGGTTTTCTAAAGCTTGTTTTCCCGTTATCATTAAAAACTTCGCCATAACCTTCTACCAGGTTATTGTCTTCTTTTTTAAAGGCAACCTGCCTAACCGAGCTTACACCTTCTGATAAAAAAGTATAATCTGCCAATAGGATACTGTCTTTAAAGCTGCCTTTTACAGTGCCGGTATTACTATCTTTTTCTTTTAATTTATATATCAAGGTTCCGCTAACACTATCGTTAACCTGTGTAATTTTTAGTGATATAGTATCTGATTCAGAAGCATAAGTATAACAGTTGGTAACGGGTGTATCTTTTACCGTAGAAAGATCAGTTTCTGGTGTTTTGGGCTCTTTTTCTTCGGCATTGCAAGCTATTAAAAATGTAGTAATTACAAGGGCTGACAATAGTTTCATAATTTAAGTTTTTATGCTTATTTAAATAGTTGGCAATATTAAAATGCCATTTTGTTTCGCATACTTATTGGGCAAGAATAAGGCCAATAAACTATGCCGTTTCCACCAGCTTTTTATTTTTAATGGATTGTGTGATGAATATTAAGATTAATCCCGCTACTAAAAATACAATAAGCATAATTGAAATATTAGCAAGCACTTTAGTATAACCTAGCTTGGCTGCATTTAAAAAAGGGTATGGGTACCAGTTAATAAGTGAACCACGTATTAATGAATAGATGAGATACGAAAGTGGAAATACAATCCAATACAAACCATCTTGCCATTTTAGCGTTCCTTTTGTTCTAAAAAATAACCAAAACAATATGTACAAAATAGGATTAACCACATGCAACATATTGTCAACAAATAGTTGCCAACCGCTAAACACCCATATACCACGTAGCACTAAATTATACACCAGGCTAACTATAAAAATATACAGTGCAATTGCCGTTTGCACGGAAAGTGAAGAGAAGAAAATACCTGCTTTTGATTTTGGACTAATGGATGCTATGGTTAAACTAACCGCAATTAAAAGATTGCAAAGAATAGTGAAATAACTAAAGAAGTTACTGATACTTTCTGTAGTAAGATATAGTTGTAAAAAGATGGTAAACCATGTAATAACAGCCAGGCTAATGGCACTAAAACTTTTGAAGCTAGGTTTGGTTAAATGGGAGTTCATTGGTTGAGTTTTACATATTAAAAATATTGATTATTTTTTTATAACAATATGTCATTTGGTGTAGATGGCAAAGCGAGGGTTTAAAGGGGAATGAATTAGTTATATTGCGGTATAACTAATGTTAGTTTTGAAAAACTATCAATAAAATACCGAAACTCGTAAATAATTGTGTAAACATTCTGGCAAAATGCTTGGTTTCTTTTATTAAATTTGCGAGCCTTTGTACAGGCATTTAATTTAACGTTTAAACAAATTATACAAACAATCATGCAGCTCTCCTCTTTTTTGCAGCGCTTTAACGAACCCGAAACTTTAAAAATGGCCAAACTTGGTCGTGAATTAAGAGCACAGGGTATTGACGTAATTGACCTTAGTTTAGGTGAACCCGATTTTGATACGCCGCAACATATTAAGGACGCTGCCATAAAGGCCATTAACGATAACTGGAGCCATTACACGCCGGTACCGGGCTTTTTAGATTTACGTGAAGCCGTTTGCGAAAAACTAAAACGTGATAATAATTTAGATTATAAACCAGAGAACATTGTAGCATCAACCGGTGCTAAACAAAGTTTGGCTAATACTATTTTAGCCTTGGTAGATGATAACGACGAAGTGCTTATTCCTACGCCATACTGGGTAACCTATAGCGAGCTGGTAAAAATTGCTCGTGGTAAAGTGGTTGAAATTAAATCCGAAGCAAAAGCTAAATTTAAAATTACACCTGAGCAGTTAGAAGCAGCTATTACACCTAAAACAAAAGTGTTTTTATTTTCATCGCCATGTAACCCAAGTGGTACAGTTTATACAAAAGATGAGTTAGAAGGTTTGGCTAATGTGTTTCGCAAGTATCCAAACATCTATATTATCTCCGATGAAATTTATGAGTATATTAATTTTATAGGTGCGCATGAAAGTATTGCTCAGTTTGATGATATTAAAGACCGTGTAATTATTGTTAACGGTTTAAGTAAAGGTTTTGCTATGACCGGCTGGCGCCTTGGTTATATTGCTGCCAGTGCAGAAGTAGCAAAAGCAACTGAAAAAGTACAGGGACAATTTACAAGTGGTACTTGTGCTATTACCCAAAAAGCAGCAGTTACAGCACTTACAGGCGATTTAAAGCCAACTGTTGAAATGACAGAAGAGTTTACACGTCGTAAAAAAAGAGTATTGGAATTAATAGCCGATGTTCCGGGTATTGAATGTCCTGAACCGGATGGTGCATTTTATATATTCCCTGATGTAAGTTCTTACTATGGTAAATCTGACGGTACAACCACCATCACCAACTCAGCAGATTTCTGTATGTATTTGTTAAATACGGCTCACGTATCATCGGTAATGGGTGAGGCCTTTGGCGAGCCGGCTTGTGTACGTTTTTCTTTTGCCAACAGCTTACCTAAAATAGAGGAAGCCTGGGCACGTATTAAAGAAGCGTTGAGTAAATTGAAATAAACATCTTAACCAGATTATAAAAGAAAGGGTTGTCTTGAAACAAGACAACCCTTTCTTTTATAAGTAATGACTTGTTTATTTCTTACCAAAAGTATAACCTACTGATAAACCAAGAATTCTATTATTTACTTTATTATCGTCTGGGTTATTCTCGCTATTTAATGTATTGTTTAAACCTATTGTATAGTGACTGCTGATGTTTAAACCGGAAGGAAACTGATAGCCCATAATAATATTTGCACCTATTTCAAACCTCTTTAGTGGTATTGCTTCAGCATCTTTTTTATACAAATCAACGGTTTCGCCATCTCCTTTAACTTTTGCACTTATGCCATAGCCAAAATTAGGACCTGCACCTGCAAAAAAACCATTGGTTTTATACAAAAGATTAACCGGTAATTCAATGCTGTAAATATTAACATCATACGGGGTGCCGGGGTATGCACCGCCTTTTAGTGTGAAAAGTAAATTGGGTTGTACTGCAAAGTTTTCAGCTAATGACAACTCCGCTACGCCACCAATTTGAAATCCAACCTTACCAGATGAGTAATTTAGTTTATCACCATCATTATTTTTTCCACTGATTAATAACTGATTATTGTTTACTCCACCTTTAATACCATAAGAAAACTTTTGTGCAGATAAGGAGCTAATGGCACATAAAGCTATGGCAACACTTAAGATTTTTTTCATTAAAATAAAGTTTATAATTAATGCGCAATATAGTATGCGAAAACTATACTTTATACTGAATTGAATAAAATACCAGTTTGTGGTACGTAAAAAACACGTAAGGTTTATGTAGTTGCTGTATTTTTACTATGCAAAATGGTATTAAGTTCCAGCACTTGTGGTATTACTAATTGGGTATCGTCATTATAGATAAGGTAATCACACTTATTCATTTTTTCTTCCTCATCCATTTGTTTACCCATTTTATCAAGTACAGCTTCACGTGTGATATTATCACGTTGCATTACTCTTTCAATACGGGTTTCTAATGGTGCGGTTATACCAATTATAATATCCAGCTCTTTGTATGAGCCGCTTTCAAACAACAGAGCTGCTTCTTTTAATGCATAGTTACCGCGTTGTTGTAATAACCAATTGCGGGAATGTTCAATTACAACCGGGTGTGTAATTTTATTTAAGGTTTGTAGTTTGTCTTTATCCTTAAATACAATATTGGAAATGTATGGCGTATTTAATTTGCCTTGCACATAACTTTCCGGTCCAAATTGTGCAATAATATTTTCTTTTACGGTAGGGTTGGTATTAATAATTTCTTTGGCTGCACTATCGGCATAATATACCGGCACGCCTAATGTTTCAAAAATTTTTGCTACTACTGTTTTACCGGTACCAATGCCCCCGGTTATGCCCACTTTTAACATGTTACACCTGTTTAGGTTTAGCAGTACACCAAGTTAATAAACATTACACTACAAAAAGTAGGTAAGGTTATAACAAAGCATACACAAGTTACTAAAAATAAAAATTGGTTTTCCGGCGGTTGCAGTAAATGCAACCCGGACTTTAAATTGGCAGGGAGGGCTTCGGAATGAATTTTCGGAGTAATTATTCTAAAACGAATAATTGAAATAAGAGCGAGGTTTGTATAAATAAAAGCCACAGCAATTACTGTGGCTTTTATTAGCTAGTTGTTATTACTTTTTAGCTACATCGGTAATAGGTTTGTTAACCTGTGCAGTCCAGTCAAGACTTAAAGCTGATTTCTCGATTTTTAAGTAGCTACCAGGACTTACTTCAACGCTTAATGTACCATCTTCATTAACTTTATTTATAGTACCGTGTATGCCGGCAATAGTTACAATTTTGTCGCCTTTTTGTAAATCTTCAATAAATTTTTTCTGGTTTTTAGCTCTTTTAGCTTGAGGACGAATAAAAAACAACCAAAAAACCACCACCATTAATAACATAAATACGATGGTCTCATATCCACCTAATGGTCCGGAAGGCTTGGCTTGCAAAAAGAAAATACTCATTATTATACTTGTTTAAAATTTTAATTAATTATTCTTCAACAGTTACGCTAAAAGTAAGCTGGTGAGTGGTAGATGGCATAGTGTTAGCCACAACCGTAACCGTTTTTCTTAACAGGGTACCAACCGATTGGTTTTGGCTGTCAAAAACAGCTTTAATAATTTCCTGTCCACCGGGAGCAATTGGCTTTTCAGGTTTTTCAGGTACAGTACAACCGCAACCTGCATTTACCTGCGAAATAACCAGGTTTTTATTTCCCACGTTTTTCAACGGGAAACTAACTTCAATCTTTTGCCCTTTTTTTATTTTACCCATGTCTTTAAAGGTAGAGTCAACCCATACAATGGATGTATAGTTGGCAGAATCCTGTAAAGTTTGTGCAATTTCTGCAGCTTTGTCGCCTTCTGCACCGTGGTTATGACCAGCATGATCATCAGCAGGTTTATCGGCCGAGTTGCAGGCAACTAATGCAGCAACAACAAGTAGTGGAAAAAATATACGTTTCATAAACTATATAAATTTTTATAAAGTGGCAAAGGTAAGCTTATAAAATAAACTTTTCTCGTTAAAAACTAAGGCTTTCTATGATCTCGTTTTAACATTTTACCCTGCGTAGCCAAATCCTTATTAATATTATCTAAAATACCATTTACAAACTGTCCGCTTTGTTGGGTACTATAATCTTTGGCCAAATCAATGTATTCATTAATAGTAACCTTAGGTGGAATGGTGTCAAAATATAAAAATTCACTTACACCCATTTGCATTAAAATCATATCCAACAGTGCAATACGTTCTGCATCCCAGTTTTTTAACTTAGGTACAATCAGCTCCTGTAAATACGATTTTTTTTCTATTACCGTTTTAGTAAGCTCAAAAGCAAATTGCTTTTTGTCGTCGTTTAACAGGTTAGAAAACTTTAATGAATGTGGCTTTTGTAAACCACCGGCAATTAGTTGTATTACCATTTCGCCATCATCATCCCAGTTTGCAAACAGCTCTTCAATATGCGATGTAAAAGGTTCATACTCCAACAACATGTCGTTTAAAATAAACTCCAGTATTGCTCTTTCGTCCTGTTTATTTCTTTCGCCGGTATTAATATAAGTAAGATACTGGGGCGTATCTTTTAAGCGTTGGTACACTTTGCGTATAAGCTCTTCATTTGTACGGCCTTGTGGTTTACCGGCACCAACTTGTGCCTGAAAACTAGGTTCGTCCAAAATAGTCCACAACAATTCGTTACCGGCCAGCTTAGTATTAACATTCAAATCTTCCTTGTTAGGTAAATGTTTATTGGCTCGCTGGTGCGCATCTTTTTCAGGATAACGGGCTACTTCGGTTAAAAACCAGGTAAAGTAGGTTAGTAATTCCTGTGTACGGTCAAAATGTTGTTGTAAAATTTTTTGGGGTTCACCCGGTTTGGCTTCTGCTTCTAACGATGCAACGGTGTACAATGTCTGCATCACTTTTACCCTGATATTTCTTCTGCTAATCATTCAAAAGAGCTTTTTGAGGCTGCGAAGATAAAGGTTTTGGCCATGCGGAGGGTGATAAATATTTTGAATTAGTAGTCGGGAAGACGGAAAGTCCGGAAGTCCGGAAGTCAGGAAGACAGGAAGACGGAAAGACCGGAAGACGGAATGACCGGAAGACGGAAAGACCCGAAGTAGGAAAGTCCGGAAGTCCGAAAGACGGGAAGGAGGGATGGTTAATAGTTCATAGTTAATGGTTAATAGTTTCGTACCTGAAATAAATTGGTTTTTATAACAAATCGGGCCTTAACTATTTGAACTTCTGGAATATTGAACCTCTTAAACTTTTTGAACCATTGTCAAATGTCACTTGCCCATTGTCAATTCTGTTAACTCCCAATGCATAAAATGTCCTGTTGTCAGTCATTTCTGCCAAAATGGTGAAAAAATGGCTTTAAACTGCAACTGGCATATTATTTACTGTACTTTTGCCATCCCCGCTAAAAACGGGGTTTCAAACTAAAAAATTATAAATCAATACAATTATGGCTAAGAAAGTCAACATTACTCCTTTACACGACAGAGTAATTGTTAAAGCGGCTGCTGCTGAAGAAAAATCTGCTGGTGGAATCATTATCCCTGATACGGCTAAAGAAAAACCACAACGTGGTGTTGTTATAGCTGCTGGTCCGGGTAAAAAAGATGAGCCTGTAACTGTAAAAGCAGGTGATACTGTTTTATACGGTAAATATGCTGGTACCGAAATACAAATTGAAGGATTGGATTATCTTATTATGAGAGAGTCTGATATTTTAGCGATTGTATAAATAAGTTCAAAAGTTTAAAGTTTAACGTTCAAAGTTACAGCCAGCGTAATGCTGATTAGCGAACGGAACGATGAACGGAGCGTCGCAAGTAAAGCTCAATCAGGGCTGGGACGCTGGTAACAAAAAATAGTAATCATTATTACTAACTATTAATTTTTAATTAAAAAAAGATCATGGCAAAGCAACTTTTCTTTGATATTGAAGCTAGAAATAAAATGAAAAAAGGCGTTGATGCTTTAGCAAACGCTGTAAAAGTAACCTTAGGCCCAAAGGGGCGTAATGTGGTTATTGAGAAAAAATTTGGCGCACCACAAGTAACTAAAGATGGTGTTACGGTTGCCAAAGAAATTGAATTGGAAGACCCAATTGAAAACATGGGTGCACAAATGGTGAAAGAAGTAGCCAGTAAAACTGCTGATATTGCCGGTGACGGTACTACTACTGCCACTGTTTTAGCACAAGCTATTATTGCCGAAGGTTTGAAAATGGTTGCTGCAGGTGCAAACCCAATGGATTTAAAACGTGGTATTGACAAAGCGGTTAGCCTTGTAGTTGAAAACTTAAAAGGTCAAAGCCAAACTGTTGGTAACGACAGCAAAAAAATTCAACAAGTAGCTACTATTTCTGCTAACAACGACGAAACTATTGGTAAATTAATTGCCGAAGCTTTTGGTAAAGTTGGTAAAGAAGGTGTAATTACTGTAGAAGAAGCAAAAGGTACTGATACTACTGTTGATGTAGTTGAAGGTATGCAGTTTGACCGTGGATATATTTCTCCATACTTTGTAACTAACAGCGAGAAAATGGAAGCTGAGTTACAAAACCCTTACATTTTAATTTACGACAAGAAGATATCTACCATGAAAGATATTCTTCAGGTTTTAGAGAAAGTTGCACAAAGCGGCCGTCCTCTATTAATTATTGCTGAAGATTTAGAAGGTGAAGCATTGGCTACATTGGTAGTTAACAAAATTCGTGGTACTATTAAAGTTGCAGCTGTTAAAGCTCCAGGCTTTGGCGACAGAAGAAAAGAAATGTTAACTGACATTGCAACTTTAACTGCAGGTACAGTTATCAGCGAAGAGTTGGGTCATAAATTAGAAACTGCTGATTTGTCTTTCTTAGGACAAGCTTCATCAGTTACTATTGATAAAGACAACACAACTATCGTTGGTGGTAAAGGTAAAAAAACTGACATCACTGCTCGTGTTAATCAAATTAAAGCGCAGATTGAAAATACAACATCTGACTACGATAAAGAAAAATTACAAGAGCGTTTAGCTAAACTAGCTGGTGGCGTTGCTGTACTTTATGTAGGTGCTGCTACTGAGGTTGAAATGAAAGAGAAAAAAGACCGTGTTGACGACGCTTTACATGCAACCCGTGCTGCTGTTGAAGAAGGTATTGTACCTGGTGGTGGCGTTGCTTACATTCGTGCTATTGAAAGCATCGAATCTAAAATTAAAGGACAGATAGCTGATGAGCAAACTGGTGTTGCTATCGTACGTCGTGCTTTAGAAGCGCCTATCCGCACGTTAACTTCTAACGCTGGTATCGATGGTTCTATCGTGGTACAAAAAATTAAAGACGGTAAAGCTGACTTTGGTTTTAATGCCCGCACAGAAACTTACGAGAACTTATTTAAAGCTGGTGTAATTGACCCAACTAAAGTAAGCCGTGTAGCTTTAGAAAACGCTGCTTCAATTGCAGGTATGTTGTTAACTACCGAGTGTGTAATTGCCGACAAACCTAAGAAAGAAGATGCTCCTGCACATGGTGCACCTGATATGGGTGGCATGGGCTACTAAGAAGGTTATAAGTTGTGAGTTATAAGTTGTAAGCTTAACCCTCACTACGTAAAATCTATATATTTAAAAAGCCGCTTCTGTAACAAGAAGCGGCTTTTTAGTTTTATTATTTAATCAGCTGTATTACTACTATCATCGTCTGTTGTGTCACTCACTTGTACTGCAACAATTCTATTGGCCACTTTGCAGTACCCCGTATTTTAATCGGGGTGTTCGGTAATGCTATTCACCAATTTGCAAGTGTACAATTTTTACTTTTTACTTTTTAATTAGCACATCAGCACATTATCACATTAGCTAATTAGTATGATACTTTTTCTCTCCCGCAGTAATAGCTACCGGTAAATCATTCGCTTTTGGTGGAATAGGGCAGTTGTATTTTCCACTAACATAAGCACAATAAGGGTTGTAGTTTTTATTAAAGTCAATCACTACTTTATTATTTTTAATATCAGTAATTTTTAAATCAATATAACGGCCAACTTCGTAGGTTTCGTTACCGGTTGTTTTGTCGGTAAAGGGTAAAAACAAATAATCCTTGTATTCGTTATTGGTTAATAATTGCTGTGCTTGTAAAACCTGTAAGGTAACAGTGGTATCGTGTATTTTAAAACTAACAGTGCCATATATACGGTAAACTTTTTTCATCGTACCCGATGTTTCCATTGTAAACCAATCCAGTGTTGTTGCCTGCTTAAAATCAGCGGTTACTTTGTATTGCTCTTGTATAGGAAAAAAGCGCAATTGCTTTTTTTCTTCCTCTTTTTCTAATACACCATGGTTGGCAATATAATTATTACGGAAGGAATCTGTAACTACTAAATAACTATCCTGTGCAAATGCAACTGACGCAGTTATTAAAAGCGATAAAAGTAAAAAGGTTCTTTTCATTCAACTATAACATTAAAGCGTTGGTAAAAATATTTCGGCCATCATACACCTGGCACTACCACCGCCATTTTTTTCAATAGTATATAATGGCGAATGTAAAATGGTATTAAACGAATGTAAAGCATTAACCTGATTAGGTGTTAACGACTCATAAGCCTGTGACGACATGATTAAAAACTGTTTGCCTTCCTGGTTTATTACCTGCAACATATTACCCGCAAAACTATTCATCTGATCTAACGAAATGGGTATAATCGTTTTGCCACTTTCTGTAATAGACTTTTCCACCGCTTTTCTTTCTTCTGCATTAGGTATAGCATCTAAACATATTACTACATATTTATCGGCCACACACATGAGTACATTGGTATGGTAAATTTCTTGCCCATGGCTATCCGTAGCAATAAAGCTCACCGGTGTATAACCTTTTGCGGTACAAAAAGCTTCCAATACTTTTTTATCGGTCCTTGGCGATAGACAAGCGTAAGCAATTTTTTTATCTCTGTCCAAAACCATGCTGCCGGTACCTTCTAAAAACAAATTGTCTTGCTCGTAATTACTCAGGTCTGTTTTAGTTTTTACAGTAAACTTATCGGCAATGCGGTCAAGCACCTGTTGTTTTCTTTCCTGCCTTCTGTTGGCGGCAAACATGGGGTATAAAACAATACCACCATCTGTATGAAACGATATCCAGTTATTTGGAAAAATCGAGTCCGGTGTATAAGGTTCCGGCGTATCATCTACCACAGTAACATCAATGCCATTGCTTGTCAACAATGCAACAAAATCATTAAACTCCTTCAACGATTTTTCCTGCGTATCATTATCCTCATTCGCTTGCTGAAAAGCATTGTTAACGGCAGTTTCGGCATTAAAGCTAAAATTAACCGGCCTTATCATTAATAAATGCGCTGTGTTTTGCATGTTGTAAAGTTTAATCGGCATCACGTAATAAAGGCATACTCATACAATGAAAACCACCTCTTGCACGGGATAACTCAGCAGATGGCATGGTAATCAATGTGTCTTTTAAATCATCAGGCGTTAATTTACCGGCTTCAAACTGTTCTAACAGTTCTTGCACATGTATTGTGGCAAAACCTGCTTTTTTAAAAGCGTCTAAAGTTTTATCGTTACGGTCGTAACCCAATACAATACCTTCACGCAAAGCCAGTAAATTACAGGAATCGGTCCATTGCTCACGGGCATCGTATGGAAACTCGTTATTGCCGGAATAAATAAATTTTACCTTCTCTTCGCATTTCAAATCATGTTTGCTTACATCAATTAGTAAGTCCTCCAGGCTATCAAAATAAATCGGATTACCCGGGTCTTTCTTTTTAAACTGAATAATTTTTATTTTATCATCTTTCTTTTTTACATCCAGTAATCTTTCCACCGGGTCAGCGTCTTCCATTTTAATTGTTTTTCTGGAAAAAGCACCCAGCATAACCCAAACGTTTTTCTTCACTTGTGTAAACACGGTGTCAATATGCATGTAATCCCTTTTCTTCGGAATTTTTACTACCGTAATTTTTTTCACAATGCCTTTTTCAAACAACACATTAATAGCCTGGTGTGCAGCTTCCATGGTTGTACGTTCGCTTACACCAATTAAAATATGGTCTTTGCTTACCACCATTATATCACCGCCTTCCAAGGTTACTTTTTTATCATCACCATCTTTGGGTAATAAAAAGTGGTGCGATGTATCGGGTAGTTCAATAATCTTATCTCTAAAGCCTGCAAAAATTGGATGATTAAAGAAGATATACTTAATAAGCAACGCCTCTCTTGTGCGGGCTTTTTTTGCCGGTTTGTTTAGTAGAATATGGTCGTTTATAACAATGCCAATATCACGGGTAAAAATAAAATTAGGCACCGGCGGAAAAATCATGTGTTTATCATTGTCGGTACCACTAATAAATAATTTAGCCAGACTAGCCGGTGGCAAAGTGCTTAAACTTTCCTGTATTTCGTAGGAGCAGTTTTCAATAGCACATACCGATGCTATCAGTTTAATTTTTATTTCGTGTATTTCCAAAACTTCGGCAAGTAACCATTCCAGTTCTATTACTTTTTCCGATTTGTAAAAATCTTTATGTCCCGGCTTATAAAAATTGTATTTATTCTCCGGCGCATCTATTTTCGCAATTTTCCCTTTTACTTTTTCGGGGTCAAGAAAGTACAATAAAAGCTTGGTATAGTAATCGTATTCTTTACGACGAATCGTACCAAGGTGTACAATATCTTCAAATAACCAATCCTGTGCTTTTGATGGTACAACTTTACCAATCCCGCTATCAGGGCTATGTACCAATAATCTTCTTAATGTTCCTGTTTCTGAACTAACAAAAATCTTCGATTGAGTAGTGTCCATAAATGCTGTTTAATAAAAAAAATCCCTTACGGGTGAGTAGGGGTGTCGTTGTAAACGAAACTTAATCGGGTATGTAAAAGTTAGCCGGCAGTTTGGCGGCGTACATTTCGGATAATATGAAAAATGCTAAAAGCTTCATAGTGACAACCTGTAACAAAGTTAAGGGTTTGCCCATTGTTAACCAACGTACGTTATTGGGTTTAACAGTTAGGCAATATTGGCATAAACCTTATACCAGCCGTCAGTTATGCTGTTATTTTAATTCTTCTCTCTAACTTGCAGCCCTTATGAAGCAAGCCTTCCTTAAACTACATATTGCCGTGTTACTAGCAGGCTTTACAGGCATTTTGGGCCGTTTAATTACGCTGGATGCCGTTATGCTTGTTTTATATCGTGTGGCCATTGCTGCAATTTGTTTTTGGGTGTTATTTAAATGGCAAGATAAACTTACTGCTATAAGCAAAACTGACCGTATTAAATTGTTAGGTATTGGTACCATTACTGCTTTGCATTGGATTACTTTTTATGCAAGTATTAAATATGCTAATGTTTCGGTGGGGCTGGTTTGTTTATCCTGCACCGGTTTTTTTACAGCCATAATGGAACCGCTTATAACCCGTAAAAAACATCGCCTTACCGAAATACTGCTGGGTGTAATTTCAATCATTGGTATTTACATCATTTTTCATTTTGATGATAAATTCAGGCTGGGCATTGCATTAGGTTTGCTGTCTTCATTTCTTGCCTCTTTATTTCCCATATTAATGCGGCAGACTTTGCAACGCATCAATATAGAAACGGGCCTAACCTGGCAAATGACAGGTTGTACAATAGGTACAATTATTTTATTACCGGTCTTCCTGCAAATAGATCCTACCAACCAGTTTTTGCCATCTGCAATGGACTGGTTTTGGTTAATTGTTTTGGCGGTTTTATGTACGGTGGTAGCAATGCAATTTTCTATGGTGGCACTAAAAAAGTTCTCTGCTTTTACGGTTACTTTAAGTTATAATTTAGAACCGGTGTATGGCGTGTTACTCGCATTTTTTATGTTTGGCGAAAACGAAGACCTTGGTCCTTCTTTTTTCATAGGTTTTGCTATCATCATGTCATCCTTACTTATACATACATGGTTAATGAGGAAGCAGGCTTTAAAAGATAAAAAAACGATAGCGGTTAATTTATAGTTTCTCTTACAATATTTCAGCTACTTGAATATGCTAATAATTTTATTTTGTTACCAACAGCAGTAATACTAATCATCGTCCCTTGTGCCTGCCCCGACGAGTGAAGCGGAACTCGGGGTCAGCACTCTTGTACTACAGAATATACTTCGGCTGCTGATTCGCCCTATAAAAATTTACCAAAAGCACTTATTAAACTGTGAGCAAGCCTGCTCAAAATTTATAACAAAAGATTTGTACATTTGAAAGCATAACCATTTATGGTTTTCGTCCATTTCCATTATACTACATCATGGGAGCAATCCTTATTATTAGCACTGTAAATTATAACTGCAAATATGAAGTCGTCTAAAGTCTATTGTTTATTGGCAATCATGTTATTGCCGGGCATACAATTATTTGCTCAAAAAAAAGTATTAGATCATACCGTTTATGATAGCTGGCAATCAGTTGGTAGCATCAATGTAAGTAATGATGGTGCCTGGGTGGTGTATAATGTAAATGTTCAGGAAGGGGATAACGAATTAGTTATCCAATCAGCCGATGGTAGTTACAAAAAAGTAGTGAGCCGTGGTTATGGTGCCACTATCACCGAGGATAATAAATTTGTAGTATTCAGGATAAAACCTTTTTTTAAAGAACTGCGTGATGCAAGAATTAAAAAGAAAAAACCTGAGGATACACCAAAAGATACTTTGGCCATTATAGAATTAGGTAAAGAAAGCATTTGGAAAAAAGAAAAAACCAAAGGCTTTAAAACACCTGAGAAAGCAGGTGGTTGGTTAGCCTATCATTTAGATAAAGAAAACAAACCGGCTGCTACCGGTGCAAAAGACAAACCGAATAAGGCGGTTGATAGTTTAAGCCGTGTGGTTGATTCTTTACAACAAATCATCAATACACAAACTGCAGGAAAAAAGAAAAAGAAATCAAAAGATGAAGATGCTTTTTTTGCCGAAAATGAAGATGCTGAAGGAGATGAAACACCGGGCCGAAATGCAGAAGCTGGTACCACATTGGTATTACGTCAGTTAGAAACTGGTAAACAAACCGAATTTAAAAATGTAGTAAAATACTATTTCGATAAAGCGGCTACCAGTTTATTATTAGAGCAATCAAAAAATCCTAACGACTCACTTTCAAAAGCAGCAATTGTATTATACAATTTAAAAACCTCAAAAGCCGATACCATTTTGTATGGTGGCAATGAGTTTAAAAACTTTGAATTTACCGAAGACGGTGCTCAATTGGCTTTTATAGCAGAAAGAGATTCCAAACCCAAAGATTTGATTAAAACGTACAAACTGTGGCATTATAAAACCGGGCAGGATAGTGCAAAACTAATTGTTGACAATGTTACGGCAGGTATGCCGGATAAGTTTACGGTAAGTCCTTTTGCTAATATCAGCTTTAGCAAAAATGGCAAGAAGTTATATTTTGACACAGCACCAATACCGGCGCCAAAAGATACAACCTTGGTTGATTTTGATTTGGTGAAACTGGATATTTGGCATTACAACGAAGACTATTTACAAACAACGCAACTTAGCCGTTTAAACCGTGCCAGGGAAGAAGATTTTCAAGCGGTGTATGATTTAACAACCGGAAAATTTGTTCAATTAACTAACAAAACATTACCCAATGTTTACCCAACAAAAGAAGGTGATGGCGATGTGGTATATGGTGTAACCGATTTTGGCAGAAGAGTGGAAAGCCAATGGGCCGGTAATACAAAAAAGGATATTTATGCAGTGAATGTAAATGATGGTTCCAGCACTTTATTGTTAAAGGATATAAATGGTTTGTTTACACCTGCTTTTATTTCTCCTTCCGGTAAATATTTTATCTGGTATAATTATGCCACAAAAGCATACCACTTAAATGATGGTAAAGTTAGCCGTAACATCAGTAAAAATTATGCACATCCTTTATGGAATGAGGATCATGATTCTCCTTCTGATCCTTCGCCTTATGGTTTTATGGGTTGGGATGAAAAAGAAGAGTTTGTGTTGGTAAATGACAAATACGGTGTGGTAAAATTATTTGTGGCTGATGCTAAAAAGCCCGAAGTGCTTTTAACCGGCCGTCCTCAAAAAGTTGTCTATCGTTATTTACGTACTAACAGAGAAGAAAAGTCTATCAACCCTACACAGAATTTACTTTTCCGTGCATTTAATGATGTGAATAAAGATGCAGGTTTATACCTGTACAAATTTGAAAATGGTAAATACGCTTTATCGCCTGTATTAGCAATATCATCAGTTAGTGTTGGTCAACCATCAAAAGCAAACGATAAACAGGTGTATGCTTTTACACAGGAAACCTACACACAATCGCCTAATGTTTATACAGCAGTACAAACAAATAATGGTTATACTATAAAACAACTAAGCAATACCAACACACAACAAGCCGATTACAACTGGGGTACAGCCGCATTGTACAAATGGAAAACGTTTAGCGGTAAACCATCAACCGGTATTTTGTATAAACCCGAAAACTTTGACAGTACTAGAAAGTATCCGTTGATTTTATATTTTTACGAAACATTAAGCGATGGTTTATACAATTATCATGCACCGGCGCCAACGCCAAGCCGTTTAAATATTTCGTTTTTTGTAAGCAGGGGTTATTTAGTTTTTGCTCCTGATATTCGTTACACAACCGGTTACCCGGCAAAAAGTGCTTACGATTATATTGTAAGTGCTGCTAAAGATTTATCAAAACACAAATGGGTTGACGAAAAAAACCTGGGTATTCAAGGGCAAAGTTGGGGTGGTATACAAGTAGCGCAATTAGTTACCATGACAGATATGTTTAAAGCCGCATGGTCTGGTGCGCCTGTTGCCAACATGACCAGTGCTTATGGTGGTATACGTTGGGAGAGTGGTATGAACAGACAGTTTCAGTACGAAAAAACACAAAGCCGTATTGGTGCTACATTGTGGGAAAAACCACAGTTGTATATCGAAAACTCTCCTTTGTTCCATTTGCCCAAAGTAAAAACACCCATTGTTATTATGGCCAACGATGCCGATGGTGCTGTGCCTTGGTATCAAGGAATTGAGTTGTTTACCGGTTTACGTCGTTTGGGTAAACAAGCATGGATGTTAAACTACAATGGTGAAGCGCATAACTTGGTTGAGAGAAAAAACAGAAAGGATATTCAGATAAGAGAACAACAGTTTTTTGACTGGTTATTAAAAGGTGCTAAACCAGCTAAATGGATTACTGAAGGTGTACCTGCAGTTGATAAGGGCAGAGCATGGGGATTAGAATTAGTGGATTAATATTTTAATAATATTTTTTGTTACCAGCGTCCCTCCCTTGATTGAACTTTACTTGCGACGCTCCGTTCAGCTGCATTAATTCTATTGGGCAATATGTTTCTAACCCCGGGTTTGGCACAGTGCGTTTGATTCGGAGCAGCATCCCTAGCTTGTTTTGGGAGTTCCGTTCGCTAATCATCATCGTGTTATAATTATAAAGCCGCACCTAAACAGTGCGGCTTTTTTATGACGACTTCTTATAAAAGTATAAATGGTAAATGGGCTATATAAATTTGTGCTAATTTAGATAGCTGATAAAAACCTTAAATAACTGCTTATGAAATTATTAGTATTCGTTGCGTTAATAGCCTTAACATCATGTAGTCAAAAAATTTATGTGGTGCGCCATGCAGAAAAAGCAACACCGGCTGCCAATGCAACACAAGCGGAGAAAAGTAATCCTGATTTATCTACTGAGGGTAATGTGCGTGCTGTTGTATTACAACAACGTTTGTCCGGTCAAAAAGTTAAAAGTATTTACAGTACAAACTACAAACGTACTATTCAAACCGCAACACCATTGGCAAATTCAAATAAGATACCAATAGTTACTTATCATGCTTCAATGGATTCAATTGTTTCATTGGCTAACCGTGTAAAAAGTAACAAAAAAGGTAATGTACTTATTGTAGGGCACTCCAATACCATTGATAATATTGCCAATGCTTTAGTAGGTGAAAAAGTAGTAGCTGCCGACATTCCCGAAACCGATTATGATAATCTTTTTATTATAATCCGAAAAGGAAAGAAGTATAGTTTTAAGGCCGGGAAATATGGTGGGAAATAGATGTGGGATTTATGATGTGGGATTTAGGATTTCTGATTTTTCGATGTCTGATTTTATCTGTGATCTAAGAATTGTGATCTAAGATATTTTCTGATATCAGAAGTCTGATTTTACCTTCTTGAGTAGAAAGAATCTGTAAGGCTGAGGCACAAATAATAGAGTGATTATGTTCTTTAAAATGACAAGAAGTTTGTCAGGCTGAGCCTGACGAAGCCCAGTGAGACTTTTTTTATTGTGTTACATAACCCTTCGTCAAGCTCAGGGTGACATTGACTTTCAACAAATTAGGCACTTGTCATTAACAGC
>Ga0160495_100444_pt1 | contig 20731 bp, 13 predicted proteins | sample DID4MG_4_FD_108251 | JGI IMG/M metagenome (GOLD analysis project Ga0160495, IMG submission 108251) | Enriched soil microbial communities from UW Madison campus, WI, USA - DID2933_E24_FP4 MG | ecosystem: Environmental > Terrestrial > Soil > Unclassified | place: USA: Madison, Wisconsin | collected... | reverse complement strand
TGAGCTTGGGCTTTTTATTGGCAGGTTAGGGCAAGACCGTTGCTTCTTCTTAATTCCCGATAGCGCCTCTGATTTGAGGCTCCCGAGCGATCTGGCTGGGGTTACGCCCGGTCATTACGAAAGCAACCGTTCAGACGGCAATTGGATGGCTGCACTAAATCCCGCCTGCATGCAGATCAAAATGCAGATGGCGCGGCTGAAGTCATTTCAAGACGTGATATTGCCTGCAGCTGCAACCATGGCAGGCCAAGTCCAGCCCGAACAACAGGGTGCCAGAGATGGCCTGAAAGCCCGATACTATAAACGAGGCATCCTTGTGACCGGTGATACCGCCAACAACAAGGAAGAGTTGAGAAAAATTGGCTCTTGGAACGGAAAACTTGTGGGATGGGTTGTTCCGAAAAGTAAAGAGGGTGACTTAAAAGCTGCCTTCGGCGGCATTGTGATCGAACCCGCTATTGATTAAAATTGCGTTATGACGTGTGTGCCGTTCACGGATGGTTGGAGCGGCACACATTCTTTGTTCGTAATCATTGCAGGATAGGCAAATTTTTACGAGGGGGTATTCAAGCTGCTTTGTGCAGCCGCTTCCCCCATGGGGCACTACCGGTTGGCGGTGTCGACTTCACTCCCGGAAATGCATACGATCTTTCTTTTGTCAGTCTTCATCGCGACCGCAAGGACATAAGGCGGGGGTGCGGGGCTTGTCCGCAGGGGTATTCCTTTGCGGACGCTGTCTGTTGGGGCGATTTCGCGTCCGCAAAGCTCGAGTTTGACGGTCGGATAGTCAAGCCAGTGAACAGGACCCTTTCGTACGCATGTGTTTATAAGAGCGGCAAATGTGATAACCATGCCACACTGCGCGTCAGACACTGTCAGACGAATGGCTGACGCCGTCTCGCGCCGGAGCTACCCGGATCCCACGGATGATGCCATTTCGGCTGCGCTCGATGAACCGCGGACGACCGGCCTTGCGCATGGCGACGAGAGAACTCGACAGACGATCCAAGTGGGATGCTGAGAGGGCGTCGATTGGGTAAATAGATCAATGGTGCCAATTTGATCTCGATAAGTGTTAGGCGGCCGGACCGCCGCGCAAACTCCCTCTTGTCGCAGGCGCCAAGCCCTCAAAACCGCCTATCCTGTTCGACTCGCTAAGATTTCTCCGAAAAAACTCTGGCGAAACACCGCTGTCTCGACTAGCCTACAGGAGAGGCAGTACGCGCTGCCTCGGGGCGTCGAAACCCCTACGAGCGACTGGTGCTGGTCGCGTCAGCACCCAACTCTCTGACCTTTCGGGTCGGGGAGCCTGTGGCGTATGTCCAGGTTCCTCGGAACTAAAGGCCACAGGGCTGTCTCGTACAGTTTCGAACTCCCCGATCATCGGAAGTTTAGTGAGTTTCGCGGGGGCGTACCGCGACAAACTCTCCGAACACCGGGGGAAACGATGCAACATCGAAAAGTCGCAGCCTCTTCACGTCGTACACCAACCGCCGCCGAAACATCGAAGTCCGTTCCGCATTTCGCCGACCAGCATGTCGGTCGCCGATTGGCCAGCATCCGCGTCCAGTCTGACATATCGCAAGCCCGGCTGGCGTCGGCCGTCGGCATCAGCTTCCAGCAGCTGCAGAAATACGAGAGCGCCAAGAACCGCGTCAGCGCCTCCATGCTCTTCGACCTTGCTACCTCGCTGAATGTACCCGTCGCACGCTTCTTCGATGGACTGCCCGGCAATGGCGTCGAACATCAGGATGTTTCCCTACCGGTCGACGACAGGATCAATTTCATAGCCAGCGCCGAGGGGCGCCGGCTGATCGAGGCGGTCATGCGCCTCCATCCCCGCATACGAGGCCGCCTAACAGCCCTCGTATCCGCATTCGGAGAAGAGCTTGGCTGACCACCGGTGAGGTTAACTCGGTGAACCGCATTGAGGCAGCCGGCCAGCGGAACTCGATCGTCAGGTGGAGATGTGGCCCGATGCCCCCGAAATCTCAATCACCGTCCCGAATGCGCGGGATCTCTCCGCCAGGCTGGTGAGGATTTGGCTTGCATCCCTACCGCTCCCAGGACGCGGTACTGAGAGGGGGGCTTGGGCCCCCATATTGCTCTGCTCCGCCGGCTCGATAACGATCGGCATCAGTTCAATCGAGGCCAGGCGGTTTTCTCGGTCGAAGTCACAACCGGCAATCACGCTCTGCCAGACCTCGGGTGGGCTCCACACATCCTCCTCGTCCTCCGTGTGGAATATGAAGTTCCCAAGCCCGTAGAATATCGGTGCGCCCTTATAGATCTCGATTGCCTGGAGTGCCGGCGCGCCGTGACTGACGAAGATGCTCGCGCCGGCATCGATGCATCTCCGCGCGAAACCCTGCACCCACGACGGGGCGTCTTGCCAGTTCGGGGCCCAATGATGATGGTGGAGATAGGCGATCACCAAGTCACCCCGCTTGGCCGCCTTTCGGATCACATCCAGATGACCAAGCGCGTCGCCCTCATCGACCTCAACTCGCCGCTCCCAATCAGTTGCCCGCATAAAAATCGTGCCGTACACATCGATTTCCATGTCAGGTCTGATTTTCGGCGGATCATGCGGTTGAGCATAGTTCGCCAGTTCGAGCTCGTTGATGCGCAGCTTGTCTTGCATCGAGGCAAGGCCGGCGAAGTAGCGCGGCGGTACGCCAAGACGGCGCACCGTTTTCAATTGGTTCACACCGGGGCGTGCCGGACGAAACGCACAGCGATTTGCGGCATACATGTTCGCGGGGCCGGGACCGGCGTCCATCGCAACAAGTGCCACCTCCCTTCCGCCCAACGTCATTGCGCCCGGCGCCTTCGCCTGAGTTTCGTCAACGCCGATCCCGGCATGCAGGAAACCGCGCCTCTCGGCTTCCTCCAGCGTCGAGAGCACACCACTCGGACCAAGGTCGAAGGCGTGATTGTTTGAAAGCGACAATGCGTTGAACCCCATGGCCTTCAAAGCGTCGAGAACCTCAGGTGGCGAATAGCCCATATACTTGCCCTTGGTCGGCCATCCACCAAAGCGTCCGAGAATGGTGGACTCGAAGTTCGTGAAGGCCACGTCGCCACGCTGGATAAATTTGGTTACCGTGCGAAACCCAACGTCCTTTACGCCGCGCAGGTCATGGGTGATGAGGGACTGTCCAGTCACGACAGCCCGAAAAGAGGATTTCATGAAAATCGCCTCGCATTGAAGTGGTGGCGCAGACGCTAGGTCCGCGCCGGGATTGGCTCAGGGCAGTGTCAGTCGGCGGGTGAGGGCGAGATGTCGGCGTCGAACCATTTCAGGCTCAAAGCCTTGATGGTTCCATCGGAATTCGCAGCCCGGATGGCGTCGTCGAACGCAGCCAGGAGTTCGACGTCTCCTTTTCTAAAGCCCGCGCCAACGCCAGGTCCCCACAGGCCGCCCGTCAGCTCGGGGCCGAAGAAGTCCGCAACTGCGCCCTCAGGCGTCTCCAGAAAATCCCGCCATGTGAAGTAATCCGCCAGGCCGCCATCGAGCCGGCCCGAGGTGAGGTCAAGCTGCAGGTTGTCCTGGCTGTCATAGCTGCGGAGCGTGACAACATTGCCGAAGAGTTCCTTCAGGACCGCCTCGGAGTTCGACGAACGAAGAACGCCAATCGCCTTGCCTGTAAGCGCGGTTTTCAGCCCGGCGATGAGATTCTCCTCCCGTTCTCCAGTTTTCGAGAGATTGAGTTTTTCGTCGCGTCCGCCCGATCCCAAGCCAAGGCCCTTGCGCATCACGAACTGGTTGAAGCCGCCTGCATAAGGAATGCTGAAGGCGATCGACTGCTTTCTCTTCTCGGTTATCGACATGCCGGAAATGATCACGTCGAACTTGCCGACAGTCAGCGCAGGTATGATGCCATCCCAATCCTGGGCGACGAATGTGCATTCTCTTTCAATACGACGGCAAAGATCCCTGCCTAGATCGATGTCGAACCCATACAGCTCTCCTTGGTCGTTCGTTCCGCTCCAAGGTGGCGATGCGCCCTCCGCCGCGATCGAAATCGGCTTTCGGGATTGCGCCTGGGCGGCCGATTGGAGCGACAGGATCGCAAACATGGCAATGACGGCATAAAGCGTACGCATAGGGGCTTCTCTCTCTGGTTTTGGTGGTGGAAAGTGTTGTCAGGGCGTCGTCGCCGCGGACGAAGGGTCGCGCGGCATTACGGGCGGCTTGCGCTTGCGCGTAATGTGGGAGCCGTATGAAAGCGTGTTCTCGAGCAGTTGCATGCATCTGACGGCGACGAAGGTCAGCCCGAGATAGATGACGGCAGCCGCAAAGAAGATTTCGTAAGGGGCGAACGTGTCGGAAACCATTTGCCGCGACAGGCCGGTAACTTCGAGGAGGGTGACGGTGCTAGCCAGCGAGCTGCCCTTCAACATTCCCACGACCTCGTTGCCATACGCTGGAAGAGATGTTCGAAAGGCGATCGGAAACGCCAACAGATAAGCCCGCTGAAACCGTCCAAGACCAAGTGCTCCGCCGGCTTCCAGCACGCCCTTGGGGACAGCCTGTAGTCCGCGCCGAAAGATTTCCGTCGTATGCGCCGCGCTATTGAGCGAAAATGCGATCAGAGCGCACCAGAATGGATCGCGTAGCACGGGCCAGAAGATGCTGTTCCTGACCGCTTCGATCTGACTAAGGCCGTAATAGAGCAGGAAAAGCTGCACAAGCATCGGCGTGCCACGGAACACATAGGTGTAGGCGAGGACGCAAACAGACTGCCAGGGGCGACCAAACGCCCTTACGAAGGAGAGAGGGACTGAGATCGCAAATCCCACGGCAAGTGACACCAAAGTCAGTACAAGCGTGAGTCCGGTGCCAAACGACAGATTGACGAGAGCGTCAATGATCAGTGCCGGGTTCATGACACAACCTCCTATAGGCCAAATTGGGGATAGCGCCGTTCTGCCAGGCGTATCGAGGCGAGCGTCAGTGTGGTCAGCGACAGATAGAGCGTGGACGCGGCGAGGTAGAAGGTGAGCGGCGCGCGGTACGATCCAGCACCGATGAAGGCGACGCGCATGATGTCTGAAAGGCCGACGATCGAAACGAGAGCGGTCTCCTTAAAGAGGGAGATCCAGAGGTTCCCATAGGCAGGCAGAGCCAGGCGCAACATCTGCGGGGTGATGACGAATAGCCACCGCTGCCACGGCCGCAGTCCAAGGGACATGGCGGCTTCAGTCTGGCCAACGGGAACGGCGGCAATCGCTCCCCGGAACACCTCGGTGGCATAGCCTCCGAAAACCACCGACAGCGCGACAACACCCGCTGTGAATGCATTCACCTCGACATACCTGCCGAATGCGGAACTGATGAGCGCGGTACCGCCAAAATAGATCATCAGAATGATCAAGAGCTCGGGCACGCCTCGTATGACCGTCGTGTATGTCGAGATTATCAGTACAACTCCTCGGCCGCCGGTCGTCTTCCCGATTGCCGCGATAAGACCAATGACCGTTCCGATCGCGCCGCTGACAAGTCCGAGGGCCACGGTTACTCCGAGTGCTCCGATGAACTGAAATGCAAATGTTTCCATTGTTCGACGCCTTCAAATAGAAATTCACGGACTCATTCGTGATGTCGAAATATATTTTATGCGACACTGAAGTACGAATACCGAGGGTTGATGAATATATCTTCGATAATCCCAAGTTAAGGTGCTGTATTTACGCATATTATATTCGACTTTTTTTCGATCAATCTATTGAATTTTGCAAATCGCAATAGGATAAACCTATACGTGTTGGACGCTATTGAATGGGAGTGTGTGTATGGAGCGGCTCCAAAGCGGGCTTAAGCTGCGCCAACTTCAGATATTCCGCGAAGTGATGCGTCATGGGTCGACACGAAGGGCTGCCGTCGTCATCGGCATGAGCCAGCCATCAGTGAGCCAACAAGTCAGGCTGCTTGAGAATATGGTTGGGTTCGATTTGTTCGAAAGAACGTCAAACAGCATCAAGCCTACGAAAGAGGCTTGGGAGCTCCTTCGCAGCGTTGACGCTACTCTGTCGTCGATAGATCGTCTGGATTCCTCTATCGAGCAGATTCGCAGTCAGGACAGAGCGGTCGTTTCGATCGCTGCACCCTCCGTACTCGGTTTCGCAAGCTTGCCGAAAGTCGTGGGAGCATTACGCGCAAAGCTCTCGGCCAGTTTCCGCATGCTTTCAGGTGACGAGGAGCAGGTTAAGGCGGCGGTTCTCTCTGGAAACGCCGAAATAGGCATTGCGCGCCTACCCTTGGAACCGAACCTCTTCGATTGGTCGCCGCTTTTTACAGCGGTGAACGTATGCATCTTCAACCGGTCACATCGTTTCGCCGCTTTGGAGCGCGTCGTAGCTGAAGATCTGATAGGCGAGACAATCATCGATATCGACCCTCGAATTGCTACGCACCAGATGAATATCAACGCTTTGCGATTTCATGGCAATGAGCCTGATGTGGCAGTTGAGTACGATGGTCTCAGCCACGAGGTGGGATTTGTCTCCAGCGGCTTGGGAATCGCAATCACTAACTCCTTTATCGCCCGTGAATATGTGAACTTCCAAGTCGAAGCGCGGGCGTTCGAACCGTCAGCGGTCTATCACTATGTGATCTGCTGGCAGACAGAGCGCGAGCTGTCTCATGCAAGTCAAATGGCAATCGATGCTCTCCTTGTTGAAGCATCAGGGCCTCAACGCCCTGATCTGTGAGCAGTGTTGTGAGCAAATGCGGCGTTCCCTCGAGTTCTTCCGATCGGTGATCACCGTCGGATTTTGATGTGGGCAATGGCAAAGCTGGCTACGCAGAAATCGGAATGGGCTGGCTGGCTTGGTTTCGGAGTTAGAGGCCGGCTTTACTGGAACACCTAGCAATTCGCCCTGCGCCACAGTATTCTCGTTTTTTGAGCTGTTACTGCCCTTATTTTTAATCATTGTTTAGAGCCATAACATGACCCCTTCAGCCGCACTTAATACGCGCCTTCAGTTTCTCGATGATACACTCCGCCAACGCTTTCCCGGATTTCCCGACGGCGGCTTCGATGTTGCCAGTGACCCAAATCGATCCGATGCGAGCCGGCTTCCCGCGCACGGCCCGTTGGAACAGGCGATCGGCAAGATTGTCGCCAAGAGAATCCCCCCACATCCCGCCTACAACAGGCTCGTCCTCGCAACGCTCAAGGGCTACCGCGCCAACAATATCGCGGCCATGGATCCGGTGGCGGACCGAGTACGCCTGATATCGATCATCAACGCCGTCCATAAGATGCGGCCGGTCTTCCCACGCTCGTATCATCGGGATGACTTTCTGCACTTGCATACGCTGCTGAACGATTACAGCAAAATCAAGGGCGGAAACCTGCGTCAGTTTCCCAGTATCGAGACGTTAGGATATCGCCGCGACGAGGCTGGCTTGAGAAAATTAGATCACGGTCAAACCGTGGAACGGGCGCCGGGAAGGATCAATTTGCGATATGCGGCAGACGAGCTGAAGGAGCAGAACATCCCCTTGCCAGGGGAGGAAGGCCATCGGCACGATAACGTGGGCCCGCCTGCTGACGTATGGGTCGACAAACCCGAGGGGTGGATCGGCAAGGAACCGCTCAGACGACAACAGCTTCGAGCGCTGAACCGTTTTGTCGACACACTTTGCCCTCCCGGCGAATATTTCAACGGCATGCGCATGCAGTTGATCCATCAGGTTTGGTCCAACCGGCAGCTCTTCGAGGACTACAAGTCCGCCCACGAACGCAACGAGAACAAGGGCTGGGTCGAGCCTGTCTATAGTTTGAAGAACGGCCGGATCGTGGAGCACCGATTTGTATGGATGCCAGAAGAAAAATGGCGACCGATGAAGGAATTCGTCGACGGCATGAACCAAATGCTCGTGGACACGAAGAATCGCCTGAAGACATCGACTGGCCGCTATCCTCAGCCCTTGACGCCAAAGGAGGCTGTCAAGGTTGACCGGCTCGTGCGTCAACACGCGCGCCAGTCGGAAAGGCATGCGGATGGCAGGCCAGAACTAAGAATTCCGCCGCCCGGCCATGTCCCGGAGGGCATAAGGCGCGCGGTTACACGGCCGCACAATCCTGTCAGAACTAGTCTGGTCGCACGCCAGTGGGCGGTGAGATGTGCCGAAACGATCGAGGATATCGTGCCCTTTAAGAACCGGCAGACCCTCGATAGACGGCTTCAGTTACGGGATCTCGTCTACAGCAGCCGTGACGACCTTTTAAAGTCCGATACCGACCGGCCGGTGGCCTCCGTCGATCACAATGATTTAAGCGATGTCTCCGACGCCGAGGACAATGGCGGCCGCGTCCATCCCTTAACCGTTGGCGACCTGGGCGAGCCTTTTCACGACGATGAAATCACTCAGAAGCGTTTCAACAAGTTGTTAAAAGCCGGAAAAATCCGCTATGCGGAACTGGTCTCAATTAAGTACGAGCAACTCACACGAAGCTATTCCAAGCAGTTCAGGGATCGTCGAGAGGTGATCGAGCAGCTTGCAAGGGAGCTGAACAGCTTCGACGACGCCTGGACGGGCAAGTCGCGCGATCTGCCGCCGGAACGGGTGGCGACCCGGGTCACCAATCCTCCCTCCGGTAAGGTGCACAAAGATGCGCGCGCTTTTCAAACAAATGAACTTATCGGGGCTGCGAAGCAAGCGGGGCAGACCAAGCTACCCTTCCAAACGCTGTCTGGACGGCCACTCCTTCCTCCATCCGCAGTCCAGTTTGTTCCGCCTGATATAGGGGGCGCGGCTGTCAAGGGCAGCGATCTTGACCGCAAGGCGCCGTTACGTCCAGCCAGTGGGACGGACTTTGCCGGGAACTGGGGGGAGGCTACTCCGGACACAACCAGAGTATCTCCGAACCCTATCAGTATTCGTAACGATGACGGTGACGATCAAAAAAGAGCGGACCGGCAAGAAGCCTCGTCGTCGCGTGCGATTACACCTTCGGATAGTGATGACGAGGAATTTTACAGCGCGCCCTCCAGCCCACGGAGGGAGGACTTCTATAGCGCTCTTTCCGGCCCTCAAAACGAGGACACGCCGATGAGCGGTATGGAGGCGAAGGAGCGCTCCCTCAAACGCAAGCGGGGTACGGATGGCCCCATCCCCAATGCGGCCTCGCAGGGAGCCACGTCCTCTCGTGCAAACACTCTGCCGGACAGCGCCACGCACCCGGCCAAACGGGGCCGGATTGACGAGCGACCGAACGAACGCCAGCGTTCGCGCAGCCGTGGGTAACACTGGCTGCCGGCTCACCGTTTCTGCCCGCCCTCCGCCTCGACGAACGAGGCGAGGGCGGCACAGGCAAGCGGGGCGGTGCTATTAACCTCTCTCAAGCGAAGCGCGGGACTAAACCGCTGGAAAATTTAGGAAGTTACCCCTTCATTGGTTTGCGGCTTTGTTGGTTTAAAGCGCCGGAACGACGCTTTTCGCGAAGGCGATAGCTGTCGCCGCGGATGATGATCACCGTCTAGTGGTGAAGCAGGCCATCGAGGATCGCTGTGCCGACGATGGGTTCGCCGAAAGACTCTGCCCCATTCCCCACCGAGCGGTTGGAAGTTCTAGATCGAGCCTTTTCATGGTGTCTAGACATCATTTGGAAAAACAGGTGAGCGGCGTCGGGCCCGAACGGAAGATAGCCCAGCTCGTCGATGATCAGCAGTTACGACCAGCACAGGAGTGTTAGTTTGAAGCTGCCGACCTTCCATCGCGAGCGAGAAAATGTGGGCCCGGCTATGCGCCACAAAAGGCGTTGGCTGTTGATTTGCACTGATGGGTTGGATGCCCCTCCCACCGGCATCGCAGTGTGCCAAGATGGTGATGCGTTACGTCACCCACAGAGGAGGAGGCATCCATGGAGGAAGTTAGCATCGTCGGCGTCGACCTTGCAAAGCAGGTTTTCCAGGTTCACGGCGCAGCATCGGATGGCCGGGTTTTGTTTCGTAAGAAGCTCTCGCGTCTTCAGTTTCCAAAATTCATGGCGACACTGCCCCCTTGCGTAGTCGCGATGGAGGCCTGCGGCACAGCCCATTATTGGGGGCGCGAGTTGGCAGGGCTCGGCCATGACGTTCGGCTGATCCCGCCGGTTTATGTAAAGGCTTTCGTCAAGCGCCAGAAGAACGATGCTGCCGATGCTGAGGCTGTTGCAGAAGCTGCGATGCGGCCGACCATGCGGACGGTCGCTGTGAAGACGTCAAATCAGCAAGCTCGGGCAATGCTATTCCGAACTCGCGATCTTCTTGTCGGCCAACGAACGCAGATGGTGAACGCTCTGCGCGGACATCTTGCGGAACATGGTGTCATTGTGGGCAAAGGACTGGGGAATGTGGAGCGCCTTTCAACCCTAGTCACATCGGACAATCTACCCGAGCTGGTACAGAGCATGAGCCGACTTTACCTTAGCCAGATCGCCCAATTGAACGAAGAAATTGATCAGATCGATCGTCGCATTGCCGCAGAGGCGAGGCAAAGCGATGTAGTCCGGCGGCTCCAGAAGGTGCCGGGCATCGGGCCAATCTGCGCCATGGCAATCACGGCCTTCGCGCCGTCGATGGAGGAATTCCGGCGCGGTCGCGATTTTGCTGCCTGGCTTGGCCTTGTCCCCCGACAGCACTCGAGTGGAGGCAAGCAAAAGCTTGGCCGCACTTCGAAGATGGGACAACGAGATATCAGAAGGCTTCTGATCATAGGTGCGATGTCGGTCGTGCATTGGAAGGGCCGCGGCGGCGGAAGACCCGGATCTTGGCTCTCGAATATGCTCGCCCGAAAGCCGCGTATGTTGGTGGCGATCGCGATGGCAAACAAGATTGGCGCGGGTGGTTTGGGCTATGCTCGTACGCAATGAAGACTACAGAGATCCGACTGGAGCGGTCTGCTGACGGCGACCGTTTCAGTCGGAGTGCCGGCGATGTGAGGAGGACATGATCCGCATGGGCAAATGATCGAACAGATCGGGGTTGGATAAACCAGTAGTTCTCAGGGAGCCCTCAGCTCGTTGCACTGATATGGAATCCAATCCGCGTATCACCATACCGGCCCGCGGCATGTCATGGCCGCAACATGAGGTCTGAAACATGTACGCACCCGATCACTCGCTCAGCGGTAAAAAGTCCTTGCATCGAAAGGGGCATCCAAACATGAGAACAGACCCAGTATTAGAGTGAACCTCTCGGGCTGGGACCACGGGACACGGATAAACTGATGCACTCTGCGGGCCTCAATGGGAGAAGGCTCATGAAGTCCCGAGGTCCATATCGACGGCATTCGACCGTTCAAGTTGCAGCTTTGCAAGATATCTGAAACGGTGTCATCGGACGGCGCGACGCGCAGCGCACCTACGCGTTTCCGCCAACCTCATCCAGCTATGGCTCACGCAGTTCGATCGCGGCGAGCTGAATTGTGAGGAAGCGGCGGCGAGCGTTATTACCGAATACGAGGCGCATATTGCAGCGCTTGAACGCAAGGTCGGCCAGCTCACGATGGCGCTGGACCTGGCAAAGAACACCGCGGCAAGCGATCGCCGGCGACAGCGCGACCTCCTCCATCATGACTGGTCCCCGGCATGTTCTATCAGACCGGGGTGCAAAATGATCGATCTCCCGAGGAGCACGACTACTACCGATCGACTGAGGGAGCCTTGAATCTCTGTGATGCGGAACTCGCTGCAATCATAGAAGAGATCTAGGACGAAATGAACGACGCTGAGTCCTAAGCCTATCTGTACGACCTCTTCGAACCACCGCGACCAGCCACCTCACCGAAGAGGTCGATCCTCTTATTCCATGAGGCTATGCCGCCCGCACCAAGGCTCATAACAAACTCGCGGGTACTATTCGGTGAGCTCATCTGACGGCCGATGATTGATCTCAAGCTGCTGGAGCTCAAAAATTGATGCGAATGGGGGAACCGCATGCGATCCACCCATTCGACTGGCAGGATACAGCCTGGTGTAAACACCGGGTTTTTCTAAACCTAACCCTAAGTGAAAGTCACGTGATATGTCATGTGATGGGATCGTGATTAGTCAGCTGAGAGGTCATGTGGCCCAACGCACGTGACAAGCACGTGATCAGTCAGGTGATTAGTCAGGTGATTAGTCACGGGATCGAACGCACGTGATGGATAGCGAGATGGCTAAGGAAGATCACATCATATGTCATGCGCAAAGCCCGTAGCCGAGCAAAATCAAATCACATGTCATGGCAAATTTTCATGAAGAAATTTTTGATGGTAAATCAAATTGTCATTGCTCTAGCTAAGTAACGGCTTAGAGAACTTCCATCAGGCTCTCGATACATGTGTCTGGCTATAGGATACTCTCAAATTATCTCTTCCTCCTATCCTTCGCGCTCTTCCGTCTTCCTTCCTTAGATCGCACCGATTTCCTCCGCGTCGCGCTCAAGAACGGCCAGGGCATGCTTCGCGGCCTCCCTGTAGAGCTGCTGGGCGTGGTAGTCGCGGTGGGGAACGCCGAGCTCGGTCATGTAGTCGGTGTTGTAGGCGTTGTCTCCGCCGTGGGCACGCATCATGGTCGGGTGGCAAAGAATGGACTGGACGTTGGCCATGAACTCTTCGACCTCAACCGTCTGGGCGGCCTTCTTGAATGCTTCGATGTCGCGGATGCTGTGACCGGGCTTGTCGGTCCACATGCGGATGGGGGCCAGTTTCGCCACATGTTCAATCATGCGGTCGGTGGTCCAGTTTTCGCCTAGGTGACGGTCGGAGCCCAGCATCACGAGGGAGAGCATGCGGATGGTTGTCCTGAAGCAAGAGTCGTCATCGACGTGGAAGCGGTTGGAGACCCCGTAGCCGGCGAGGTAGCTGCTCTCCAGGAAGGCCATGAGTTGAAGGAAGAGGGCGTGCTGCTTGGCGTTCAAGTGGAAGCCGAGAATTCCCTCGAGATGGATAGGGCGGGTCTTGCCATCCTTTGCCGTGGCGCGCGGCCAGTAGTCGGAAAGAGGTTTGCGCTCGTCGAGTGAGCCACCCCAAATCAGATCCGGCACAAATCTGCCCTCTAGTGTCTCGCCGACCATGAGCTGCTCGAAGACGCCCTCAGGATCGCGGTAGACCTGCTCGCTGCGCAGAGCGTTGCGGAAGGTGTCATCGAGAACATCACCGTTCAGTCCGGCGACGGTATAGGGGTTGTAGTTCACCTCGACGAATTGCTTCTTGCCGTCCGCCTTGTCAGCCGGGTGGCTGACGAGAGTGCCGTGCATGAGGGTGCAGTGCCTGGCTGTGCTGCGATACTGGTTCTGGATGGCGAGATAGACGGTCGCTCCACCCTTGGCGACAATGTTGCTGTAGCCCTTCCAGGCCTTCGCCGTCAGCTCGGAGGAGTTAGCAATCCAGCCTTCCCACATGTTGCCGTAGAGTTGCTGCGGCTGGAAGCCCTTGCGGTGCAGGTCGCCGGGCTGGTCGGCGTTGTGCCGAACCATCGCGCTGTTGAGCTCGCGGAAGCGCTTCGTCGCGTGAGCTGGAAGAAGCCGGATGCCGAGAGCACCGGCGCCGGGGACATTGTCGATCAGGAATTGGCGACGCTCTGCGTTCGTGTGCAGCGCACTGTAGGCTTGCCAGAGCGCACTGAAGTCTTTCCCGGCATGAGCGGCTTCACCGGGCGTGGGGACACCCTGGAGCCAGTCTGGAAGGTTCGCAAGTTTGGCGAGCGGGTTGGGGAAGCACTTGCTGACCAGGCCGAGCGTTCGGTTGAAGGCCTCCATGACGTAGGCGGTGGTGTAGGCTCCCGCCTTAAGGAAGTAGACACGGCTGCCCTCGGCGAGCCAGCGGGGCATCATGACGCTCTGTTCCTTGAAGCAGACGCCCTTGCTATCACAGGTGTCGTCGACAATCCTGCAGAGAACCAGGTCGTCTTCGCCGCTCCAATGTCCGTAGGCGGCCAGCTTGTAGGTGAGGTTGGTGCGGTCCATCTCGAACAGACCCTTGAAGATGCCGATGTTGAGAACCAAGGTCCACGGATCGCCCTCGTCCTCGGGCTCCTTGAGGGTGATGACCTTGGCCTCGATGATGCCGCAGTCAGTGGCAACGCCACGACCCGGCTCGAATGTAACGTCACTGGGGTCGAAGCCGTACTGCTCGCAGGCCGCGCGGATGCGGGCGCCGATGGTCGCGAATGAAGGAGCTTTAGGGGCACTCTGAGCCGGGAGGCCGCCGCAGTAGGTGATGCCGGTCATGCTGGCAACGCCCGCGTCACGGCAGCGCGTGTAGATGTCACCGACAATCTGCATGCCCAGGGCGAAGGCATCGGGATCGGTCTGGCCGCCGCCAACGGACAGTCCCACGGCGTAAGGTACGAGGCCCTTTGCCTGGGCATACACGGCGAGGTCAGGAATGGTGCTGGGGGAGGCGCCGAACTTGCTGGTGAAGACACTGATGGCGGTCTTCTGCGTCGCGTCGACATAAGTGCGTATGTAGACCCGAGCTCCATTCGCGACGGCAGCGATCTTGTCGACTTCCTTCTTGCAGTCCACGGAGAACATGCGGACGCCGAGCGCGTAGGCCTGGGCGATGTCCGAGGTGGTCTTGTTGGGGTTGCCGTAGGAGCAGCGGGCCATGGTCGCGGCGTGATCGAGGTCCAGGGCTTTGACGACCTTGTCGACGACGAGGATTTCACCGACTGAGGAGCAGTCGAGGCCGTGCCCCTCAAGAAGCGCGATGGCTACGAGGTCCGGGTGGTCGTTGGTCTTCATGGCGTACTGCCAGTCAGCCTCGGGAAGGGCGGAAGTCATGTCACGCAGGGTAGCCGTGAAGATGTCGAGGTCGCAGAGGAGGAGGGGAGCCTTGACATTGTGGTGCCTGCCAAACTGCTCCTTGAACTGGGCGGGAACAAGGACGGAGGCATCGCCGCAGACGGCGTGGTTCTTGATGTCGTTGTTCGCCATCGTGAAGGAACTTGGCTGGATTGAATGATTTTTTGGAAAAGTGTGCAGTGATTGGGAGAATGGTGTTGGGAATGAAAGCTGTGTTTCTGGTGGATTGAAAAATCGTCGAAGGGGGGGAAGGCGCTGGTTAAGTATTCGAGTTGGATTGGGCTGGATCAATTCGGCAAAGGTCGGCTGAGCAGGTTTTGGAGATACGGAAATTGGCCGGTGACCTGCTGCGTTGATTTGAAATCAAAAGTGGATCGATCGGCGGTGATGGCATGATTTTTTTTGACGTGGCCTGCAGGTGGGTGTGGTCAGAATTTTCATCTTGGGCGATGCTGCTGCCTAACGTAACCGATTGGTGAACAGCCTTCTCAACGGTGGAATGCCAAGGATTAATCTCGTATTCCAGCAAGGGATGTGCACAGCCCGAGGGAGTTCGGCGACTTGGCGCGCAATGCACGCTCAAAATGGTTCGATCTGCACGGGTGGTCTGACAATTAGCTGACGCGGCTGGCATGATCCAATCTCCGTAGGGACCGGAATGCAGGCTGAGACAGGGCTCGTATTCGGAAGGCACGGATGACGCGGCATTTTTGCGAGTGAGGGTGACGAAAGCAGCTGAGACGAGGAAACGCACCTGACCCGAAAAATCCCGCAGTCAGGCCACAGAAATGGAGAAGGTGTCACGCGGCGGGCTTGCAGGCTAAATCAAGAAAATACGAAAAGCAGGTGGAAAACGGATATTCAATTTAGATCAAGTGAACTAACTAACTGCGGAACACGCTACTGCTGCATAGGGCCAAGGTTCATCCCACGCTCGTCGTCTCCCTCTCCTTCATTTCCCGGCTCACGCGCCTTGATCACATTGGCGCCGATCATTTCCACCACGACCTTGTAAGTGGCCACGAAGATTGCCAGAGCTCCCCAGAGCGCGGCTTCCTCCGGTCCCATGTAGGCGCCGTAGAATTCGTAGGCGAACCAAACGATGAAGTTGGGGATGCGCTCATTGACCCAGACGATGATGCTCGCGAAGTCGTTGAAGAAGGCTGCACCGATGGCTTTGCCCGTCTCAACCCAGGGCTGCTCGGAACGCAGGTAGGTAACGTTCTCTCCGCTGAGCCGGGCGCCAATGAAGTTGCCGGAAATGAGGATCATGAACGCGACGAAGTAGCCTGCGAACATCCATTCCTCGAAGTGCTCGCCTTCGCTGTAAGTTGCACTGGCATAAAGACCTGTCTTAACACCCGCGTAGAGGCCAGTGCCGCCCACGGCAGAAGTGAAGATCCAGCGCAGGAACCTGATGATCTTGTCGACCTCTCCCGTGAAGGCGGCGATGCCCGTGAGCTTCGCCTGAATAGCTGGCAAGGCCTTGAGGAGTGCCGGGTAGAGACTTGCAGCAATCGCTGCAGCCCCAGCCTCGGACCCGACGCGAGCAAGGTTTAGACCACCATGAGGGTTGCGGAGGGGCTGGTCGGTGAGACCACGAACCTCGTTCCAGACACCGGCGGTGAGTGTTGTCGCCAAGGCGTAGTCGACGATTGTCGCGGCGAGCAGGAGAGCCTTCTTCCAGTTGTTGATCTGGTCCGGCGGGAAGGGGACGAGCTGCTTAGTGGATCGCGGTCCGGGAAGAGCTTCGGGGTCTTGTGTAGTAGCCACGGACGCATTCGTCACTCCGGCCGATGCCGGCGGAGGGATTTGGTTACCCGTCTGGGCGGGAAGAGGAGAGACCGCAGTGGCGGACGCGGATGGCTGGTCAGCGTCGCTGCCGGGGACGACGCCGGTGGCACGAATGCTGACGGCGAGATCCTCAGTGAGCTTGCGAGCGACCTTGTCTTGCTTGGGATCTTTTCCGAACTGGGAGAAGATGCGCTTTGCGAAGTCGTCGAAGTCTGTCTGTGGGGACTTTTCGAGATCTCTCGTGAGCTCATGAAAAATCGCGCGAATGGAAGTTGGAGTGACAAAGTCGGCCATGGTGAGGGTAGATGCTTGGCGCGGGGAGATGAGAATGAAGATGGAGAAGAGAGTGGTCTCTGGAGATCAAACCGTGTCGACGGCGGATGACACAGAATTTATATCTTCTTGAGAGGGGGCTGGGTTGGCTGGTGTCGGCTAAGCGGCATCAACTCGGCGAGACCGGTAGGCTGTGTAATTCTTTATTGGCTTGGCACATTGCGTGGCTGGTCATCAGGCCTAGCTGCGCGCGCAGGTATCAGGGCGGGGTTTGCATGCATGGGATCGCCGATCAGCGGCATGTCTTTTGTCCGGCGGGGGGAAGTCCCTCCGTCTTGGCGAATGCTTTCAAATGGTTTTTTCGTTCAGGTCACGTGACGTGTCACGACTGGGGCTAAGGGTGGATTGGAGCTCCTTGACGTAGATCGTGGCTTATCGGATGTGGCAGGGCGGCGGTGCGGGCACGTGACTATTAGCTAATGGCAGGAAAGGAGGTGTGTAAACTTTGTATGTTTGTGTAATCGTTCGTTTGTTTAGGCGTTTCTTTGAGCGTCGGTTCGTGTGTTCGTTGCCTACAGTCGGATCCTTGCCGTCAGGTCGCTTCCGCCTCCAGTCCAGCCTCCGCGGCCCCTTCATAGGGAGCGGGTTGAACCGCCGGGCGGCGCTGAAGCCTCTTCAGGAACGGTCAGTTTTGGAAACGTTCAACAGCATCAGTTTCGAAGCCGCGGAGCCTATTCCGGCCGCGGATAGAGCAAGTCCTTGGCGAATTCCGGTTTGACGACAGTCAGCTTCTCCGGTGTAAGATCGAGCACGTACTGATATAGTGTGTCGATGAAGGCGCGCACGTAGCCGGGTTTTTGGGGGCCGTACGGATCGGCGACTATCAGCGTCGGCTGGCGCAGCGGATCGGAGATTGGCAGGCGTCTCAGGACCGGGCTGTCAGGGCTTGCTTCTTCGTGCGGACGCATGTTGAGAATGGATACGCCGAAGCCATTGGCGACGGCAACGCGCACGGTTTCATAGGATCGCGTATGCAGGCCAATCTTCGGCCGGTGAGCGGCAAAGTCAAACAGCGTCACTAGATAGGTGCGGGTCTCTGGAAGATCGAGGAGGATCAGTGGCCGCCCGGCCAGCTCGCGCATGGAGACCGCCTCCTGCCCGGCCAGAGGATCGTCGGCGCGCATGATCGCGTGCGCCGGGAACTTGCAGATCGGCGTGATCGCCGCCTCGAACGCCTCGCCAATATCATAGGTAATGACGAGGTCGAGTGCGCCGGTCGACAGCCAGTGCCGCAGCTGGCTCTGATCGCCTTCCAGCAGGACGATTTCGCAGTCGCCGTTGCTTTCCAGATAGCGGCGCAACACCGGCGGCACAAGCATGCCGCCGAAGGGCGAGAAGCAGCCGACGCGGATCACCTCTGCTGGCTGCTCTGAGAACTTTCCGGTCGCGCGCTCGAATTCAAGACCTGCGGCGAGGAGCCGGCGTGCGGACACAAGGAACCTTTGTCCGGCCGGGGTGATGTCAATACCATGCGCGGCGCGGCGCACGAATATGGTCGTGCCTACTTCTTCCTCGGCCGCTTTGATCGCTGCCAGGACGGACGATGCAGAGATTCCCAACACCTTGCACGCCGAGGAGATGCTGCCCTGGCGCGCGACCTCGCGAATATACTCGATTTGACGGAAGGTCAGCCTCATTGCATTCTCTGTAATATTTCTCGCATATTTTGTATTTTATAGCTCATCGGAAATGTGTTGAAAATACGTACCGAGGAAAAGGAGGACGTATTTTTGACCGTCGCGTTGAACCATACCGATGACCTGTGCGGGGCCTCTGCCGGGGAGTTGACGAAGGCCTTTGCCTCGGGCGGGCTGTCTCCCGTCGAATCCACCAAGGCTGCTTTGGCGCGGGCCGAGGCCGTTAATTCGGCTCTCAACGCCTTCACCGTAATAGACCACGAGGGCGCGCTCCGGGCTGCCGCTGGCGCGGAACAAAGATGGAAGGCCGGGAATCCGCTGTCCCCGGTCGACGGCGTGCCGGTGACGATCAAGGATATCGTTCTGTGTAACGGGCTGGATGTGCGGTACGGCAGCCTGACGGCGGCCGACGTGTCAGGCGAACCTGACGCACCTTCCGTCGACCGCCTCCGGCAGGCCGGGGCAGTCATTCTGGGCTTGACGAACACGCCAGAATTCGGCTGGAAGGCGGTGACTGACAATCGCCGCCACGGTATCACCCGCAATCCATTCGACCCTTCGAAGACCTCAGGCGGTTCATCCGGCGGGGCGGCGGTTGCGGCGGCTACAGGCGCCGGCGCGTTGCATCTAGGCACTGATGGTGGTGGCTCTATCCGCATTCCGGCGTCGTTCTGTGGCATCGTTGGCCTGAAGCCTTCCTTCGGCCGGGTGCCGGCATATCCGGCGAGCGCATACGGCACCGTCGCTCATATCGGCCCTATGGCGAGAACCGTCGAGGATGTGGCGCTGATGCTCAATGCCATGGGCGGGCGCGATATCCGCGATTGGGCCCAGCCGAACATCGAGTTCGAGCCTGTGGCACCAAAGCCGGTCAACTGGTCAAAAGTGAGGATCGGCTATTGGCAGGTGCCTTGTGTCGGTACGGTCGAAAGCGAAACGGCGCGCCATGTCGAGGCGGTGATGTCCGATCTCGCCCTGGCGGGCGCCGCGGTGGAGGAGATCCGCCTGCCGGACCAGGACGACCTTCTGGAGATATTCTACCGACACTGGTATGTGGGGGCCGCCAACCGGCTGACCGCCGTCAATCCGACTGATCACGCCAAGCTCGATCCGGGCTTTCTCGATGCGGCCCGACGGGGGCAGCGCTACAGCGCTGTGGAGCGCATGCAGGCCGAAGTCGCGCGCGCCACCTACGGTGCGAAGATGGACGCCTTACTTGAGCGCTACGATTTCCTGATCTCAGCCACCGTTCCCATCCCGCCGTTCGAGGCCGGGGCGAACGTCCCCTCAGGCTCAGACTTCCAGAGTTGGGTCGAGTGGTCGTCATATAGTTTCCCGCTGAACCTTAGCCAGCAGCCCGCCTGCTCGGTGCCCTGCGGCTTCACCAATTCCGGCCTGCCGGTTGGCTTGCAGATTGTCGGTGCACGGCTGGCGGACGCGAAGGTTCTTTCCGCCGCCCTCACCTATCAATACATGTATCCGGAACGTTTCCTGTCCCTCGGCGCGCCTTGGCCGACGCCGGCGCGGGGAGCTGCATGATGGAAACCCTGATCCCCTTTGTACTCAACGCGTTGACGCTTATCAGCATTCTGATGATCGTCTCCCTCGGTCTAGCCATCATCTTCGGACTGATGAACGTCATCAATCTCGCTCATGGCGAATTTATCACCATCGGCGCTTTTACCCTTGTCGGCATTCAGGCTTTGGGCGGCAGCTTCTGGCTGGCGTTGGTGGTGGCCCCAGTTGTCGGCTATTGTGTCGGGCTTGTTCTTGAAAAGCTGCTCATCGCCCGGGTCTATTCCAACCCGTTGCATGCGATCCTGGTCACCTGGGGCCTCAGCCTGATCATCCAGCAGGTGCTTGTGCTGACCTTCGGCGCGGCGCCGCAACGCGTCACCGGCCCCTTCGCCAGTGCTGTTGAGATTGCCGGGGCCACTTACCCGACTTACCGCTTGTTTCTGATCGTCTTTGCGCTCGGCGTGATTGCCGCGACGATCCTGTTGTTCAAGAAGAGCCGGTTCGGCCTTGATCTCAGAGCCTCAATCCAGAGCGGCGAAATGGCCTCGGTCATGGGCGTCGATGCGGACAAGATCAACGCGAGGGCATTTGCGCTCGGAGCAGCGCTTGCCGCGCTTGCTGGTGTTCTGCTCGCGCCATTGACAGCTGTCACTGCCTTCATG
>Ga0160495_100443_pt1 | contig 20767 bp, 15 predicted proteins | sample DID4MG_4_FD_108251 | JGI IMG/M metagenome (GOLD analysis project Ga0160495, IMG submission 108251) | Enriched soil microbial communities from UW Madison campus, WI, USA - DID2933_E24_FP4 MG | ecosystem: Environmental > Terrestrial > Soil > Unclassified | place: USA: Madison, Wisconsin | collected... | reverse complement strand
GGATGAAGACAAGCATGCAGCCCGCCACCACGCCGGGAAGCGAGAGCGGGAAAGTGATTTTCCAGAAGGCGGTGATCTGCGGGCAACCGAGATCCTGTGCCGCCTCGATCAGGGTGTTGTCCATCTTTTCTAGCGCAGAATAGAGCGGCAGCACCATGAAGGGCAGGTATGAATAGACGATGCCAATATAGATCGCCCAGTTCGTGCCCAGGATGATCAGCGGGGAATCGATGATGCCTGTGCCGATCAGGAACTGGTTGAGAAGCCCCTCGGGTTTCAGGATCGCGATCCATGCATAGACGCGGATGAGGAAGCTCGTCCAGAACGGCAGGATGACCAGCATCAGAAGCGTCGGACGCAGCGAACGGGGCGCCTGTGCCATGCCATAGGCGATAGGATAACCGATCAGCAGCGTGGCAAGCGTCGAGACGCCGGCGATCCACACGCTCGACAGATAGGCATTGAGATAGAGCGCATCCTCGGTTAGCCAGACGAAATTGTCGAAGCTGAACTGCCCGATCTTCGCCCAGAGGCCGGAAAGGCCGTCCGCCAGCGCGAAAACCGGCTCATAGGGCGGCTGCGCGATGGCGGTGGTGGAAAGAGAGATGCGAAAAACGATGAGGAACGGGACGAGAAAGAAGAACAGCAGCCAGGCATAGGGAATGATGATGACAAGGCGGCTGAAGATGGCGGAGCCGAGCTTGCTCATGCGCTCAATCCTTCAACACGACGCCGGCTGTCTCGCCGAAGGAAACCCAGACCTTTTCATCATAGACGATGGGGTTCTCCACCTCGCGCTGGGCATTCAGCATGGAGGCCTTGACCACCTTGCCACTGCCGAGCTTGACGTAGAAGACCGTCATGTCGCCGAGATAGCCGATATCCCATACCTCGCCTTCCGCCGCGTTGACGGTTGCGTCGGCGGGTGCGTTTCGCGAGACCTTCAGCTTTTCCGGCCGGATAGCGAAGCCGGCGGCGCTGCCGCTCGCCGGCGCGCCGGCCGAAGCGGTGCGCACGGTGAAGCCGTCATTGGTCACCAGCTCGATCTTGCCGTTGCCGCTTGCGGAGACCTTGCCGTCGAGAATGTTCACGTCGCCAATGAAATCTGCGACGAAGCGCGAATTGGGCGCCTCGTAGATTTCGGCGGGGGTGGCGACCTGGATGACCTTGCCGTGGCTCATGACCGCGATGCGGTCGGCCATGGTCATCGCCTCCTCCTGGTCGTGCGTGACGACGACGAAGGTGAGGCCGAGGTCCTGCTGGAGATCCATCAGTTCGAACTGGGTTTCCTCGCGCAGCTTCTTGTCGAGCGCGCCGAGCGGTTCGTCGAGCAGAAGCACTTTGGGTCGCTTGGCCAGCGAACGGGCGAGCGCCACACGCTGACGCTGGCCGCCGGACAGTTGATGGGGCTTGCGCTTGGCGAACTGCTCCAGCTTCACCAGCTTGAGCATCTGGGCAACGCGCTCGGCGATCTCGTTCTTGGGCATACCGTCCTGGCGCAGACCGAAGCCGATATTGCTCTCCACGGTCATGTGCGGAAAGAGCGCGTAGGACTGAAACATCATGTTGACGGGCCGCTTGTAGGGCGGAATGCTCGCAATATCCTGGCCATCGAGAATGATCTCGCCGGATGTCGGCCGCTCGAAACCCGCCAACATGCGCAGGAGCGTCGACTTTCCGCAGCCCGAGGCGCCCAGCAGGGCGAAGAACTCGCGATGGTAGATGTCGAGGGTGAGATTATCGACAGCTGTGAAATCGCCGAACTTCTTCGTGACATTGCGGAAGGTGATGAACGGCTTTGCGTCAGGGTCTGTCCACGGCGCAAAGGAACGACGGATATTGCCGAGAGATTTCATGCCTGTCCCCATCTCTTTATTGGCAGCGCAAATGAAATTGCCCGGAAGGCTCTTCCGGGCAATTTGCACTGGACCGATTACTGGCCGGTCACGACTTTTGTCCACGTCCGCGTGAACAGACGCTGCGTTTTGGAATCGAGCGCCGTGTTGGTGAAGAGCTTCTTCAGCGTTTCCTCATCCGGGTAGATCGTCGGGTCCTTGATGATGTCTTCAGGCAGGAGTTCCTGCGAAGCCTTGTTGCCATTGGCGTAGTGGATGTAGGTCGATGCCTTGGCGATCACGTCCGGACGCATGATGTAATCGAGAAAGGCGTGTGCTTCCTCGACATGAGGCGCATCCGCGGGGATTGCCATCTGGTCGAACCACATCTGGGTGCCTTCCTTCGGGATGGCATAACCGATCTCGACGCCGTTGTTGGCCTCTTCGGCGCGGTCGCGGCCCTGGAAGATATCACCCGACCAGCCGATCGCGATGCAGATATCGCCATTGGCAAGGCCGTTGATGAATTCGGACGAGTGGAACTTGCGCACGAAGGGGCGAACCTTCAGAAGCGCTTCCTCTGCCTTGGCGATATCAGCAGGATCATGGCTGTCGGGGTTGAGCCCGAGAGATGCGAGCGTAACCGGGATCATGTCGGTCGGGGAATCCAGCATGTTGATGCCGCAATTCTTGAGCTTCTCGGCATTGGCCGGATCGAAGATCGCGCTCCAGCTGTCGATTTCGTCGACGCCGAGAGCTTCCTTGATCTTAGCCTTGTTGTAGCCGATGCCGATCGTGCCCCACATGTAGTTGATCGAGTATTCGTTGCCGGGGTCGAACGGCTGCATGCGCTCGGCCACCATGTCCCACATGTTCTTGAGGTTCGGCAGCTTGGACTTGTCAAGTTTCTGATAGACGCCCGCTGCGATCTGGCGCTGCAGGAAGGTGTTGGTGGGTACGACGACGTCGTAGCCGGTGCCACCGGCCAGCAGCTTCGTTTCAAGGATCTCGTTGGAGTCATAGACGTCGTAGACGACCTTGATGCCGGTTTCCTTGGTGAAATCGTCGATGATCGAGCTATCGATGTAATCGGACCAGTTGTAGACGTTCACAACCTTCTCTTGCGCGAAAGCGCTGCTGGCCGCCATGAGCGCCGCGAGAGCGGCCGTCGCAAAAAGAGTACGTCTTACCATTGATTTTTCTCCCAGTTTTTTAACTGACCGATGCGTTCGCACGAACGTCTGTCGCCGATTATGGAGTTTTTTCAGGAGGCGACAAGCCGCATTCTACGTAAAGGCCCGACGAATTTTTATATCACATTGTTCCCATTTCTATCATATCTCACCCGCATATCCGCAGGAAATCAAGTTAAAACTTACTGGAAGTCGAAAAGGCTGAGGCCCGCCACCATTTCGTCGAGCCCGAGCGGGCGCGTGACCGGCGGCTCGGCGCGGGCGAGACAGCCCTGCCGCTCGCACAGCCGGCAGGCGGCGCCGACAGGCACGGCACCCTGCCGCCGCACCGCTTCTGCATACACCGTCTCGTCCGCATGGGTGGCATCGCAGCCAATGAGCAGCGCCGTGCGGCGCACACGCTCGGCAAACGCGCCCTGCGGCCCCTCCAGCGTGCGGGAGACGGCGAGGAATGCGGCACCATCAGGCATTTCCACGCGATCGACGAGTATTTGGCCCGGCTGCGCGAAGGCCGCGTGCACGCCAAGCTTGGGACAGTCCCCGCCGAAACGGGCCTGGGGAAAGCCCTGTGCACCGGCACGACGGAACCGATGGCCGGCATTGTCGATCTCCAGCATGAAGAATGGCACCCCGGCCCTGCCCGGCCGCTGGAGCATGGTCAGGCGGTTTGCCGCCTGCTCGTAGGACACGCCGAAGCGCGACCGCAGCATGTCTATATCATAACGCACGCGCTGTGCCGCGGCGTGAAAGGCCTCATAGGGCATCATCAGGGCATGGGCCGCGTAGCGCGCCAGCTCGAAGCGCGCGATGCGTTTCGCCTCCGCCGTGGAGAAGGCAAGTAGATCGAGTTCGGCGAAGATTTCGTCCTGAAGCGCCAGCTGCACCGTTTCCATGGCGATTTCGCGCAGCTGGTCGAAGGGCGAGAGGCGCTCCGACAGGAAGAGGCGCATGGAGTGCCTGTCGAAGCGGCGGCGCAGCGTCGGCATGGCATGGACAGGCAGAAGACGCACGACGACGCCGTGCTCCTTGCGCAGCCATCCTTTAAGGGCGGCGGTCAGCTCGTCCCCGGGTGCGAGTGCGGCATGGAACCGCTCGGCTGCCTCATCTATGGCGCCAAAATAGTTCGGGCGGTTTTCCAGCTTGTCGCGCACCTCATCCATCGGCAGCAGGGTGCCGGCGAGCATCGTGGCGCGCCCCTCGCGGGCTAGCATGTCCGCGAGGTCCGTGAGGCGCGCGGCCTGCTCGCGATAGGCGCGGTAGAGCTTGAGGATACCGCTCGCCACATTCGGCGCCGCGTCCGCGATCTCCAGAAGCTCCTGGTCTCCGGGCAGTTCGCCGGCCAGCAGCGGATCGGCGAAGACCTCGCGCAACTGGCGCGCATTGCCTGCGCTTTCGCCCTGGAGTTCATCGAGATCGACCTTGTAGACGGAGGCAAGACGCAGGAGAAGCTGCACCGTCAGCGGACGCTGGTTGCGCTCGATAAGGTTGAGATAGGACGGCGAGATCGAGAGCCCTTCGGCCATCGCCGTCTGGGTTAGGCCGAGCGTATTGCGGATACGCCGGACCTTGGGGCCTGCAAAGATCTTGTTCTCTGCCATATGTCAAATCCTTTACATGCATACCTACGTAACAGGTTTTACAATCTTTACTATTTTACAACGCCACTTTGTCAAAGACAACACATCATTACTCGATTTGCAGGCTGATTTATCGGATTTTCCTCGCCGGATTGTGCACTGCGATGTAAATACTGTCACATGAAATCGGGCATCAAGGAGCCGCCGCCCGATCCTGACAACATCGCATTGGAGGATACTATGACCGATTTTTACAACCTTGTTCCCAGCGCCCCCAAGGGCCGGTTCGATGGCATCGAACGCCCCTATACGGCCGAGACGGCCGAGAAGCTGCGCGGCTCCGTCCAGATCCGCCATACGCTGGCTGAAAACGGTGCGAACCGCTTGTGGAAGCTCATTCACGAGGAAGATTTCGTCAACGCACTTGGTGCGCTCTCGGGCAATCAGGCCATGCAGATGGTCCGCGCCGGGCTGAAAGCGATCTATCTCTCCGGCTGGCAGGTCGCTGCCGACGCCAATACCGCGTCCGCCATGTATCCCGACCAGTCGCTCTACCCGGCCAATGCGGCACCGGAGCTTGCCAAGCGCATCAATCGCACCTTGCAGCGCGCCGACCAGATCGAGACCGCCGAGGGCAATGGCCTTTCGGTCGACACCTGGTTCGCCCCGATCGTTGCCGATGCGGAAGCCGGTTTCGGCGGCCCGCTCAACGCCTTCGAGATCATGAAGGCCTTCATCGAGGCGGGTGCCGCCGGCGTTCACTTTGAGGACCAGCTGGCGTCGGAAAAGAAGTGCGGCCATCTCGGCGGCAAGGTTCTGATCCCGACCGCCGCGCATATCCGCAACCTCGATGCCGCGCGCCTTGCCGCCGACGTCATGGGCGTGCCGACGCTGATCGTCGCCCGCACCGACGCCGAGGCCGCCAAGCTTCTCACCTCCGACATCGACGAGCGCGACCAGCCTTTCGTCGACAAGGACAAGGGGCGTACGGTCGAAGGTTTCTACCAGGTCAAGAACGGCATCGAACCCTGCATCGCGCGCGCCATTTCCTACGCGCCGCACTGCGACCTGATCTGGATGGAGACAGGCAAGCCGGACCTCGACCAGGCCCGCAAGTTCGCCGAAGCCGTGCACAAGGCGCATCCGGGCAAGCTGCTTGCCTACAATTGCTCGCCCTCTTTCAACTGGAAGAAGAACCTGGACGACGCGACGATCGCCAAGTTCCAGCGCGAGCTGGGCGCGATGGGCTACAAGTTCCAGTTCATCACGCTCGCGGGCTTCCATCAGTTGAACTACGGCATGTTCGAACTGGCCCGCGGCTACAAGGAGCGCCAGATGGCGGCCTATTCCGAGCTGCAGGAAGCGGAATTCGCGGCCGAGATCAACGGCTACACCGCAACCAAGCACCAGCGCGAAGTCGGCACCGGCTACTTCGATGCCGTCTCCATGGCCATCACCGGCGGCCAGTCCTCGACCACAGCCATGCATGAATCGACCGAGCACGAGCAATTCCGCCCGGCCGCCGAGTAAGCCAGACCACCACCTTTCAAGAACCCCTGATTACAAGAGGAGAAATGCCATGACAGTCCAGACCCGCGTCAAGGAACGTGCTGAAGAACAGGCGTCCGCCATGACATCCGATCAGCAGGCCATGATCCGCATGGTCGCCAACGACCTGCACCGCCTCAACCAGTCCGTCATGAAGGCGGTCGAGGCCGGCGTGTCGGTGGAGCTCGTCCGCTCCGCCCGTCACCATGGTGGCGAGGGCAACTGGGGCGACCTGCTGATCCCTGTCATCGTGACGCAGGGTCGCGGCTGACAAGGCATATATCCAGTCAAGAAAAACCCCCGGCGTCCCTGCGCCGGGGGTTTTCATTTCTGAGCGGGATCCGATGAGGGAGGCAAAGGGGTTGGCGTTCCCTTCAGAAACGTGGCCCGGCACGCTCAGGCCGCGCGGGCTGTCCGCCCCCCGGAATCGCGCTCTCCCGCCTCAAAACGAAACTGGCCGATCAGTGCCATCAGCTCGTCCGCCTGACCTGCAAGATGACGGCTTGCGCTCGTCGTCGATTCCACCATGGACGCGTTCTGCTGGGTCATCTGGTCCATCTGGTTGACGGAACCGTTGACCTCCTGCAGAGCTGCGGACTGATCCCGGCTGGCCGTCGCAATCAGGGCGACGTGGTCGCTGATGCCGACGATCTGGCGGCTGATCGCAGCAAGGACCGCTCCTGTTTCCTGCACCAGACTTGCTCCCGTGCTGACTTCCTGCGTCGACTTGTCGATGAGGCCTTTGATTTCCTTGGCCGCCTCTGCCGAGCGCTGCGCCAGTTCTCGCACCTCCTGTGCGACGACCGCAAAGCCCTTGCCGGCTTCACCCGCGCGTGCAGCCTCGATGCCGGCATTGAGGGCAAGCAGGTTCGTCTGGAAGGCGATGTCATCGATCACTTCGATGATCTGCTCGATCTTCCGCGAGGCCTCTTCGATCCGCCCCATCGCTTCGATCGCGCTGGTGACCACGGCACTGGAGCTGTCGGCGCTCGCTTTGGTTTCGGCGACCCGGCTGTTGGCCTCCTGAGCGCGTTCGGCGGAGGAGCGAACGGTGACGGTGATCTCGTCCACGGCCGCTGCCGTCTCCTCAAGCGAGGCAGCCTGGGATTCCGTGCGACGCGACAGGTCGTCGGCAGACCGGCGCATCTCGGCACCGCTGGACTGGATCGCAGTCGCGTTGGCGCGAATGCTGCCGAGTGTGCCTTGCAGGCGCGACAGGGAATCGTTGAAGTCCTGCCGCAGCTGTTCAAGCCGGCCGGCAAACGGCACGTCGATCGTCTCGGAAAGATCGCCCTGTGCGAGACGACCGAGGCCTGCTGCCAGCTGGTTGACGGCGAAATCGATCTGCCGGTCCGTGTCGCGCTTTTCCGTATCCACCTTTTCGCGCTCGGCTGCCGCCTCTTCGTTCTGACGCTGGGCGACAGCCTCCATCTCGATCCGGCGCTGCGCATTTTCGCGGAAAACTTCCAGCGCACGCGCGATCTGGCCGAACTCATTGGCCTTGTTCCGGCTGGGAATATCCGTGTCGAGGCGCCCCTGCGCAATCGCGCCGACCGCACCGATCAGCGACCGCAGCGGGCGGGTCGCCCGGCGCACGGCGACATAGGCGAGACAGCCGAAGAGCAGCATGGAAACGCCGCCCGCGATGATCGCGCGAAGCTGCAGGTCGTGGATCTTCTGGAAATAGACCTCCATCGGAATGCCGATGAAAAGCAATCCGACATTGGCACCGGCTGCATTCTTGACCGGGAAGTACCCGGTCATGAAGTCGCGACCAAAAAGCTGCGCGGGGCCGAAATATGGCGCGCCCTTGGCAAGCGCGGCCTGAGCCGGATGCTCGGCAGCCAGTTTCGTGCCCGTCGCTCGGCTGCCGTCTTCCTTCTTCACGTTCGTCGAGATGCGGACATAGTCCGTTCCCTGCTTGGCAAAAACGGTCGCAACTCCGGCGATGGAACTGGCGGTGCGATCGACGAGATCGTGGTTCGCAAGCTCCGGCATCGCCTCGCTCTTCACGGCCGCAAGTGCGCCGTCCTTCAGCTCCATGGAAGCCCCTTCGACAACGGCATCGTATAGAACGGCCATGTTGCGGGTGGCGTCATGGGCGTCGTTAGCCGCATCCTGAAGCACATAGTTTCTGAGATTGTAGTGCATGACGCCAACGATGACGGCGGCACTGAGAAAGATGAAGGCGAAGGTCATCGCCGCATACTGATAGGCGATCGAAGATCGGAATACCTTGCTCATTGTCGGGCTCCTGTTGTCCCGAAATGATAAAAATCAAAGGTATAAGAAAAACTGAAAATCTGCCGCAACATCCTGTAAATCGGGACGTCTACGCATAAAAAAGGCCTGGAAACCCAGGCCTTTTCTTGGTTAACGGCGGAAGTATCAGGCCGCGCGGTAGGCGTTCTGATCGTGCTCTTCCGCTTCGAGGCGGAATTGCTCGACCAGCATCATCAGCGTGTCGGCTTCGCCCGCGAGCTTTCGGCTTGCCGCCGTCGTGACGTCGACCATCGAGGCGTTCTGCTGGGTCATCTGGTCCATCTGGTTGACGGAGCCGTTGACCTCCTGGAGTGCGGCGGCCTGATCGCGGCTTGCCGTCGCCATCATGTCCACATGGTGGCTAACGGTGACGATCTGCTGGCTGATCGCGGCAAGCACGGCGCCGGTCTCCTGCACGAGATGCGAGCCCGCATTCACCTCACTCGTCGATTTCTCGATGAGCACCTTGATCTCGCGGGCGGCACTCGCCGAACGCTGCGCCAGTTCCCGCACTTCCTGCGCTACAACGGCGAAGCCCTTGCCCGCCTCGCCCGCACGCGCAGCCTCGATACCGGCATTGAGGGCCAGAAGGTTAGTCTGGAACGCGATATCGTCGATGACCTCGATGATCTGCTCGATCTGGCGCGAAGCCCCCTCGATACGTCCCATCGCGTCTATGGCGTTGCTGACGACGCCGGCGGAATTGTCGGCGCTGCGCTTGGTGGCGCCGACGACGAGGTTCGCCTCATGCGCCCGCTCGGCGGAGGAGCGCACGGTCGCGGTGATCTGCTCGACGGCGGCCGCGGTCTCTTCCAGCGAGGAAGCCTGCGATTCGGTACGCTTGGAAAGCGCATCGGCCGAATGCAGCATGTCGGCGCCGCTGCGCTGGATCGACAGGGCATTGTTGCGGATCTGGCCGAGCGTATCCTGAAGGCGCACGAGCGAGACGTTGAAGTCCTGGCGCAGCTGCTCGAGGCGACCGGAGAACGGCGTCTCGATCTGGCGCGACAGGTCGCCCTGCGCCAGGCGGCCAAGGCCGGCGGCGAGCGCGTTGACCGCGAAGTCGATCTGTTGATCCATGGCCTGCTTATCGGCGTCATTGCGCCGGCGCTCGGCCTCAGCCTCGGCGCGCTGCTGCTCGCTTTCGGCCTCGACACGGATCTTGGACAGGGCGTTTTCCTTGAAGACACCGAGGGCACGGGCCATGTCGCCGATTTCGTCGGCGCGGCTCTGGCCGGATATTCCAGTATCGAGGAAACCGTCGGCCAGACGGCGCATGGCGCCGGTGATCTGCCCGATCGGCCCCTTCAGCGTCAGCACCAGCGCGATGCCGGCGAGCACGGCGATGGCCGCGCCGACGACGGTCGCCAGAACCGAGACCTGATTGGCCTTCTCGCGCTCCGAGCCGGCGCTGGTCTTCTGCTCCTCGGCAAACTGGCTGAGCAGGTTCCAGATGCTGTCGATGGACTGGCCGGCCACATCGAAATCGGTCGTGCGCTGGGTGCTGATCTTGACCAGCGTGGCGCTGTCGGCAGCGATCTTGTCTATGACGGGTGTCACCGCTTCCCCGACAGCGTCGAAGAAGGCCAGGCCGTTGGCGCTGCCGCGCAGGGTGGCGATCTCGCTCGTCACGATGGAGAGCGAGGCCAGAAGTTTGGTGCGGTTTTCCTCGGAGGTGTCGCCGAGGAAACGGGCGGCGATGATTTCGACGTCATAGATCGAGTTGACCAGCTTGCGCGTAGCGGACAGCACCGCTTCCGACTTGATGATCGGCTCGTCGAGCTCGCCGAAAATGCGGGTCGCTTCGCGCATCTTCTCAACCGCGCCGCCCTGAAGCTGGATGGCGATCTGGCGGAAGCGGTTGATGCGGCGCCCGATCTCGGGAATCGTGACATCGGCCGGATCGCTCGAGGTCAAGTAGCCGCCCAGTTCGTCGATTGTCGTGCGGATGGTAGTGGACACCACTTTCTGATTCTTCGGCAGGATGGCCGCAATCGAGCGCTCGGTCTTGGAAATGAGCGGGTAACGCTCCTTGACTATCTTCAGCTTGTCATCCGGCGTTGCGGCCTTGGTGACATCGCTGAGGAAATCGGCAAAGAACCGGCTTGCATTCGTCAGGCGGTCCGCCTCGCGCAGCATGCTCTTTGCGCTATTCTCGTCCTGACGGACAGACCGCTGCAGCTTGGTCGCCTCCTCGAGAATCTTGATCTGTTCGGCGGCAAGGTAATTGAGGCTCTTGCCCATTGCATCATGCAGACGGGTCTCGCGGGTATAGAGAAGCCACAGACCCTCCATGCGCGCCTCGATGTCCTTGGTCTGCTTCTGGGCGTCGAGCAGTTTGGAGGCGTCCACGTCGGGTGTCAGGCCGTCCATCGTCTGGCGCAGCAGCGTAACCTGCGCCTTGAGGCGCTGGTTGACCTCGTCGCGGGTTTCCTTGCTGGTATCCTGCAGGAAGCGGTTCATGCTGGCATAGACATCCTTGAAGCCGCTGAGCGACTGGAGGACGCTATTGGAAATCTCCATGCGGCCCTGAAGCAGGCCGGTGGCATAAAGGCCGGTGAAGCCGACGGCGCAAATGCTCAGTACGAACGGCAGGATAAAGACCAGAACCTTGGTCTGGATTTTGAAACGGGCAAGAATGCGATCAATAAACATTGGCGGAACATCCATTGTCGGCGTGCTCCACCCCTGCTCGCTTTCAGAGCCTCCCCAGGATTCGGACGCCGGATTACCGACTTCATGCGGCTGCAATGCCGCGTATCCGGGGGAGCATTCATTGCCAGCCGCGTACATCCATCATGGGACGCGGCTTCCGGAACCCTATCCAGAGATCATCGACGGCAATCTTTAAAATTCCCTGACTTTTTAAACCGATTTATCCCGGCTTGAACGTCAAAGGGCGATGAGCGCGAGTGCGGTGACCAGAAGGGCAGCGAGCGCGCAATTGACGCCGATCGCCAGAAGACGGCGGCGGGTTTCTTCCGTTGCGGCAATGGCGATGGCGCGGGCGGGGCGGCGTCTGGCAGGCATGCGGCGATACTCCGTTACTTGGAAACAACAGGCAACGCGGATGATCCGGTCTGCCGGCCCACATCATGTTGTCTCCCATCCCGAAAGGCGGGAAACGCCGACATTTCGAGAGCATCCGCCCCGAGGTCTTAACGGACAGTAAAGAGCGGCACGGAATTACGCTTCCTGACCCGCGGCGTGGCCGGAAGCCCAGGCCCATTGGAAATTGTAGCCGCCGAGCCAGCCGGTAACATCCACCGCTTCGCCGATGAAATAGAGCCCCGGCACCGCCTTGGCCACCATGCTGCGGGAATCGAGCACGGCCGTGTCGATGCCGCCGAGCGTGACCTCCGCCGTGCGATAGCCTTCCGAGGCAGGCGGCCGGAACCGCCAGTCGCGCAGCTTTTGCACCAGCGCATCGGTCCGCTTTCCGGAAAGTTCGGCGAGCGGACCATCGATGCCAAGATCGGTTACGATCAGTTGCGCGAGCTTCTTCGGAATATGCTCGGCAAGGACCGTCTGCACCGCCTGCCGGCCGTTCTGCCTGCGGGCAGAGACGATGATCGCGGCGAAGTCGAGATCGGGGCGAATATGCAGGGCGATCTCCTCCCCCTCGCGCCAATAGGAGGAGATTTGCAGGATGGCCGGGCCACTCAGCCCGCGATGGGTGAAGAGTGCTGCCTCGCGGAATTCGGTCTTGCGATGGCGTGCCGCCACGTCCACCGCGACGCCGGGCAGGCCCTCATGGGCGGCAAGTGTGGCGGGATCAAGCATCAGCGGCACGAGACCGGCACGGGTTTCGATAACGGGCAGCCCGAACTGCTCGGCGACACGGTAGGCAAATCCCGTGGCGCCCATTTTCGGAATGGATTTTCCGCCCGTGGCAACAACAAGAGAGGCCGCTTCGACAGCACCTTGCTCCGTCGATACGCGGAACGACGTCCCGTCATGCGCGATGTCGCCGATCGGCACGGAAAGCCTGAGTTCGACGCCTGCAGCCTTCATCTCGGCCAGCAGCATGGCGATGATGTCCTTCGCCGAATTGTCGCAGAACAGCTGACCGAGCGTCTTCTCATGCCAGGCGATGCGATGCCGCTCGACGAGATCGAGGAAGTCGCGCGGGGTATAGCGGGCGAGCGCCGACTTAGGAAAATGCGGGTTGGCCGACAGGAAATTCTTCGGGCCGGCATGGATGTTGGTGAAGTTGCAGCGACCGCCACCGGAAATCCGGATCTTCTCGCCCGGCGCCTTCGCATGGTCGAGAACGAGCACACGGCGCCCGCGCCTGCCCGCCTCGATGGCGCACATCATGCCTGCCGCGCCGGCCCCGATAATGACGACGTCCCGCCGCTCTGCCACGTTGAAATCCTCTTTTCCCCTCTCATTCGGCCATCGCTGCAGAATGTCAATCCGGGGAGGAAAATGGGAAATAGGATGGGAATCGTCCTTTCCACCCACAGGGGGGAGCTAGCCAAGCATCAATCTGTGTCTATGATGACGCATCATCAACCAACCCCGGTGTCTCATGCCGTCCAGGAAGAAAGTCGTTACGCCCACCATAGAGAAAGCAGCACGCTCCACGAAAATCCCTCCCGCCATCAGCGTGCCCCGCGGAGTAAAGACCTGGAAGGACGCCGCAGACTGGCTTCGTGCCCGCGGCATTGAAGACATCGAATGCATCACGCCGGATCTCGCGGGCGTGCCGCGCGGCAAGATGATGCCGTCATCGAAGTTTACCTCGAACACGTCGCTGGCGCTGCCGTCGGCGCTGTATCGCCACACGATCTCCGGCGACTATCCCGAGGAAACCGGCAATTTCCGTTACGAGCCGCGCGACAGCGACCTCAAGCTGGTGCCGGATCTTTCCACCCTTTCCGTGGTGCCTTGGGAAAGCGATCCAACCGCGCAGGTGATCTGCGACATCGTCGGATCGACGGGCGAGAACGTGCCCTATACGCCGCGCAACGTTTTGAAGAACGTCGTGCAGATGTACCGCGAGCGCGGCTGGAAGCCGGTCGTCGCGCCCGAGATCGAGTTCTATCTCGTTGCCGTCAACGATGACCCGGATTATCCGTTGCATCCGCCGAAGGGCCGCTCCGGCCGCGCCATCCAGGGCGGACAGGGCTATTCCATTGCCGGCATCAACGAATTCGACGAACTGATCGACGACATCTATCACTTCTCGGAAAAGCAAGGCCTCGAGATCGACACGCTGATCCACGAGGAAGGCCCCGCGCAGCTTGAAATCAACCTGCGCCACGGCGACCCCATCGAACTGGCCGACCAGGTTTTCCTGTTCAAGCGCACGATCCGCGAGGCGGCGCTGAAGCACGGCATCTACGCCACCTTCATGGCCAAGCCCATGCAGGGTCAGGCCGGGTCGGCCATGCACATCCACCAGTCGGTGGTGGAGCTCGACACGGGCAGGAACGTCTTCTCCAATACGGATGGATCGCCCTCGAAGGAGTTCTTCCATTTCATTGGCGGCATGCAGGCCTATGTGCCGAAGACGCTTGTCATGATGGCGCCCTATGTGAATTCCTATCGCCGGCTGACGCCCGACATGTCTGCACCGGTCAACAATGCCTGGGGGTACGACAACCGCACCACGGCCTTCCGCGTGCCGGTTTCGGACGCGGCCGCCCGCCGTATCGAAAACCGCCTGCCGGGATCGGATGCCAATCCGTATCTCGCGCTCGCGGCATCGCTCGGCTGCGGCCTGCTCGGCATCATGAACGAGATCGAACCGAGTCCTCCCACGGAGGATACCGCCAACGAGGGTACGATCGATCTGCCGCGCGGCCTGCTTGAGGCCGTGTCGCTGCTCGAATCCGATCCCGCACTGGCGGATGTTCTCAGCGCGGAGTTCATCGGGCTCTATGCCGGCGTCAAGCGCGGCGAGTTCGAGACCTTCATGCAGGTGATCAGCCCCTGGGAACGCGAGTTCCTGCTGCTCAACGTCTGAGCGGCCGGCGGTCCGGGCCGCCTGAAACCTTCCGAGAAGCGGCCGGCGCCCCGGTGCGCCGCCGCAGCCTCTTGCCCTATGAGTGTGCGTTATGCCCTGGCAAAGCCCGATTTCACCCGGCGTCTCCTGGTATGAAGCAAGCGTTGGAGACCGCCCCGAATACGCCCCCCTCGACGGCTCGGTGGAGACAGATGTCGCCATTGTCGGCGGCGGCTTCACCGGCCTCCAGGCCGCCTATAACCTCGCCCTCAAGGGCGTGCGCGTGACGCTCATCGAGGCGCACCGCTTCGGCGACGGTGCGTCCGGCCGCAACGGCGGCCAGCTCGGCACCGGCCAGCGTGCCGAGGCGGAGGAACTGGAAGCCGAACTCGGCTATGAGCGCGCCAGAGCCCTGTTCGATCTTGCGGAAAACGCCAAGAAGCACATCCACGATTTCGCCGCCGCCGGGAATCTCGATATTGAGTACATGCCCGGTCAGCTCAATGTGAGCCACAAGGCGAGCTACGAAAAGGACTTCCGCGATCATATCGAGATCGCTGCGACCCGCTTCGGCTATCCGCACATGCACTTCATGGACCGCGCCGAAACCGAGGAGCGCGTCGGCTCGAAGCGCTTCTTCTTCGGCATCCGCGACACCGGCACCGGCCATATTCATCCCATGAAGCTCATCGTCGGCATCGCACGGGCGGCGCATGAGGCGGGCGCCAATCTTCATGAAAGGACCCCTGCCCTCAAGATCGAGCGGGCCGGAGGAAAAGCGGTGATCACGACGGCGCGCGGCACCATCCGGGCCGACAGGGCCCTGATCGCCTGCAATGCCTATATCGGCAATCTGGAGCCGAAGACGGCGGCGCATGTCATGCCGATCCGCTCCTTCATCGGCGCGACCGTGCCGCTCGAAAAATTCCCGTCGATCATCCCGGGCGGGGAATCCATCGCCGACACACGCTTCGTCGTCCGTTATTTCCGCAAGACGCGCGACGGTCGGCTGCTGTTTGGCGGACGCGAGGCCTATACCTCCGACAACCCGGACGACATGACACCGCCCATCCGCCGGCAGATCGAGGAGGTCTATCCCGAACTCAAGGGCATAGAGCTTACCCATGCCTGGGGCGGATCCGTCGGCATCACCATGCCGCGCAAACCCTATGTGCGCGATGTCATGCCCGGCATCACCACGATCGGCGGCTATTCGGGCCATGGCGTCATGCTGTCAAACTACTGTGGCAAGCTCTACGCGGAGGACGTGACCGGCGGCAGCGCGGAGCTCGACCAGTTGAAGGCCCTGAAAATCCCGGCCTTTCCCGGAGGCTCGCGGTTCCGCTCGCCGCTTCTGTTCCTCGCCATGACGTGGTACGCGCTACGCGACAAGCTCTGATCGAGTCGAAGCGTCGATTTTGTTGCGTGGTACGCTGGCGTTTTTAAATCGATTAGATTATAACACCCGCCAACTGAACAGATCGAGATATCCGATGAGCAGCCAGATCATTCCCGTTGAGCCCTTTGACTATGTCGTCTTCGGCGGAACCGGCGATCTTGCGGAACGCAAGCTTCTTCCGGCCCTCTATCACCGGCAGCTCGCCGGCCAGCTTTCCGACCCGACACGCATCATCGGCGCGTCGCGGACGGCCTTCACGGATGCGGAATACCGCAAGTTCGCCGTGGATGCGCTTAAGGAACATTTGAAGCCCGGCGAATTCGAGGACGAGCAGGTCAAGATCTTCTGCGATCGCCTGTTCTACGTTTCGGTCGACGCCAAGTCCGACGCAGGGTGGGACAAGCTCAAGGAGCTGCTCGACGAGGGCAAGGAGCGTGTGCGCGCTTTCTACCTGGCCGTCGCTCCGGGGATCTTCGGCGACATCTCCGAGAAGATCCGCGATCACAAGCTCATCACCAAGCAGACGCGCATCGTCGTCGAGAAGCCGATCGGCCGTGACCTCGCGTCGGCGGACGAGCTGAACAACACAATCGGCAAGGTATTCCGCGAAGAGCAGATCTTCCGCATCGACCACTATCTTGGCAAGGAGACGGTGCAGAACCTGATGGCGCTGCGCTTCGCCAACGCGCTCTACGAGCCGCTGTGGAACTCCGCGCATATCGACCATGTGCAGATCACGGTTGCCGAATCCGTCGGACTGGAAAGCCGCGCCGGCTACTATGACAAGGCTGGTGCGCTGCGCGATATGGTGCAGAACCATATCCTTCAGCTGCTCTGCCTCGTGGCCATGGAAGTTCCTTCCTCCATGGATGCGGAAGCCGTGCGCGACGAGAAGCTCAAGGTTCTGCGAGCCCTCAAGCCCATCGATCAGTACAATGTCGAACGCCTCACGGTGCGTGGCCAGTACCGCGCCGGCGCGTCCGCCGGCGGCCCGGTCAAGGGCTATCTCGAGGAGCTCGACGGCGGCGTTTCCAACACGGAAACCTTCGTCGCCATCAAGGCCGAGATCGGCAACTGGCGCTGGGCGGGCGTTCCCTTCTATATCCGCACGGGCAAGCGTCTTGCCGCGCGCATGTCCGAGATCGTCATCACCTTCAAGCCGATTCCGCATTCGATCTTCGACCCCTCGGCCGGCCGTATCGAGGCGAACCAGCTCATCATCCGTCTGCAGCCCGACGAGGGCGTCAAGCAGTCGCTGATGATCAAGGATCCGGGCCCGGGCGGCATGCGCCTGCGCAACGTCTCGCTCGACATGAGCTTCGCCCAGGCCTTCGACGCCCGCAATGCGGACGCCTATGAGCGCCTGCTGCTCGACGTCATCAGGAACAACCAGACGCTCTTCATGCGCCGCGACGAAGTCGAGGCCGCATGGCGCTGGGTCGATCCGATCCTCAAGGCCTGGGAAGCGACCGGCCAGCAGGTTCAGGGCTACACGGCCGGCACCTGGGGACCCAGCCAGGCCATCGCCCTCATCGAGCGCGACGGCCGCACCTGGCATGAAACGTAAGGAAGGCCGATGAGCGCGAGACTGCATGAATTCAAGGACGGTGCGGCGCTGGCCGAAGGTCTGGCGGATCGCGTATCTGCAGCCCTTGCCGATGCCGTGGCCGCCCGTGGAAAGGCCACCATCGCGGTATCGGGCGGCTCCACGCCGAAAGCCTTCTTCAAATCGCTTTCGACGCGGGGCATCGATTGGGCGAAGGTGACGATCACGCTTGTCGACGAGCGGTTCGTACCGGCCGACAATCCGCGCTCAAACCATCTGCTCGTCGCCGAGAACCTGCTTCAGGGCAAGGCACAAGCAGCGAATTTCCTGCCGCTGTACCGTGCGGCCGACAGCGCCGACGAGGCCGCCAAAATCGTCTCGCGAGACGCCGAAGCGCTTGGCGTACCGTTCGATGTTGTCATTCTCGGCATGGGAACGGATGGTCATACCGCGTCGTTCTTCCCCGGCGGCAACAATCTCGCCAACGCAATCTCGGCCGAAACGCCACGCGGCGTCATCACGATGGAAGCGGAAGGTGCCGGCGAAACCCGCCTCACCTTCACCTTCGCCAGCCTTCAGGATGCCCGTCTTCTGGTGCTTCATATCGAGGGCCAGGGCAAGAAGGACGTCCTTGCCGCGGCCGAAAATGACGGGCCGGAAACCGACATGCCGATCCGCGCCGTTCTACGGCGCGCGGCAACGCCGGTCGATATATACTGGGCGCCCTAGAGCATTGCCCGACGCCGAAGCGAGATCGCTTCGGCTGCAGATGCTCTGGAGCCCGCTCAGCCGGCTGAAGCCGAACATGCCCGGCGCATGGCGCCATTGAACCGCGGATCGTGGCAGCTTTCGCGCTCTCCCAGCCGTGTAAAAATGCAATCGAGGAAGTCAGGATAATCCCATGTCCGCCGACAAGCGCATTGAAGCCATCACCGCCCGTATCGTCGAACGCTCCAAGCCGCACCGCGAACCTTATCTTGGCCGCGTGCGTGCTGCAGCTGCCAGCGGCGTGCACCGCTCGGTGCTCTCCTGCGGCAACCTTGCGCACGGCTTCGCCGTCTGTTCCCCCGCCGAGAAGGACGCGCTCGCAGGCGACCGCGTTCCCAACCTCGGCATCATCACCTCCTACAACGACATGCTCTCGGCTCACCAGCCGTTCGAGACCTACCCGGCACTGATCCGCGAGGCTGCTCGGGAAGCGGGCGGCGTGGCACAGGTGGCCGGCGGCGTGCCGGCCATGTGCGACGGTGTCACCCAGGGCCAGCCGGGCATGGAACTCTCGCTGTTCTCGCGCGATCTCATCGCGATGGCGGCGGGCGTGGGCCTGTCGCACAACATGTTCGATTCGGTCGTCTATCTCGGCGTGTGCGACAAGATCGTGCCCGGTCTCACCATTGCCGCGCTGACCTTCGGCCACCTGCCCGCGGTCTTTATTCCCGCCGGGCCCATGACCTCCGGCCTGCCAAACGACGAGAAGGCGCGGGTGCGCCAGCTCTTTGCAGAGGGCAAGGCCGGCCGCGCGGAGCTGCTGGAGGCCGAATCCAAGTCCTATCACGGTCCCGGCACCTGCACCTTCTACGGCACGGCGAACTCCAACCAGATGCTGATGGAGATCATGGGTTTCCACATGCCGGGCGCCTCCTTTATCAACCCGGGCACGCCACTGCGCGATGCCCTGACCAAGGAAGCCGCCAAGCGGGCGCTGGCGATTACCGCCCAAGGCAACGAATTCACGCCGGCGGGCGAGATGATCGACGAGCGCTCCATCGTCAACGGCGTTGTCGGGCTGCATGCCACGGGCGGTTCGACCAACCATACGCTGCACCTCCTCGCCATGGCGCGCGCCGCCGGCATCCTCTTGACCTGGGAAGACATTTCCGATCTGTCGGATGTCGTGCCGCTGCTTGCCCGCGTCTATCCGAACGGCCTTGCCGACGTGAACCATTTCCACGCAGCCGGCGGCATGGGCTTCCTGATACAGGAACTCCTGAAGCACGGCCTGCTGCATGACGATGTGCGCACCGTCTACGGTCAGGGCCTCAACGCCTATACGGTCGATGCCCGGCTCGGCGCCAACGGCACCGTTCTGCGCGAGCCCTCGCCGAAGGTCAGCCACGACCCGAAGGTGCTTGCCAGTATCGAGACACCCTTCCAACCGACCGGCGGCCTGAAGATGCTCACCGGCAATATCGGCAATGCCGTCATCAAGATCTCCGCTGTAAAGCCAGAGCGTCACGCCATCGAGGCGCCGGCCAAGGTCTTCCACGACCAACTGGACCTGAACGCAGCCTTCAAGGCCGGCGATCTCACGGGCGATTTCATCGCCGTCGTGCGCTTTCAGGGCCCCAAAGCCAATGGCATGCCGGAACTTCACAAGCTGACGACGGTGCTCGGCATCCTGCAGGACCGCGGCCAGCGCGTGGCGCTTCTGACCGACGGGCGCATGTCCGGCGCATCCGGCAAGGTGCCGGCCGCAATCCATGTGACGCCGGAGGCCGTGGACAACGGCCCGATCGGCCGCATCCGCGATGGCGACATCATCCGCCTCGATGCCGCCCACGGCACGATCGAGGTTCTCGTGGATGCCGCCGAATTCGCCGCCCGCCCGCAGGCGGCGGCCGATCTTTCCGGCAACGAATTCGGCATGGGTCGCGAACTCTTCGCCCCCTTCCGCGCGATTGCCGGCCCGGCGGACCATGGAGCGAGTGTGTTGTTCGCGTAAGGCGAGGAAGCGGTCCCTCATCTTGCTGCCCGATGAGGGGCGAACGCCCATAAAGTCAGCCGTAGATATCCAGCGTCCGGTTCTGGTGGTTGCGGTGCGTGGAATAGACGAAGATGCGCTGCAGGTCCTTTTCGGAGAGCAGTCGCAGGAAGCGGGCTTCCACGATGTCGTTAGGGTATACGCGCTGCGTCAGGCAGCCGATCATCGGAATGCGGGCGCTGACGATATCAAGGTAGAAATTGCGCGGGAGCTGGAACTTCGTCGTCATCGTGATCACGGCGCCGCTGCGCGACAGCTTGATGATCACACCGCGGCGGGAAACGAGGTTGACGAGGCCGCCAGTCTCGGTGAACTCGATGCGCGCCTCGTTGCAGGTGTCCTCCATCGGGAACGTTTTTTCCCGATCATACATGAAGGACTCTTCCTTGTTCAGGTAGCTTCCCCGCGATACGTCACCGTAAAATCCCATCAGACTGCTAGCCCCGGCCCTGCATTACCGGGAAATGCTACGATCGCAAGGCTTAACATCGTATTGAACGGCAGGCCTAAATCCTGCCATTCCACACGGTGTCCGACGCCTTTTTTCAGCAGACGCCGTCTCTCAAAGAGACCTGTAGCTCTGCCCCGCGGCATTGAAGAGATGCAGCTTCGTCCTGTCTGCCGTGAAGCGGATCGTATCGCCGCGCTTGACGTCGAGGATGCCGGGGATCTTGGCGATGATCGGCTCGCCCT
>Ga0160495_100439_pt1 | contig 21040 bp, 22 predicted proteins | sample DID4MG_4_FD_108251 | JGI IMG/M metagenome (GOLD analysis project Ga0160495, IMG submission 108251) | Enriched soil microbial communities from UW Madison campus, WI, USA - DID2933_E24_FP4 MG | ecosystem: Environmental > Terrestrial > Soil > Unclassified | place: USA: Madison, Wisconsin | collected... | reverse complement strand
GCCTTCGGCCACATGAAGGTCTTGTAATAGAAGCCGGCGGCGAAGAAAGGCGACAGCAAATTGTTCACGCCGCCGATATCGAAGGCGAGCGAGGGCCAGCGGTTCTGCGATTCCACCTTCATGCCGTCGAAGACTTCCTGCACCGGCGCGCGCACGTTCGGCTGGCGGCGCGCGGCATCGCGGGAAACGTCGATCAGCGCATTCGGCTCTTCCGGACCGGCCGAAAGAATGCCGCGCGGACGGTGATACTTGAACGAACGGCCGACCAGATGCACGCCGTTGGCGAGCAGCGCGGAGGCAACGGTATCGCCCTCAAGCGCCTGATAGGTCTTTCCGTCGAAGGTGAAACGCGCCGTCTTGGCGGGCGTCAGGCGGCCCTGACCGGCAATGCGATTGGCGCCGCTCATTTCGCGGTTCCTTCCGTGGCTTCATAGGTTTCTACAGTCTTTTCGGACGCGGGCGCGGCACCCGGCAGATCCGGCTTCGGCTCGCCGGCCTTGTAGCTCATGACGAACTTGTCGCTTACGGTGTCGCGTGCCGCATTGAAGAAGCGGCCGCAACCATGAATGTGGCGCCAGCGTTCGAAGATCAGCCCCTTCGGGTTGTCGCGCAGGAAGAAGTATTCCTGGAACTCCTCGTCGGAAATGTCGGCGATGTTGGTCGGCCGGGCGATGTGCGCGTCGCCACCGTGGCGGAATTCGAGCTCCGAGCGCTCTTCCTCGCAGTAGGGGCAGTAGATCAGCAGCATTGTTTCCTACCTGTTTAAAGCTCCGGTTCCGTCACAAACGTGCCCGGTTCCTGATCGCAAAGTCGCTGTCCCATGGAGACGAAAGGCACAAGCCGGTAAAGCAGTTGCGCGCTATCCTCATAGGGGGCCAGCACATTCGTTATTCCGAGATTGGCAACACTCATCGCAAGAAGGTTGATGTCGATGTTGTAGGCCCGCTCCATCTCGTCGCCCGGGATGAAATAGACCACCCGCTCGCCAAGCATTTCGACGCACCCCAGCATCCCCCTCTCCGCGACGAAAGGCCAGTTCTGCTCGCCCGCCGCCTTGTGGATCGACTGAAGACGGAAATCGTCGGGTTCGGGAATGATCGAACCCACCGGCATTACACCGGCCGTCATCAGCAATCCGGCGGCGAGCGCCACGTTCATCAGTGTGCCACGGCCGCGGCCGCTGCCTCGTCGATGAGGCGGCCGGTGCGGAAGCGGTCGAGCGTCAGGCCGGCCGCCAGCTTGTGCGGCTCGCCCTTCGCGATGAGATGCGCGAAGAGATGCGCCGAACCGGGCGTCGCCTTGAAGCCGCCGGTGCCCCAGCCGCAATTGACGAAAAGGTTCTTCACCGGCGTCACGCCCTGGATCGCCGAACGGTCAGGCGTGTTGTCGGTGATACCGCCCCACTGGCGCATCATCTTCACACGACGGAACATCGGGAAGAGTTCGCAGATGGCATCCAGCGTATGCGTGATGATCTGCAGGCCGCCGGTTTGGGAGTACGAATTGTACTGGTCCGTACCGGCGCCGATGACGAGTTCGCCCTTGTCCGACTGCGAGATATAGGCATGCACCGAGTTGGACATGACCACGCACGGGAAGATCGGCTTCATCGGCTCTGAAACCAGCGCCTGGAGCGGCACCGAATGCAGCGGCAGCTTCACGTCTGCCATCGACAGGATGACCGAGTTATGGCCGGACGCCGAAACCGCGACTTTCTTGGCGCCGATGAACCCCTTCGAGGTCTCCACGCCCGTCACGGCGCCCTCAGGCCCGCGGCGAATGCCCTTGACCTCACAGTTCTGGATGACATGCACGCCACGATCGGACGCCGCACGGGCATAGCCCCATGCAACAGCATCGTGCCGAGCCGTACCGCCGCGGCGCTGGAGGGCTGCACCATTGATGGGGTAGCGCGCCGACGCCGAAATATCGAGGACCGGAACGAATTCCTTCGCCTGCTGGGGCGTCAGCCATTCGTTATCGATGCCGTAAAGGCGGTTGGCATGAATGTGGCGGCCGAAGGACTGCTTGTCGTGTACGTTGTGCGACAGCATCATCACACCGCGCGGCGAGTACATGACGTTGTAGTTGAGGTCCTGGCTCAGCCCTTCCCAGAGCTTGAGCGAGTGCTCGTAGATATCCATGCTCTCGTCATAGAGATAGTTCGAGCGGATGATGGTCGTGTTGCGGCCGGTATTGCCGCCGCCGAGCCAGCCCTTCTCGATCACGGCGATATTCGTGATGCCGTGTTCCTTGGCGAGGTAGTAGGCTGCGCCCAGGCCGTGGCCGCCGCCGCCGACGATGATCACGTCGTATTCCTTGCGCGGCTCGGGCGAGGTCCACTGCGCCTCCCACCCCTTGTGGCCGCGCATCGCCTCCCGGGCGACGGCGAAAACCGAATATTTGCGCATCCCGTATCCTCAATATCTCGCCGGTCGCGCCGGCTGTTTCCTGCCCCGATAAAAAGCAAATCCTGGCGTTTCGCGCCGTATCCTTTGCGACGCATTCAGGCGCACCTTGTACCACATGCGACATGGCCCGCATCCGCCCTTTGCTGGGGATTTATGACGGCGCCATGCAAATATCCTTAACACGCGCTGTCAGAGGCTGGACTTTCCTCAGACGATCTGATATCCGACCCGCCAATTGCCGGCCCGTTGGGCTGAGCGAACGTCATCCATTTGCCTCGCGACCAGTACTCGCATGGCTTACAACAACCAAAGGAACGGGATTCTCGTGCAGGTACTTGTCCGCGACAACAACGTTGATCAGGCTCTCCGCGCTCTCAAGAAGAAGATGCAGCGCGAAGGCATTTTCCGTGAAATGAAGATGCGCGACTATTACGAAAAGCCGTCTGAGAAGCGTGCACGCGAGAAGGCTGAAGCCGTCCGTCGCGTTCGCAAGCTCGCTCGCAAGCGTGCGCAGCGCGAAGGCCTCGTCAGCGCACGTCCGGGCGCCCGTTAATCGGCCGTCATTTCGACGTTTTCGGATGCAAGACCGGGCGGGGGCGAACATATCGCCGCCGCCTTTTTTGACGTGAACGGATCTTTTTTCACCCTTATGAAAGACGTTCCGTGCAATTTCGGGCGCACCCGCTACAATTACCCGCCGGAATTGCTGACAAAGCCGTAGCGGTTTCCTTGCGCATGAGGCGCAAGAGAAGCTTACTTTGAGGATTCGCACTTGAATATGGCTGCATCTACCGGGTTTCTGAACAATCGCTTTCCCGCCGCTGACATGCGTCGCTCCCTGATGGCCGCGGTTGCCGCGACCTCGCTCGCCGTTCTTCTGGCGGGCTGCCAGTCAACGACCTCGACCGATGTCCTCAAGGTCGAACGCGCCCAGGGATCGCAGCAGAATATCGCGTCGCTTTCGGCGGTGATCGCCGCCAATCCGCAGGACCCCGAAGGCTACAATGTGCGCGGTTCGGCCTATGGCCGTGCTGGTGAAAACCGCCGGGCCCTGGACGACTTCAACCGGGCGATCGAGCTCAATCCGCGTTTCTACCAGGCCTATGCGAACCGCGCGCTCGTGCAGCGCAGCCTCGGCGATCAGGCGCAGGCGGTCTCCGACTACAACACCGCGCTGCAGATCAACCCGCGCTATGACGTGGCCTATATCGGTCGCGGCAATCTGTACCGCCAGGCCGGGCGCCTGGACGATGCGTTCCGCGATTTCAACCGCGCCATCGAGCTCGATACGACCGATCCCCGCGCCTATCACAATCGCGGCCTGATCTATCAGGCCCGCCGCCAGCACCAAAAGGCGATCGAGGACTTCTCGAAGGCCATCTCGCTGTCGCCGAACTCGGCTGAGCCCTATAACGGTCGCGGCATTTCCTATGCGGCGCTGGGCGACGACGACAACGCGTTCTCGGACTTCAACACGGCCATCGGCCTCGACGGGAAGCTCTCGGAATCCTGGGCAAACCAGGCGCTGATCTACGAGCGCCGCGGCGAAATGGCCAAGGCTTCCCGCTCCTACTCGCAGGCGCTGCGCCTTGATCCCAACTACAAGCCGGCCAAGGATGGCCTCGCCCGCACGCGCGGCGCCGGCAACAAGCCCCAGCCTGCCTGACACGGCTGTCGCTCTTCCCAAACAAAAAGCCCGCGAGATGATCGCGGGCTTTTTCATTCCGGGCTGGTTTGAACCGCTTAGTGGTTCATCGCCTTGACGATATCGTCCGTCATCTTCTTGGCATCGCCCAGCAGCATCATCGTGCCGTCCTTGTAGAACAGCGTGTTGTCGATGCCGGCATATCCGGAGCCGAGCGAACGCTTGACGAAGAGGCAGGTCTTGGCCTTGTCGACGTCGAGGATGGGCATGCCGTAGATCGGCGACGACTTGTCGTCGCGCGCGGCCGGGTTCGTCACGTCGTTGGCGCCGATGACATAGGCCACGTCGGCCTGTGCGAATTCCGAGTTGATATCCTCGAGTTCGAACACTTCGTCATAGGGCACGTTCGCTTCGGCAAGCAGCACGTTCATATGGCCGGGCATGCGGCCCGCGACCGGATGAATGGCATACTTGACCTCGACGCCGTTCTTCTTGAGAGCGTCTGCCAGTTCACGTACCGCGTGCTGAGCCTGGGCAACCGCCATGCCGTAGCCAGGCACGATGATCACCTTGCTGGCATTCGCCATGAGGAAGGCCGCATCGTCGGCCGAGCCCTGCTTGACCGTGCGCTGCACGCCGTCATCGCTTGCCCCCGCACCGCTATCGCCGCCGAAACCGCCCAGGATGACGGAAATGAACGAGCGGTTCATGCCCTTGCACATGATGTAGGACAGGATCGCACCCGAAGACCCCACAAGCGCACCCGTGATGATGAGAGCGAGGTTACCCAGCGTGAAGCCGATACCGGCCGCCGCCCAACCCGAATACGAGTTGAGCATGGAGACGACGACGGGCATGTCGGCGCCGCCGATCGGAACGATCAGAAGCACGCCGAGCGCCAGTGCCAGGATGACGATCAGCCAGAAATCGAAGTGGCTTTCCGAGAGGGTCAGCCCGACGATGAAGACGACTATCGCGGCCAGCAGCGCGATGTTGATCACATGCCGGTAGGGCAGCATGATCGGCTTGCCGGACATGCGTCCGTCGAGCTTCAGGAAGGCGATGATCGAGCCGGTGAAGGTGATCGCGCCGATGGCCGCACCGAGCGCCATTTCGACAAGCGCCTGGCCGTGGATCTCACCGACCTGACCGATGCCGAAGGACACCGGCGAATAAAGCGCGGCAGCGGCGACCAGCACAGCGGCAAGGCCGACGAGCGAGTGGAAGCCGGCGACGAGCTGCGGCATCGACGTCATCGGGATCGAGCGGGCGATATAGGCGCCTGCACCGCCGCCGATGGCAATGCCGAGCACGATGAGCACGAGACCGCCGAAGGACGGCGTTGCCAGAAGCAGCGTCGTGCCGATGGCGATACCCATGCCGATCATGCCCAGCATGTTGCCGCGCCGGCTGGTCGTCGGGTGCGACAGGCCACGCAGTGCCATGATGAAGAGTACCCCGGAAACGAGGTAGAGGAAGGCTGCGAAGTTCACGTTCATCGGGCCGCCCTCACTTCTCTTTTTTCTTGTACATCGCCAGCATGCGCTGGGTGACGAGGAAGCCGCCAAAAATATTGACGGAGGCGAGGATGAGCGCGACGAAGCCGAAACCCGTCGCAACACCCGAAAGCGAGATGCCGACCGCCAGAAGGGCTCCGACCACGATGACCGACGAGATGGCGTTCGTAACGGCCATCAGCGGCGTATGCAGCGCGGGCGTTACCGACCAAACCACGTAGTAGCCGACAAAGATCGACAGCACGAAGATCGCGAGGCGGAAGACGAAGGGATCGATCGCCCCGCCGGAAATGCCGTGCGCAGCGGCAGCGGCCGCATCCGGCACGTATTCGGACGCCGTACGAACGGCTTCCACGGCGCGTTCGAGATCAGTGATTGCCTTGTCGAGAAGTTCGTTCGCCATCACTTGCCCTCCCCTTGCTGAACTGCACCGCCAAAGTTCGGATGCACAACGGCGCCGCCGTTGGTCAGCATCGTCGCCTTGACGAGTTCATCCTCGACATTCACCGAAACCGATTTCGTTTCCTTGTCGACCATGGTCTCAAGGAACGTGAGGAGGTTCTTCGCGTAAAGCGCGGAGGCGGAGGCCGCAATGCGGCCCGGCACGTTGAGATAGCCGATGACCTTGACGCCCTCGACCTCGACGACCTTGCCGGGCTCGGCGCCTTCCACGTTGCCACCGCGTTCGACGGCAAGATCGACGGCAATAGAACCGTTGCGCATGGCTGCCAGCATCTGGCGGGTCACGAGGCGCGGTGCCGGACGGCCCGGAATAAGCGCGGTCGTGATGACGATGTCCTGCTTGGCGATATGGTCAGCCACGAGGGCTGCCTGCTTCGCCTGATACTCCTTGGACATTTCCTTGGCATAGCCACCAGCGGTTTCCGCGGCCTTGAACTCGTCGTCCTCGACGGCGATGAACTTGGCACCGAGGGAAGCGACCTGCTCCTTGGCGGCCGGACGGACATCTGTCGCGGAAACGGCCGCACCGAGCCGGCGGGCGGTGGCGATGGCCTGCAGACCGGCAACGCCGGCGCCCATGACGAAGACCTTGGCGGCCGGCACCGTGCCGGCGGCGGTCATCATCATCGGCATGGCGCGGTCGAATTCATGGGCTGCATCGATGACGGCCTGATAGCCCGCAAGGTTCGCCTGCGAGGACAGGATATCCATCGACTGGGCGCGCGTGATACGCGGCATCAGTTCCATGGCAAAGGTGGTGAGACCGGCATTCGCCATTTCGGCGATGGCAGCTTCGTTGCCGTAGGGATCCATCGTAGCGATGACGACGGCACCGGGCCTGTAGGTGGCGATTTCACCGGATGAGGGCCGGCGCACCTTGAGCACCACATCGGCGGATCTCGCCTCTTCGGCCCCGACGATGCGCGCACCGACAGCTTCATAGTCGGCGTCGAGAATTCGGGATCGAAGCCCCGCTCCGGCCTCTACGAGCACATCCAGCCCGAGGCCTTTCATTCTCTTGACGGTTTCGACGGAAGCCGCGACACGACCTTCTGCCGTATCACTTTCACGCGCTACAAAAACACACTGACTCAAACCGTGGTCCTCCCCCCGAGACTGGCCGTGTTGGATCGCGGCGCCGGATGGCGCCGGAACAAGCTGCGGTATTGCAGATGTTGGATTAACGAAGCAGGAAGAAACCGGCGACGTTGAGAATGATGAAAAGCAGGAAGGCGCTGAAGAAGCCGGCGCTGGTGAAGAAACCGGCAGCCATGGCGATCAACAGCGCAACGCAGATCAGCGTGCCGTACTTGGCGGCAGCGATGAAGAAGTTGTAGGTCTTCTCGTGCTCGGGATAGTCCATCGGCGCGCCGAGTTCGACCGGTCCGTTATGATGTTCAGCCATAGTCACCTTCTCCTAAGCAGCCACGCTCGCCAGCCGGAAATCCCCCATCCGATGAGCGCTTATAACCATCGGGCCTGCGAAGCGGCCCGGCTCTTCCCCAAGCGCCAGAAGCGCACGTTGTTCAGGCCATACACAATGGATCGCCAAAGCGCAACGGCAAGGGGAACTTAGCCTTTGCCACTTTCCCCTTCCGGAAACGATGCAGGCCGGTTTCAGGTGAAACCGGCCTGCACTGCGACATAAAGGCGCAAGCGTTAACCAGCGTAGGCGCCGCCCGACAGCTGTATCCGGCGATGAGTGTCGGCAAGGCGCGCCGTTGGCCGCACCGTCAGGGGGCTGAACGGCATATCTTCGCCACGGGCAAAGAGCATCCGCCGTTCGAAGGGTTCCGACTGGAAGAACGGAAAGCGGGCATAGAGCGAAGACCGCACGTCCTTGCAGCGCGTCGCCATCAGCATCAGATCGATGATGAACTTGCCCTGGTTGCTTTTCGGCGAGGCGACGAAGTCACCGTCGAACACCCGCTTGTAGAAGGCCGCATGCGCGGGCTTCACCATCTGAAGCACGCGATCGGCATCGAAATAGTCGGCCGCCATCGTAGCCAGTCGCAATGTCAGATAGGGAATGGCGGGCATTTCGCTCCAGATTTCGGGATCGGCCGCCAGCCGCACCGGGTCGATCAGCGTCAGACCGGCATCGAGAAACGCCTTCGTCTCATCCGGAAACACCTTGCCCGACGAGGTCACTCGGTGGTCGGGCGTGACGTGGTGCAGGCGCACCGTCGAGATCAGGCGCTCTTCATAATAGATGCCGAACACATAGGCATGACTATCGAAATCGACTTCGTCGATGAGGAGCGGCGTTTCCTCGCCTAGATGCATCACGCTGCCGGCCTTGTAGGCCTTGTAGCGGATACGGGCGATATCCTCCATGTCCTCGCTCGTCTCGACGCGGCGGTATTCCACGCCGTCGAGCAACCCCAGCAGTTTCTCAGAAAAGCGATTGGCTACCGTTCCGACGCTCGCCATTGCCCAACACCCCCGAATACACACCGGCGATACGACATCCCCGGAATCGATAATCAGCGGTATAAGACAATTTGTGTAAAATACCATTCATTAACCTTAATATATGGTTAACGCTAAATTTGCATAAACTGATGCACGCGGTGGGTTTTCAGGCAAAGGGAGGATGGATCAGGCGACGCGACGCCCGCGACGGCGGGGCTCAGCCGGCTTGCGAGCCAGGCTTTCGTAGCGGTCACGTAGGGCATCGGGTGACATGGGTGCCGCGAAGACATAGCCCTGGACCAGATCCGCGCAGTGATACTTGTTGATAAGCGCGAGCTGCTCCTGCGTCTCGACACCTTCGATGACGATCCGCAGCCCCAGTTCCCGCGACAGATTGACCGTGCCGCGCAGCAGCTTGAAGCGGCGTGCGTCCTCGCCGATGTTGCGCACGAAGGACCGGTCGATCTTGATGACATCGAGCGGAAGCTGATCGAGATAGCTGAGGCTGGAATAGCCCGTGCCGAAATCGTCGATGGCGATGGTAATGCCACGGGCGCGCAGTTCCTGCAGAATAGCCTGCACCTTGACCGGCTCTTCCATCAGGCAGCTTTCGGTAACCTCCAGATGCAGCCGATGCGGCGCAAGCCCGGCCGCCTCCAGCGCCTCCGAAACGACACCGATGATTGCCGTACCGCGCAGGTCCTGAACGGAGAGGTTGACGGAAACACTCATATGCGACGGCCACGTCACGCAGTCCGCGCAGGCGCGGTTGATCATGAAGCGGGTGATTTCCGAGACGATGCCCATCTCTTCGGCGATCTGGATGAAGACATTCGGCGCGACGGCGCCACGCTCAGGATGCGTCCAGCGCGACAGCGCCTCGCAGCATTCTATGCTCGTGCCGTCGGGAACGAACATCGGCTGGTAAGCGACGGAGAGCGCGTCGGTGGCAAGCGCCTCGCGAAGATCTTCCTTGAGCTTCTGGCGATCCACGTATCGCGCGTCCATCTCTTCTTCGAAGACGGTGACGCTGCCCTTGGCGCGGGACTTCGTCTCGAACAGGGCCAGGTCGGCGCGAATCTGCATTTCATCCAGCCGGAACTCATCGCTCGGCACCGTCACACATCCCGCGCTGAATGAGACGAGGAATGTCATGCCGTCGAATTCATAGGTGCCGCGCAATTGCTCGTGGAAGCGACGCATGCGCGCTTCCAGATCGCGACGGTTTGCCTCATTCGGGAAGAACAGGATGAATTCGTCACCCATCAGGTGGCTTACAATGATCTTGTCCACGGCCAGCCGCCGCAGCCGCTCGCTGATCGCGCACAGGAGGCGGTCACCCGTGATGTGACCCTTCATGTCGTTCACATGTTTGAAGTCGTCGACATCGAGCACCATGAAGCCGACCATGCCGGGCTTCTTGCGCTCCGAAAGCGCATCCTGAACGAGATCGGCGAAATAGGCGCGGTTCGGAAGGCCGGTCAGGCTGTCATAGCGCACCATATGGAGGATCTTCTTTTCCGCTCGAACACGCGCCGTGACATCCTCGAAAATCAGGACAGCGCCGCCGTTTTCCCGGCGCGCCGCGGTGAATTCGAGGTAAAGCCCTTCCCTCACCTGCAAGAGCGCCCGCGAGCGGTCGCCGTTCAGAAGCTCCTGGAGCTGGCGCAGGATAGCCTTGCTCTGCTCAAGGTTCAAAAACGTGTTGCGAACGCCATAGCGCAGCACGAGGTCGAGGTGGCAATCCTTCAGCCGTTCCTGGCTGCCGAGATGCAGAAGTTCGCAGGCACGCCGGTTGGCGACCAGAATGCGGTGGTCCGCGTCCAGCATGAAAAGGCCATGCGGCATGTTGTTCAGCGCCGTGTCGAAACGGTCCGCGATGGTCGCAAGGTCACGCGCCGCCAGCACGTTTTCGTAAAGGAACGTGCGAACGCCGTTGGCCATCGAACGCGTCGTCATCGCAAAGGGCAGAACCAACGATGCTAGGACGGCATGATAGAAATCCTGCAGGGCCAGGAAGCCTACCGCAATCGGCAGGCAAGCCGCTAGAACCATGTAGTTGACGGTCCGGGGAGAGCCGTAGTTGCGACCGACGACCGAAACCATGGTGCCGAAAGTCACCGAGATACAGGCAATTTCCGCAAAGGCGTCGCGGCTGACCACAAGGCTGTAGCAGCAGGCCGTGCCCAGCGCGAATGTCGTGCCGACGGCGCCGAGATTGTACCAGTTCTCCCAATAGCGAATGCCCGCCATGTCGAGCGCGGCTTTGTCGGCCCGGTCGAAACGGCGCATGCCGCGCGCGCGCAGCGACCATATGAGCACGACCAGCGCGCTCCACAGCAGGAAGAACGGATCGGAAGTCTTGGCGAATACAAAGGAGAGCGTGATGACATGCGAAATCATGCCCACGAAAAGGGTCTGACGGTTTCCGTACAGCGAGCTGACGAACGACAGGTATACATCAGCCGGCAGTGTGTTTTGACCCTTATCCGTCATGGACTCGGCACTCCCTATGGCATGCGAGGGTTACCGGCCAAAATTTAATGAATGATTTCGGGAGATTACCCAATAACTGGGGACTCACTCGGCAATTTTCGCGTGCACCCCCAACGCGGAAAAGATAGTTTCAACCAAATATTGCAAAATAAAGGCCGAAAGTAAACATACTCAACCAGCCATAGGTTAAACTTGCAACTCTAGGCGTGAAAAAACGCGAAAGTATTTATTCAAAACGCATGGGAGTAATCGTCTAGTACAACCTGGATTCGCCGTTTTGTGGTTAACGATTATTTGCCGATGTGCCCGTGAAAACTGGTGATCTCACAAACCAGCGCCACGCAGCAGGGAAACGGCCGTCGTCCTCATTTCGCCCGAAAAGAGGAATTGACTGAAACCAGATTTGATATCAAATCCTCTTTTGGTATTTCTTTTCCCGGAGCCTCGCATGTCGAAACCCGTCGTCGCCATTCCAGCCGATATCAGGGAGATCGAAGGCAACGTCTGGCAGGCAACCCCAAACCAGTATGTGCGTGCCGCCGTAAAGGGCGCCGATGTCACCGTCTTTCTTGTGCCGGCACTTGATGCGGACAATGACTTCGACGGCATCCTCGACCGGGTGGACGGGCTTCTGGTCAGTGGCTCGCGAACGAATGTGCATCCGTCGCTTTACGGCAAGGAGGCGACTGATGCAGAAGGCCCCTATGACCGCGCCCGCGATGCGACCAGCCTGCCGCTCATCAAGCGCGCGCTGGAGCGCGGTATTCCGTTGCTTGCCATCTGCCGCGGCATTCAGGAGCTCAACGTCGTTCTGGGCGGCACACTTGCCAACGAGATTCAGGAACAGCCGGGCATCTGGGACCACCGCAAGCCTGATACGCCCGAACTCGACGTTGCCTACGGTATCCGCCAGAAGGTGATCATCAAGGAAGGCAGCTGCCTTGCAGGCGTCGTCGGCACTGGTGAGATCCAGGTCAACTCGCTGCATCGGCAGGCCATTTCGGACATGGCACCGCGTCTGGCCGTGGAAGCGGTCGCGGAAGACGGCACGATCGAGGCGGTTTCCGTCATCGGCGCGAAGGCGTTCGCGGTCGGCGTTCAGTGGCACCCGGAATACTGGGTCGGCTCCGATCAGCCGTCAAACAAACTGTTTGCGGCCTTCGGTGAGGCCGTTCGCGACTACGCCGCCGCCAGACAGGGCATCGCGCGCCAGACGGCGGCCGAGTAGGCCGCTCAGTCTGCCGCGACGAAGGTGATCATGGCATTTGCCGGCTCGACGGCCTCATAGGCCAGCCCGTCGCCATCGACAACAGTGAGAAGCGCTTCGCCACGCGCATCCAGCACATCGACCGTGCCGTCGCCGTTCTGCGTCCATGTCCGCGCGCCAGCAAGGCCGGGCCACACGGCATCGCAGTCCGGACCGGCGGTAAAGCGCGTGCTGCGCCCCGAGATCGCCGCGCCACGTTCGGCAAGACAGGCCGTTTTCGCAACGGAATTGGTGATTGTGTAGCTGTGTCCGGCCGCACCAGCGGGAATGGAGCTCGAAACGATGGGATCCACGTCCGGTGTCCGGTCGCGGACGACAGCCCAGAGCCCCAGAGACACGACAGCGGCCAAAGCGGCGATTGTGAGTGTCTTCATGGAGATCTCCTTTGCGCGATTCGACAGGAAAAGCATGCGCCCGCAAGCTTGCCGAATGGTTAACGAAGACTTTCCGGATACTAACCTGATTTTCGGGTAAAGGGCGTTTCTGGCACTGGAGTCAGGGCCTGCCCGCGATCGAACCACGCGATGAGATTATCGACGACCAGATCGGCCATCGCATCGCGCGTGGCGACCGAGGCCGAGGCGACATGCGGCAAAAGCGATACGTTCGGCAAATCGAGCAGGCCGTCGGGGACGTTCGGCTCGTCATAAAACACGTCGAGCCCGGCGGCAGCGATAACTCCGTTCTTCAAGGCAGCAGCGAGCGCCGCCTCATCGACCGTCCAACCGCGCCCGACATTGATCAGCACGCCATTGCTGCCCAAAGCCTTGAGAACATCCGCATTGATCGTCCGATGCGTTTCCGGCGTCTTGGGAACGATGGCAATCAGGATATCGACGGCCTGTGCCAAGGCGGTCAGTGAAGAATGATACGTATAGGGTATACCCTCGCGCGGCTGGCGGGTGTGGTAAGCGATGTCGAGGCCGAAGCCCTCCAGCCGTCGTGCGATCGCCATGCCGATGCGCCCCAGGCCGTAGATGCCGGCCTTGCGACCACGAAGGCTGAGCGGCGAGAGCGGAAAGGCCCCGTCGCGCTGCCAGCGCCCTTCGCGCAGCCACGTCTCGGCCTGCGGAAGACGGCGTACGGTATTGAGCAGCAGCCCGATCGCGGTATCAGCGACCTCGTCATTCAAAACGTCAGGCGTATTGGTCACGACGATGCCGCGTTCAGCAGCCGCCGACACGTCCACGCCATCATAACCGACACCAAAGCTTGAGATGATCTCCAACGCCGGCAAATGCGCGATCATCGCCGCATCGAGCCGCCCGGAAACAGCCACACCCGACACGGCTGCGGCTTCGGATCGCGCCACCAGGGCCGGGTCCGCACTGTCGATACGCACGATATCGAAGGCGTCTTTCAGGCGTTCAACCACGCGTTCACGGATGATGCCTGGAATAAGGATGCGCGGTCTGCTCATGAAGGAAACTCCTCAGCCTTCCGGATGCGGCTTCAGCGGCCCGGTGGACTGGCGAATGCGCATTTCCGGTTTGATGAGATGAATGCCGTCAGGCTCGTGGCTGCCGGACAGCTTGTCGAGAAGCGCGCGCGCGGCATTGCGTCCCACTTCCGACTGGCCGTTCCAGACGGTGGTCAGCGCGGGCGTGGCGATTGCCGCTTCCTCCAGGTCATCATAGCCCGTGACGGAAACGTCGCGGCCGGGCACGAGGCCGGCGCGCGCGATGCCGTTCATCAGGCCGATGGCCACGAGATCGTTCCAACAGACGGCCGCTGTCGGCTTTTGCGGAAGCGAGAGGAAATGCACCGCCGCCTCGAAACCACCCTGCTTGGTGCGCGGCCCGGGAATGCGCAGGCTGGGATCAACCTCGATATTGGCCTTGCGCAGGGCGTTGACATATCCTTGATAGCGGTCGCGGCCGGTGGAGGTCTGGTCCGTTCCGCCCACCATCGCGATGGTGCGGTGGCCAAGGCCGATCAGGTGATTGGTGGCGAGCGAAATTCCATAGCTGTCGTCGCCGCGAAAAATCGGCACATCCAGCCCGTCGATCGAGCGCGCGATCAGGATCGCCGGCATGCCGTTATCCTCGGCGAGCCGGATATCCTCCGGCGGCGTGCCGATCGCCGGCGACATGATCACGCCGTCGCCACCCAGCTGGAGAAGCGTCTCGACAAAGTTGCGCTGCTTTTCGACTGAATCGTAATGGTTGGAGAGGATGAAGGTCTGCCGGTCGCGGTCCAGCTCGCTTTCGATGGCCTTCAGGATTTCCGCATAGAACGGGTTCATGATGTCGTGAACCACGACCCCAATGATGCCGGAGCGCGACGTGCGAAGGCTCGCCGCGCGGCGGTTATAGATATAGCCCAGCGCGCGGGCCTGCTCCTTGATCCGGTCGCGCGTCGACGCCGCCACCAGCGGGCTGTCCCTCAGCGCAAGCGATACCGTCGCCGTGGAAACGCCGAGCGTATCCGCGATGGTGGAAAGCTTGATTTTCTGTGCCACGACCCCTCCAGACGACCGCGCCACCCTGCGCGTTTAAAACCGTTTATTTAAACAGTTTAAATCTCGTCGGCAACTGTCTTTTCGCTGTCGCGGGCCTCGTCCGGCACGGCGCCATGCAGGTTTTCGTCCATGGCGCGCAGCAGTTTCAGGAGATTGCGCACGTCCTTTTCGCTCAGGCCCTCGGCGGCCTGCTGCTCGCTCAATCGTCCCGCCTCGGTGATTTTCTCCACGGAGGCGTGCCCAGACTCCGTGAGATGCACGACGGTCAGGCGACCATCCGTGCCATCGGCCCGCCGTTCGACGAAACCCTGCGCTTCGAGCCGCCCGATCGTGCGCGTCATGGTCGGCGCCTTGACACCGAGCCGGTTAGCAAGCGCCCCGGCGGTCAGCCCGCCCTCTTCGGCAAGCGCGAGGATAACGCCGTCCTGTCCCGCATAGAGGCCGGTGGCGAGCAGATTGCGCGAAAGCACCGTACGCATGGAGCGCGCGGCATTCACGACGGCCGCGGCGAGACCCGCGCCGGAAACCGCATCGTGCGATTTCTTCTTCTTGGCCTTCTTTCCGTCCTTGCCGTCTTTGTGCTTCTTGCCCATCGATCGCCTCGCTCCTCGCCCTTGCATCATGGGCCTGTCCTTGTATGACTCAGGTTGAAGGCTGGCGGCAAGTGAGGATCGGAGGCAGGAATGGCGCATCCGAAGATGCGGTGGACCGAAAACGACCCGATGCTTGCGCCGGAGGACCGCGCCGGCTGGATCGCGGTGTTGCCGCTCGGCGCCCATGAGGGCCACGGACCCCACCTCCCGTTCGAAACCGACACGCTAATCGCCGAGGGCATCGCGGAGCGCCTGATGGCCGTCCTGCCGACGCATCTGCCCGTGACGTTCCTGCCGACAGAGCCCATCGGCTATTCGCCGGAACATCTCGACGTGCCCGGCACGCGCTCGCTGGATTATGCCGTCGCCATCGAACGGTGGCTGCGCATCGCCGCGGATCTAAACCGCTTCGGCCTGCGCAAGCTTGTCCTTCTCAACGCACATGGCGGCAACGCGCCCCTGATGACCATCGTGGCAACGGAAGCACGCGTGCGTTTCGACATGCTCGTCGTGGCCACGGCCTGGACGCGGTTCGGCCAGCCCGAAGGCTGGATCACGCCGGAAGACAAAGCGATCGACATCCATGGCGGCGACATCGAGACATCGGTGATGCTGGCGCTGCACCCGGAAAAGGTCCGGATGGACAAGGCGGAGCGCTTCGGCTCCCGGCAGGCGGAATTCGCCGCGCGTTTCGCCCATCTGCGCGCCTATGGCCCCCATGCCTTCGGCTGGAAGATGTCGGATCTCAATCCGGCGGGCGTTGCCGGCGACGCAAGCGCCGCGACCGCCGAAAAGGGAGAGCGATTGATCATGCACGCCGTGCGCGGTCTCGTCGGTCTTCTCGAGGATGTTGACGGATTTGACGTCGAAACACTTCGCTGACGGCATTTGCGCTGGCCCTTTCGATCTCCTATATCAGTCGCGACGACGGACCCAAACGTCCCATCCCTCGAGGTTCCCATGACCGAAACAGCTCTTCCCAAGCCCATTCCCGTCACCGTGCTCACCGGCTATCTCGGCGCCGGAAAGACGACGCTGCTCAACCGTATCCTTACGGAGAACCACGGCAAGAAATACGCCGTCATCGTCAACGAATTCGGCGAGATCGGCATCGACAACGACCTGATCGTCGAGTCCGATGAAGAAATCTACGAGATGAACAACGGCTGCATCTGCTGCACCGTGCGCGGCGACCTGATCCGCGTGGTGGAAGGCCTGATGCGCCGCCCGGGCCGTTTCGACGCCATCATCGTCGAGACGACGGGCCTTGCCGATCCGGTTCCCGTCGCCCAGACCTTCTTCATGGACGACGATGTTCGCCAGAAGACGGAACTCGACGCGGTCGTCGCACTGGTCGATGCCAAGCACCTTCCGCTGCGCCTCAAGGACAGCCGCGAGGCTGAGGACCAGATCGCCTTCGCAGACGTCGTCCTCATCAACAAGACCGATCTCGTGAGCCCGGAAGAGCTTGCAAGGATCGAGGCGACGGTACGGGTGATCAACCCGTCCGCCCGCATCCATCGCACGACCCGCTCGGATATCGACCTCACCAAGGTTCTCGACCAGGGGGCGTTCAACCTGGAGCGCGCGCTCGAGAACGATCCTCACTTCCTCGACCACGATCATCCGGACCATGTCTGCGGCCCCGATTGCGGCCATGATCACCATCATCATGGGCACGACCACGATCACCACCATCATGAGCACGGTCATGATCATCACCACCACGATCATGACCACGGCCACCACCATGATCATGACCACGGCGTTTCGCCGATCCATGACGTGACGGTGCAGTCTATTTCGCTGCGCGGCGGCGAGATGAACCCGGAACGCTTCTTCCCCTGGATCCAGAAGATCACCCAGACCGACGGGCCGAACATCCTGCGCCTCAAGGGCATCATCGCTTTTGCCGGCGACGAGGAGCGTTATGTCGTTCAGGGCGTGCACATGATCGTTGAAGGCGATCACCAGCGCGCCTGGAAGGACGGTGAGAAACGGGAAAGCCGCCTCGTCTTCATCGGCCGCGACCTCGACCGTGAGAAGATCGAACGGACCTTCAAGGCCTGCGAGGCACAGAAGGCATGATCCGGAAAAGTGTGAAGCGGTTTTCGGATAACACCACAGGCAGGAAAGACGTGTAATGCCGACAGTCGCCCCTCTCGATCTCGACGGCCACGTCGTCGCGACCGCCTTTCTCGGCGACGTGCCGTTTTTCGCTTCCGCTTCCGGCACCGTCCATCGTCTCGACCATGGCCAGAAGGCCACCGAGGCGCATGACGGCCTGCTGGCCTGCGTGCGCGACGAGGCGAACGATACGCTGATCACCGGTGGCGAAGACGGCAAGGTCCAGCGCATCGCCGCCGACGGCACCGCGACGGTTTTGGCAGAGGTGCCGCGCAAGTGGATTTCCGTCGTAGCTGCCGGCCCGCAGGGCGCCGTCGGTTTCGCGGAGGGACGCACGGCGCGCGTCCGGTTAGCCGACGGGACGATCAAGGAATTCTCCGAAAGTCGTTCCGTGGAGGGCATGGCCTTCGCGCCGAAAGGCCTGCGCATCGGGATCGCCCGTTACAACGGCGTTTCGCTGCATTGGGTCGCCATGGCCGCCCAGCCGGTCGAACTGGAATGGAAGGGCGCGCATAACGGCATCACCTTCTCGCCGGACGGCCGCTTCGTCGTCACCACCATGCAGGAAAACGCCCTGCACGGCTGGAAGCTCGATCCGAAAGCGGGTGCGGATACCCGCCATATGCGCATGACGGGCTACCCAGCCAAGGTGAAGTCGTTCTCCTGGTCCGCCAAGGGCAAGTGGCTCGCTTCGTCCGGCGCGCCAGCTGCCATTGTCTGGCCGTTTTCGGCCAAGGACGGCCCGATGGGCAAGCCGCCGCTCGAACTCGGCACGCGCGCCGATGTCATGGTCACCTGCGTCTCCTGTCATCCGGCGGAAGATGTCGTCGCCATCGGCTATTCCGACGGGATGGTGCTGGCGGCCCGTTTCGCCGACAGCCGCGAGGTGCTGCTGCGCCGCCCCGGCAAGGGCGCCATCACGTCGATGGGCTGGAACCGCAATGGCAAGCTGCTTGCCTTCGCCAGTGAAACGGGCGACTGCGGCGTCATCGATCTGGCCGGCTGATCCGGCGCAAGTTCCAGAATGAGGAACCCGGGAGAGCAAGCTCTCCCGGGCCACTGACCGCAGGGACAGGGTTGGGATTACGGTCAGTGTCTGCGCTTCTTGCAGCCGCAATCGCTGCCGCCGCTGCCGCCGCTCAGAATGCCGAGGGCCGAGCCGTTGAGCACGCCGGAAAGCGTGCCGTTCAGATTGTTGTTGAGCACACCGTTCAGGATGTTGTTGCCGTTGTTGTCGCTGAGGACGTTGCCGACGCCCACGCCGATACTCGGGGCGATCACGATGCCGCCGGTCTTGGTCTTGTTGCCGCTGAGGATACCGAGGCCGAGCAGGCCGCCGGCGGAAGCCTGGCCGGCACCGGCAAGAGCAATCACGGTGGCGATGGCGATGATACGGGTCTTGTTCATGGTCTCTCTCCGTTGGTTGCGCACCTCATGGATGCACAACCAAAGGTAATTTATAATTTCATCAACACAACCGGATTTGCCCGATATAGCAAAGAGTTAACCATAACGCAGACAAGTTTAACGAATACCTATTGAATGCAACCAATCCGGATATAACCCGTCAATATATCCCAAATATTCAACCTTTGAGAGTTTTTTAACCACGTAAGCCTAGGTTTCAAGCCATGAACCGACACGGGGCGCGGAACCGGATGCGTATTTTTCATGGCACGCTGGCCACCATCCTGCTGCTGGCTAGCAGCAATCCGTCGCTTGCGGACTCAACCATAGATTACACCCTCGGTGGCGGCCGCACATCGAATATCTTCAAGGATACGACGCGGCTTCCAGCCTCCTTCGCCGAAGCCGTACTGAGCCTTCGCGGCAGTTTCGACCTTGAGGAAACCGACGTCGCCTATGCGGTGACCACGCGGGCGCGGCAGGTGCCCCGATACCGTTTTGCGGACGAGCGCGCGGCAGGCATTGAAATCGGCCTTGCGCGCGATATCGGCGAGGCTGTCAAGTTCACGCTTCGCGGCAGTATAGAGCACCGGCAGACGGGCGATGTCCTGCTCGCCCTGCCCGGCCTTCTCATCGGCTACCGGCAGGCGGACATTCTGGCCAATACCAGCACGGGCCTCACGATCGAGCACGCCGGCGGAAAGAGCCACCTCACGGCATCGCTTGCCCGCTTCGGCCCCGGCAAGGCGCGATTGACGATTCCGGGCCTGCCGCGCGTGCAGCTTGAGGGCGGCAACACGCTCTATGAAGTGACGGCAGGGCATATCCGCCCGCTGTTCGGCGGCGAGGTGGGCGCAACGATGCAGTTTCGCACCAACCGCATTCCGGGCGATCCCCAGGACAATTTCGAGCGCTACCCCGCACGGACCCTGCGCGGCTCGATCGCCTTCGGCCGCGTGTTCGGCGCCGTGACATTGCTGGCGGAGGCGGGCCTGGTGCGCATTGAGAGCCCGGACCTGGGCGCGAGCGTCGATCCGACCCGTCCGTTCCTGAAAGCCGAACTCGCCTGGGCGATCACCGACACGGTCGCGCTCAAGGGAAAGCTGTCACGGGATATCGCACTGGCCGACATCGATGATCCCCTGGGCGAGGATGTACGAACGCTCAGCCTGGCGCTGGAAACCGCGCTGACGGAGAAGCTGAAGCTCAGCCTCGCCTTCGAGCAGGCCTATAGCGACTGGCTCACTTACGACTATCGGACACGCACGAATGCCACGACGGCGACCCTCACCTACACGCTCGAAAAGGGTGCGTCCGTGGCGCTCGAATACAGCCACCTCGTGCGCAAGGAGACCGACGAGACCGCCGACTTCAAGGTCAACGGCCTCGCCGCGCGGTTCCAGGGCTCGTTCTGAGCCTCACCACTCCAGTTCCAGATGCGGCCGGCCGTTCGAGGTCTTTTCCAGTGTCCGCCCCGTTTCATCGACGGTGCAGCTGACCCGCTGGCGGAAGGCGGAGAAACTGTCGAAGGTCACCACATCGACGGGCGTGTCGAAATGCAGTGTCATGCGGTAACGACCCGGCTGGGTGGTCAGCGCCTGCACGCCGATCACCTCAGCGTCGAACGGTTGGCCGAGATAGCTGCCCCGCACGCGCGAGCCGAGCATCCAAGGATCGAACGGCGGCCGGTTGCCGACCGCGGCATGCAACGTATTCCAGTCGCGAAAGCCGTATTGGGCCGCGATCAGCTCCAGGGCACGCGAATGCGAAACGGGCTGCATCTCGTCAGCAAAGCGCGCACGCAGGCGCTTTGCCTGATCTTTCAAGGTGTCGAGGGAAGGTAGGGGCGTCGAGAGAGGACGCATGTCGGATCTCCAGTGTCTGCATGCGTCATTTCGGAGGGAGCCCGCATTGCCACCGGTTCGCATGCGTGATGCTGGAAGACCGATTATTCTGAGAGAGACTTCACCAAAGCTCGCGCTCGCGGACGGCAGGGGCTCTCACCCTGCCCTGCACATAGGTCTTCACCGCCCGTCTGTCAAATCCCCCGCTTGCACGACGGCCAGAAGCGTGGGAGCACTTTCGCAGGAGGAACCACCATGACGTCCATTACCCTCATTGCCTTCGCCGCCGTCGCTTTCATCGGCATTGCCACACCCGGCCCCACCGTGCTTCTCGCCCTCACCAACGGCTCGCGCTACGGCATCCGCCGCGCACTTCCAGGCATGGTTGGCGCCGT
>Ga0160495_100437_pt1 | contig 21112 bp, 18 predicted proteins | sample DID4MG_4_FD_108251 | JGI IMG/M metagenome (GOLD analysis project Ga0160495, IMG submission 108251) | Enriched soil microbial communities from UW Madison campus, WI, USA - DID2933_E24_FP4 MG | ecosystem: Environmental > Terrestrial > Soil > Unclassified | place: USA: Madison, Wisconsin | collected... | reverse complement strand
GGAAATCGAGGGTGAAGCCATCCCGATGCCCAACCTGAACATCGGCTACCTGCCGCAGGAACCCCATCTCGATGCCGAGAAGACCGTGCGCCAGGAAGTCGAGAGCGCCCTGGGCGAAGTCTTCGAAGCCCAGGCCAAGCTGGACGCCGTCTACGCCGCCTATGCCGAGGAAGACGCCGACTTCGACGCCCTGGCCACTGAACAGGCGCGCCTGGAAGCCATCCTTGCCGCCGCCGACGGCAACAGCCTCAACCAGCAGCTGGAAATGGCCGCCGATGCGCTGCGCCTGCCGCCCTGGGACGCCAAGATCGGCGTGCTCTCCGGTGGTGAAAAGCGCCGCGTGGCGCTGTGCAAGCTGCTGCTGTCCAAGCCCGACATGCTGCTGCTGGACGAGCCCACCAACCACCTGGACGCCGAATCGGTGGACTGGCTGGAGCAGTTCCTGCAACGCTTCCCCGGCACCGTGGTGGCCATCACCCACGATCGCTACTTCCTCGACAACGCCGCCGAATGGATCCTGGAACTGGACCGTGGCCACGGCATTCCCTGGAAGGGCAACTACAGCTCCTGGCTGGAACAGAAGGAAGCCCGCTTAAAGCAAGAAGAGGCCAGCGAATCGGCCCGCCAGAAGACCATCGCCAAGGAACTGGAATGGGTGCGGCAGAACCCCAAGGGTCGTCAGGCCAAGAGCAAGGCGCGTCTGGCCCGCTTCAACGAGCTGTCCGAATACGAATACCAGAAGCGCAACGAGACCCAGGAAATCTTCATTCCCGTGGCCGAGCGCCTGGGCAATGAAGTCATCGAGTTCAAGGATGTCAGCAAGGGCTATGGCGACCGCCTGCTGATCGACAACCTGAACTTCAAGATTCCGGCCGGCGCCATCGTCGGTATCATCGGCCCCAACGGCGCCGGTAAATCGACCCTGTTCCGTATGCTGGCCGGTCGCGAAACGCCGGACAGCGGCGAACTGGTGCTCGGCCCCACCGTCAAGGTGTCGCTGGTGGATCAGTCGCGCGAAGACCTGGGCAACAAGAAGACGGTCTTTGAAGATGTCTCGGGCGGTGCCGACATCCTTACCGTGGGCCGTTTCGAAATGCCCTCGCGCGCCTACCTGGGACGCTTCAACTTCAAGGGCGGCGACCAGCAGAAGGTCGTCGGCAACCTCTCCGGTGGTGAGCGCGGTCGCCTGCACCTGGCCAAGACCCTGCTGCAGGGCGGCAACGTCCTGCTGCTGGATGAACCGTCCAACGACCTCGACGTGGAAACCCTGCGTGCCCTGGAAGATGCGCTGCTGGAATTCGCCGGTACCGTGCTGGTGATCTCCCACGATCGCTGGTTCCTGGACCGTATCGCCACCCATATCATCGCCTTCGAGGGCGATTCGCAGGTCACCTTCTTCGACGGCAACTACCAGGAGTACGAAGCCGACAAGAAGAAGCGCCTCGGTGAAGAAGGCGCCAAGCCCAAGCGCATCCGTTACAAGCCGGTTACGCGTTGATTATTTGACTGATCTGTACGTAAAAGCGCCGCTGGTTTTTCAGCGGCGTTTTTTTTCGTACGTACCTCCCGCCTGGCTCGGACGTAAAGAGTTGTAGGGATGCATGACGCCACTGGTCGTGCTGGCTACCATCCTGGGATCACAAGACCACGGGAGCCCCGATGAAGATCCGCCTGACGCTGACGCTATCGCTTGCCTTGGTTGTCGCATTGAGCGGCTGCGCCGCCTCGCAACCAGTTACGCAGATCGACAAGGACACCTATCTGCTGGTGGCTAGTTCGCGCTGGCATGGCAATGACGGCGTAGCGATCCAGGGTTTGCGGCAGGCCGATGACTGGTGCCGCCAGCAGGGCCGCCGCGCGCGCATCATCGGCAGTGAACGGTCGGAAGGTGTGATCGGGGTGATGCCGCCCAAGGTGATGCTCAGTTTCAAGTGTGATCCGGTTCGCCAGTAGGGCATCCCATGGCCCGGGAGCCGGCAGGAATCCGCCTGCACGGGTAGAATCACGCCCTTGCCGCGCCCACAAGGCGCTTGATCGAGGATAGAGAAGAGGCCGTCGCCAGATCCGGTGCACGATGTCTCTGCTCTGCACCGCAGTTCGCGTCATCCGCGCATTACTTATAAAAAACGCGCCATCCCGTCATGATCGTCTTCATGCCCGGGCCTGTTCCATCATTCATCCATTGCCATGCTTGCCACCATCACCCGCCTCTTCCCCGTGTGGGCGCTGCTGCTTTCCGCCGCTGCCTACTTCACGCCACCGACCTTTACGCCCATCGGCAAGTACATCACCCAGTTGCTCACGCTCATCATGCTGACCATGGGCGTCACCCTCACGGTGGACGACTTCAAGCGCATCATCAAGCGCCCCGCACCGGTGGCCGCCGGCATCATCCTGCATTACCTGGTCATGCCGCTGGCGGCCTGGATCATCGCCAAGGTCTTGCGCATGCCGCCTGACCTTACCGCCGGCATGGTGTTGGTGGGCAGCGTCGCTTCCGGTACCGCCTCCAACGTGATGATTTATCTCTCGCGCGGCGATGTGGCGCTGTCGGTCACCATCTCCACGCTGTCGGCCCTGGTGTCGGTGTTCGCCACGCCGATGCTGACCGAACTCTACGTGGATGCCTCCATCCACTTTGACGCACACGCCATGCTGATGTCCATCGTGCAGATCGTGGTGGTGCCCATTGCCGTCGGCCTGATGCTGAACCTGTTCGCGGGCAAGCTGATCCGCCGCATCGAGCCCTACCTGTCGCTGGTGTCGATGGTGGCCATCCTGCTGATCATTTCGGCGGTGGTTGCCGGCAGTCAGGCCAGCATCGCCTCGGTCGGCCTGGTGGTGCTGGTGGGCGTGATCCTGCACAATGGTCTGGGTTTGCTGGGCGGCTACTGGGGTGGCCGTCTGTTGGGCTTCGACGAGGCGGTGTGTCGCACGCTGGCCATCGAAGTCGGGATGCAGAATTCCGGACTGGCCGCTGCCCTGGGCAAGCTCTATTTCACGCCGGTGGCGGCGTTGCCGGGCGCGTTGTTCTCGGTATGGCACAACCTCTCGGGTTCGCTCCTGGCCGGTTACTGGCGCGGGCGTCCGCCGCGTGACTGAGTAGTCCGACTAGTCCGACGCTGAGAACAACGGCCCGCTTCCCGATGGAACCGGGCCGTTGTTCATTGCACGCCGATGCGACTACAATCGGCCATCATCGCACGTCACATCCATCTCCAAGAGGAGGGTATTCGATGCAAAAACGCAAGTTCCTCGGCCTGGGCGCTTCTCTGCTGGCCGCACCTGCCGCCCTGCCGGCGCTGGCGGCCAGCAAGAAGAGCAGTGCAGGCGCAGGTCCGGTGTTACTCACCGTCACCGGCGACATCAGCAACGCTAATCGCGGCCCGCTCGATCCGGCGCTGGACCAGATGATGGCCAAGCAGAAACTGGTTTTCGACAAGGCTCATGCCTTCGATTTTGCCGCGCTCGCAGCCTTGCCCTCGGTGGAGATCCGTCCCACGCTGGAATACGATGGCCGCCGCCATCGCCTGCGTGGGCCGCTGCTGTTGGAAGTGTTGCGCGCCGCCGGTGGTCCTGCCACCTTGCAGAACTGCGCCCTGCGCGCGGTGGATGGCTATGCGGTGCTGGTCTCGGCCGAGGATATCGCCAAGTACCGCTTCATCATCGCTACCCACCTCGACGGCAAGCCCATCCCGCTGGGCGGACTCGGGCCGCTGTGGGCCGTGTATGACGCCGACAGCTTCCCCGAGATGACCGCGCGCCCTCTGCCGGAGCGCTTCGGCCAATGCCCGTGGGGCCTGTATCACATCGCCGTGCGCAAGGCCTGATGGCGGCCTTTAGCGCAGCGGTAGCGCCTCAGACGTTGATGGCGCTGTCGGACTTCATGCGCTTGCGCAGCTCGAACTTCTGGATCTTGCCGGTAGACGTCTTGGGCAGCGGACCGAAATAGATCGCCTTGGGCACCTTGAATCCGGCCAGATGACCCCGGCAGAACTCGGTCAGTTCTGCCGCATCGATGGCAGCCCCTTCCTTGAGTTCGACGAAGGCGCAGGGCGTCTCGCCCCATTTCTCATCAGGCTGCGCGACCACTGCGGCAGCCAGTACGGCGGGATGACGGTAGAGCACGTCTTCCACTTCCACGCTGGAGATGTTTTCGCCACCGGAGATGATGATGTCCTTGCTGCGGTCCTTGATCTTGATGTAGCCGTCGGCATTCATCACGCCCAGATCGCCGGTGTGGAACCAGCCGCCGGCAAAGGCTTCATGGGTCGCCTTGTCGTTCTTGAGGTAACCTTTCATGCAGATGTTGCCCCGGAACATGATCTCGCCGATCTCCTCGCCGTCGGCAGCCACCGCTTCCATGGTGTCGGGCGAAAGCACCGTCACCCCGCTCTGCAGGTGATAGCGCACGCCCTGACGTGACTTCTGCACGGCGCGCTGGTCCACCGAGAGCGTGTCCCATTCATCCTGTTCGGCGCACACTGCCGCCGGGCCATAGACTTCAGTCAGTCCATACACGTGGGTCAGCTCGAACTGCATCGCTTCCATCTTGGCCAGCACGGCCGCTGGCGGCGGCGCACCGGCCACCATCGCCTTGACCGGCCCGCGAATGCCGGCGCGCCAGCCCTCTGGCGCATTGGCTAGCGCCGCATGCACGATGGGCGCAGCGCAGTAGTGGGTGATGCCATGTTCGGCGATGAGGTCGAACACCAGCTTGGGTTCGAACTTGCGCAGGCACACGTTCACGCCCGCGCGCGCGGCCACAGTCCACGGGAAGCACCAGCCATTGCAATGGAACATGGGCAGCGTCCACAGATAGACCGGATGCTTGGGCAGATCCCATTCGAGGATGTTGGAGACCGCATTCAGCGCCGCGCCGCGGTGGTGATAGACCACCCCCTTGGGGTCGCCAGTGGTGCCGGAGGTGTAGTTCAGCGCAATCGCATCCCACTCGTCGGCGGGCAATTGCCATTCGAAATCCTCATCGCCATCGGCCAGCAGGGCTTCGTATTCCAGATGGCCGAAACGCTCGCCGGGTACTGGCGGCGGACCCAGCACATCGAACACCTCGACGATCTTCAGCGCCGGTAATTGCGTGCGCAACTGCTGGGCCAGCGCGGCGAATTCACTGTCGATGAGCAGCACCTTGGCCTCGCCATGGCGCAGCATGAAGACGATGGATTCGGCATCGAGCCGGATGTTGAGCGCATTCAATACGGCCCCGGCCATCGGTACGCCGAAGTGCGCCTCCACCATCGCCGGGGTATTGGGCAGCATGGCCGAGACCGTATCGTTCTTGCCTACCCCCAGGCCTTGCAGGGCGCTGGCCAGACGGCGCGTGCGGCGATAGGTCTGGTCCCAGTCCTGGCGCAATGCGCCGTGGATGATCGCGGGGCGCTTGCCATAGACGGCGGCGGCGCGCGCGATGAAATCGATGGGGGTGAGGGCCGCGTAATTGGCGGCGTTGCGGCCAAGGCCGGTGTCGAAGTCTGCCATGTCTGTCTCCTTGCGGCGGGGATGAGGGGGCGGCCTGTGCATTTTTTATCAGCCGCGTGCTATCGCGCTAGGGTAGCACCGATGCCGCCTTGCGCTTTGTCATCACGACGACAAGGCTGACATGCGACAATGTTTGCCGTTTCCTTTCTTGCCCTCTGATCCCATGAGCAGCCCGATGGCGCAGCTTCTGCAGCAATACGACTGGTTCGCCGCGCTGGCGGGCGAGCATCGTGCGCTGGCCGCCGCCACGACCCAGCTTGCGCGCTATCGGGCCGATGCCTTCGTGGCCCGGCGTGGCGAACTCTCGCAATACTGGATCGGCGTGCATGAGGGCCTCATCAAGCTGGCGGTGTACAACATCGATGGCCGCAGCAGCACGCTCTCGGGCGTACCCGAAGGCGGCTGGTGCGGCGAGGGCAGCGTCATCAAGCGTGAGCCGCGCCGCTACGACGTCATCGCCATCCGCGCCTCGCAGATCCTGCTGGTTCCCGCCGATACCTTCCATCGCCTCATGGCCGAGAGCCTGCCGTTCAACGCCTTCGTCATCGGCCAGTTGAACGAACGCATGGGCCAGTTCATCGCCACCGTGCAGAACGAGCGATTGCTCGATGTCGATGCCCGTGTGGCGCAGGCCATTGCGCAGTTGTTCCACCCGATGCTGTATCCGCGTACTTCCAAGGTGCTGGAACTGTCGCAGGAAGAGATTGGCCTGTTGACCGGCCTGTCGCGCCAGCGCGTGAACCAGGCCATGCGGCATCTGGCCGAGCTGGAGCTGGTGGAGATTTCCTATCAGAGCATCCGCGTGGTCGATCTGGACGGCTTGCGCGCCTTCGGCATGGCCTCGTTGTGAGCCTCCTGTCAACACGACGACAGTCTGGCCAGCGCAGCTGCCTTAAGATCAGGTCAGCATCCCGCAATTGCCACTCCCGCTGACATCCCCATGGCCATCGTCACCCATCACCACCTGCAGCTGCATGACCTACGCTTCGCCGCACCGGCGCGGGTACGGGTATGGAAGGGCGCGGCCACGCTCAGGAGTGGCGGGGCGGTTATCGAGCTGGGGCAGGGCGAGAGTTTCACGGTGCCGTCCTTCGTGCGTTTTTCCTGCCTGGCCCATCCGCGCGTGAGCGTGCAGGGCATGCGTCCGGCCGTGTGGTCGCTGGCGCTGGAGACGCAATCCAGCGCCGACATGGAGCGCGCCGCCGACACCAGCAAGCCCCACGCCCGCCGTCTGGCCGAGGCCATTTTCGCCCAGCCGGCCGCGCATTGGCGCGCCGAGCGCATCGCCAGCGACTGGCAGATCAGCGCCGCGCGCCTGCGCGCCCTGCTGTTTGCCGAAGGCGAATCGCTGCGCAGCCTGGTGCGCGAACAGCGCGTGGCCTGGGTGCTGGCGCAACTGGCGCGCATGGATGACGCCGGCATCGCCCCGGAGCGGGCCGGATTCACCACGCTGGCAGCCCTGCAACGGGCCTGCCAGGACCTCATCGGCCTGCCGCCCGAGACCGCCCGGCGTGCCATCTCCCTGCTCAGCGGCAGCGTTGCGCCGACGATGCTGCCGGTGCTGTCCATGGCCGGGACACCGCTGCCCCCAGGCCAGGACGTGCCGCGCCAGCCGCGCTATCGCCCCTATTTCTGAGATTTCTGCCGTGCTTGCCGCCGGCGGCCGGCAAGTTTGCTACCATCTGCGCTTTCCCCTCAATTCTGCACGGCCCGGCAGGGCCGCATTCTCATGAGCAAGTTCTGGAGTCCTATCGTCAGCCGCCTGACGCCCTATACGCCTGGCGAACAACCCAAGATCGCCCGCCTGGTCAAGCTGAACACCAATGAAAGCCCCTACGGTCCCTCACCGCTGGCCCTGCAGGCCATCGCCCGCGAAGTCAGCGACAGTTTGCGTCTGTATCCCAATCCGGATGCCGAACCGCTGAAGCAGGCCATCGCCCGCCGCCACGCCGCTGATGGCGTCAGCGTGCGCGAAGTGTTCGTGGGCAACGGCTCCGACGAAGTGCTGGCGCATGCCTTCCACGCGCTGCTGCAGCATGGCAAGCCCATCCTGTTTCCGGACATCACCTACAGCTTCTACCCGACCTATGCCGGGCTGTACCAGGTGGAGTATCGTCCGGTGCCGCTGGCTGAGGATTTCACCCTGCGCACCGAGGATTACCTGGGCCATGGCGAGGCCATCGGCGGCATCATCTTCCCCAACCCGAATGCGCCGACCGGCTGCCTGCTGGGCCTGGCAGAGATCGAGCGCATCCTGCAGGGCAACCCGGAGCGCGTGGTGGTGGTCGATGAGGCCTATATCGATTTCGGCGGACAGAGCGCTATCCCGCTGGTGCAACGCTATCCCAACCTGCTGGTGGTGCAGACCCTGTCCAAGTCGCGCGCGCTGGCCGGCATGCGTGTGGGCTTTGCGGTCGGCCATGCTGATCTGATCGATGCGCTGGAGCGGGTCAAGAACAGCTTCAACTCCTACCCGCTGGACCGCCCGGCCATTGCCGGCGCGACCGCCGCGATCGAGGACGAGGATTACTTCCGCAAGACCTGCGCCATGGTCATCGCCAGCCGCACCACGCTGGCAGGTCAGCTCGCTGAACTCGGCTTCCAGGTGCTGCCTTCGGCGGCCAACTTCGTCTTCGCGCGCCATGCGCAGCATGACGCTGCGCAACTGGCGGCGGCATTGCGCGCCGATGGCATCATCGTGCGCCACTTCAAGAGCGAGCGCATCAGCCAGTTCTTGCGTATCACCATCGGCACCGATGAGGATTGCGCTACCCTGGTCCAAGCGCTGCGCCGCCATCTCGCACAGCAGTAAGCACCCCTGCGGGCCGCGCCGGTATTGACCGCGCGGCTCGATGTGCAGAAAACGTCAAGCTTGGCCGGCGCGTCCCGTGTCAGCGCCCAGGGGCCAAAGGCTTCTGCCGCCACGCCACCAGCGCCCCGGTCAGCAGCATCAGTGCCGAAAACAGCAGACCGCGTTGCAGCCCGCCCGCGCCGTCGGCGATCCAGCCGACGATGGTCGGCCCGATGATCTGGCCCACCGCAAAGATGATGGTGAATGCACTGATGCCGGCAGGCCAGTGATGCGGCGGCAGGTTGTGCCGCACCATGGCCGTGGTCGAGGCCACCGCCGAGAGGAAGCAGCCGCCGAACAGCAGGCCCGAGGCGAATACCGCCAGCGGCTCGGCTGTCAGCGCCGGCAATAGGGTCGCCAGCGCCAGCAGGCCATTGAGGATGGCCAGCGACTGGCCGCCGCGAAAGCGGTCCAGCATGCGCGCCCAGATCCGTGAGGAGGCAAAGGTGGCCGCACCCAGCAGGGCAAAGAACAGGGTGATGCGCTCGGCGGGCATGCCTTCTTCCTTGAGCAGGGCGATGACGAAGGTCATGTAGCCGATGTAGCCCAGTCCAAAGAAGAGATAGCCCGCCAGTCCGAAGAGCAGGCTGCGGGCGCGCCAGCGCCGGTCGCCCTGGACTTGCACGGGCGCCGCCGTGATCAGCCGGGCCGGCCCGGCCATGAGCAGGCTGGCCGCCAGCGCCAGCGTTCCCAGTAGCAACCAGGCCCATTGCCAGGGATGGGCCGCGCCGTGCGTCACAGCGGCCGCCATCACCGGCGGCACCAGCAGCGAGGCGGCCACGATGCCCAGTCCCGTGCCGCCGTAATACAGTCCCAGCAACAAGCCGGCGCGATGCCCGTGCAGGGCCGCCAGCCGGCTCACCAGCAATCCTCCCGACACAAAGATCAGCGCGCTGCTCACGCCCGTCACCACGCGCAGCAGCAGTTGCCACATCGTATCGGTGGTCAGTCCCGGCAGGAAGGACAGCAGCGCCGTGGCGAACGCGCCGGCGATCAGCACCCGGTGCGCGCGGAAGCGACGCATCAGCAGCGGCGTGACCAGTGCGCCCAGCAGGTAGCCCAGCGCATTGCCGGTGTTCATGCCGCCGGCCACCAGATAGGGCCAGCCGAGGTCAGCGCGCATCGGCGCCAGCAGCAGGGCATAGGAAAAACGCGCGACCCCCAGCGCCACGGCGGTGCCCAGCGACAGGGCCAGGGCGGTCAGGATGGGATGCTGCAGGATGAAAGGCGAGGGCGGGCTGGCCGCATCGGTGGGCATGGCGTGGGGTCTCCGGGTGTCATTGTTATGTTATGACGCCCAGTGTAGCCCAAGGGCGCAGCTCAATTGAAGATGGGACGCCAGTTGCTGCGCTTGACCACATCCAGGCAGGCGTCCACCACAATCGGGTCCAGCCGCACATTGCGCTGGCGCTCGATCTCGTCGAGCGCGGCGGTCATGCCCAGCGACTTGCGATAGGGGCGATCGGCCGACATCGACTCGACGATGTCAGCAACGGTCAGGATGCGCGCCTCAAGAGGGATCTCGTCACCGCTGACGCCGCGTGGATAACCGCTGCCGTCCAGGTATTCGTGATGGCAGTGGACGATCTCGGCGAGGTTGAAGGGGAAGCTGATCTTGTTGAGAATCTCGTAACCGAATTGTACGTGCGTCTTGAGCACGTCATATTCTTCCACGCTGATGCGGCCAGGCTTGGTCAACAGCGCCAGCGGGATTCTGGCCTTGCCGATGTCATGCACCTGGGCGGCCATGTGCAGCGCATCGATGCGCTCGGTGGCCAGGTCCAGGTGGCGGCCTATCATCACGGCCAGCTCGGCGGTCTGGTCCTCGTGGTTGGGCGTATAGCCGTCGGTCAGCCGATGCAAGGCGATCATGGCATCGATGACTTCCTGGTAGATCTTGTTCGATTCTGAAACTGGCATCCCTGTCCCTGCGAGATCACCGCCGCTGGCGGAGTCGGTTGTCGTCAGAGCGGCTGGATGCGTGATCTGGCGAGGCGGGCCTGGACCCGCTGTGAACCTATGGCACCGGCCGCCGTCCCACGGCGGCCTATGGTTGCCCCGATTGGCCCCGTATTGCCCACTGGCGCCAGCGCCGACAAAGGCCGCGTTACTGCGTCCCCCCGGTTGTCGGATAATAGCGGTGGCAATACTGAGACTCATTGCTGATTCGAAATGAGTTTCTGGCAGTTTACATTCCTGACATCCCGATGACAACCAAGCATTGCATGACGGCACTATCGCAGCCGCGCCAGCGCTGGCGCAAGATCGCCATTCCTTTCCTGTTCCTCTTGCTGGGCGTGGTCTTTTCCACTTGGGCGGCCCGCATTCCCGCTATCCGGGATCAACTGCAACTGGACGCGGCCACGCTGGCGCTGGTGCTGTTGTGCGGTGGCATCGGCGCGGTCGGTTCGTTTCCGCTGGCGGCCTGGATCACGGGGCATTACGGTGCGCGCCACAGCAGCCTCTATGCCGGGCTGGCGCTGCTGCTGTCCTTGCCGCTGCTGGCCCTGGCCCCGGGGCTATGGACGCTGATGGCGGTCTGCACCCTGTATGGCGCGGCCTCCAGCTGCTTTGACGTGGCCATCAATGCGCTGGGTGCGCAGGCCGAACGCGAGGCCGGCAAGCCCATCATGTCGATGCTGCATGGCTGGTTCTGCGTCGGCACCTTCTCCGGCGCGCTGGCCGCCAGCGCCGTGGCGGGCCTGGGCGTGGCCCCGCTCTGGCACTTCCTGCTGGCGGCGGCGCTGCTGGCCTGGCCGTTCTATGCCAGTTGCCAGGCCCTGCCTGACGACCGTCCGCAATACGATCCGCAGCGCCAGCTCTTCGTGCTGCCGCATGGTCATCTGGTGGTGCTGGGGGTGATCGCCTTTTGCGGCGCCATCGTCGAAGGTTCGGTGGCCGACTGGAGCGGCATCTACATGAAGGACCACATCGGCGCCAGCGATGGCGCCACGCCCCTGGCCTATGCCGCCTTTGCCGGCATGATGCTGGTCATGCGCATGATCGGTGATGGTCTCAAGGCGCGTTATGATGCGCGCCGCGTGGTCTGCGTCGGCACCCTGGTGGCCACCTGCGGCATGGCGCTGGCCGTGAGCGCGCAGGACATGGTTCCGGCCATCTTCGGGTTTGCCATTGCTGGCGCGGGCGTGGCGGCGGTGTTTCCCTTCGTCTTCAGCGCCGCTGGCCGGCATGGCTCGACCGCGCTGGCGGCCGTGGCCACGCTGGGTTACAGCGGCAGCCTGATTGGCCCCCCGGTGTTCGGCTTCCTGGCCCACGGCTGGGGCTTGCAGGCGGCGCTGGCGCTGCTGGGTGCGCTGTGCCTGGCGATGGCGCTGTCGAGCCGGCGCGCGCAGTGGCTGCAATAGCGGCCATAGCCGCTTGCATTGAGCGCCGGCAATGACTTTTTCTCGCCGTCTCTTCTCTTATGTTCAACGTTGTAAGGAATCCCATGCGCAATCTGGTCCTGCTGCCCGGCTTCATGCTCAATCATCACCTGTGGGACGACATCCAGGCCGATCTTGGCACGCTGGGGGCGCTGCATTTCGGTGACCTCGGCCAGGACACCGGCATCCGCGCCATGGCCGCCTCGGTGTTGCGCGATGCGCCGGAGCGCTTCGTGCTGTTCGGTTTCTCGATGGGGGGATTCGTGGCGCAGGCCATGGCGTTGATGGCGCCTGAGCGGGTCCAGGGGCTGGCCTTGCTCAATACCTCTTCGCGGCCCCAGACCGAGCGCGAATCGGCCGCCACGCTGGCCCAGATCGAACTGGCCCAGCGTACGCCCTTCAAGGGACTGACCTCGCGCGCGCTGGCCTCCTCGCTGCATCCGTCCCGCAGTGCGGAGCGTGCTTTGCTGGATCGCCTGCAGGCCATGGCGCTGGCCAATGGCAAGCAGGTCTTCTTGCGTCAGCTGGAGACCTTGCGCGACAGTGATGCGGAGGATCTGACGCAGTTACGTTGTCCGGTGCTCATCGTCAGCAGCGACCAGGACAAGTTGCGCAGTGTGGAAGAGTCGGAGGAAATGGCGCGCCAGATCCCGCAGTCGCGCCTGGAAATCATCGGCGACTGCGGTCACATGACACCGATGGAAAAACCGCAGGAACTGTCCTCTCTCATCCGTGACTGGATGGTGCAGTCGGCTCTGTAGATGCACCGCACCGGTCTTTCCGGTCCGTCCTAGTCCTTTTCCAGCTGCTTGGGCGGTGCGCTCGCGGCGCGCTTGCCCCCTTCCTTGTTCATCTCATCAAGCCCGCCGGTGCCGCGCAGGTCGGTATCGACCTGGCCCTGGCGGATGTCATCGTAGGCCTGGCGCATTTCCGGGCGCTCCACCTTGTGGCCGCTGCGCGCAGGGTCCTGGCGATCGATGCTCTGGTCGTGTTCGTGCGGTAGGCGCGGCTTGTCGTGTTTGGGATGACGATCTTTTCTGGTTCTGAGAAAGCTGGTCATGGTGATGTCCTCGCATAAAAGTCATGGCTCTTCTTTGTCGCAGGGAGGCCGTGCATCCGCTGGTGGGCGTGCAGCACTGGCCCCGGCCCTCGCGAAGGCAGGAAGCGAACAGGTACGACCGGAGGGGGCAGCAGAAGTGCCGCCAGTTTCAGCGCGTGATGAAAAATGAGAAATTGTCCGACGGACAAATCTCACAAACACAAGGAAGTGGGGCCATCCACGAGGATTGAGCTGACGCAAGCTCATGCTTGGATGCGCCGGCATGGGGCGCGTTCCATCAGGCTGGTGCAGGGATGCACAAAAAAAGCAAGGCGGACCAGAACAGGTCCGCCTTCTGTCGCGCCAGCGGCTGGAGGTCCGTGGGCGAGCGCGCGCCTACAGTGCCAGGCGCGCCCGCGCGGCGCGGTATTGGGCCTCCAGCTGGTCCACCATCTCGGCCACCGTCGGCACGTCCTCCATCAGGCCCACGCCCTGGCCCGCGCCCCAGATGTCGCGCCAGGCCTTGGCCTTGCTGGCGCCGCCGGAGCCGAAGTTCATCTTGGTCTTGTCGGCCTCGGGCAGGTTGTCCGGATCGAGACCTGCATTGATGATGGATTTCTTCAGGTAGTTGCCGTGCACGCCCGTGAAGAGATTGGTGTACACCACATCGGCTGCAGTGGATTCGACGATGGCCTGGCGATAGGCCTCATCCACATTCGATTCCTGCGTGGCCAGCCAGCGCGAGCCCATGTAGGCGAAGTCCGCGCCCATGGCCTGCGCCGCCAGCACTGCATCGCCCGTAGCGATGGCGCCGGAGAGCACCAGCGGTCCCTTGAACATCTTGCGCACCTCGCCCACCAGCGCGAACGGCGAGAGCATACCTGCATGCCCGCCCGCGCCAGCGGCCACCAGGATGAGTCCATCCACGCCCGCCTCCAGCGCCTTCTCGGCGTGGCGCAGCGAAATCACGTCGTGCAGCACGATGCCGCCATAGCTGTGCACCGCGTCCAGCATTTCCTGCGGCGGCGCGCGCAGGCTGGAAATGATAATGGGCACCTGGTGCTTGACGCACACCGCCACGTCCTGGGCCAGCCGGTCATTGGACTGATGCACGATCTGGTTGACCGCAATCGGCCCGACCTTGCGCTGCGGATGCGCGGCCTGCCACTGCGCCAGCTCTTCCTGCAGCTGGGTCAGCCAGGTGTCGAGCAGCTCGGCCGGGCGTGCATTGAGCGCCGGAAACGACCCCACCAGTCCCGCCTTGCACTGCGCCGCGACCAGCGCCGGACCGCTGGCGATGAACATCGGTGAGCAGATGATGGGCAGGCGCAGATCTTGCAAAGCTTTCGGGTAAGCGGGGGCTGATGTCATGGTCGTCTCTCGTGGGTTGTCGTTATTTCAAGGCGCAGGGCCGGGTTTGTCGGACGATTATAGGACAAAAAGCCACAAAATATTACGATCGTGCTTTTGTTGGTTTTGTTGCTTTTGTTGTACGCAGGGGAAATATTCAGGAAATTATTTATATGATTTACTGTCCGACCATGACCATGTGCTATGTTTTGCGGAAGCCTGGTATCTGACAGGCCACGCAAGCGCCACCGGGGGCGTGTTGCGGCTCCGGTAAAGCCGGAAAGGGGCCATGCCCGCGTTTCATCTGTTGTTGCAAGAGGGGGAAGTCATGCAAACATTCAATCTGATCAATATCCTCATCATCGCCCTGGCGGCCATTGTCGTCATTGGCGGAGCGGTGCTGCACAAGCGTGCGCTGAAGAAAGCCCTGGCGGCTTGCGACCAGCGCGAGAAGCGCGAGAAGTATCCGATCCGTGGGCTGCGCCGCTATCGCCAGCAGTAATGCCGGCGCTGCCATCCAGGCAGATCAATAAGCCCATTGCAGGTTGAAGCCGCCGGTCAGGCCGGTCGCAGGCAGACCGGACGGCCTGGACAGCGGCGTTGCCGCGAACATCTCGTAGCCGAGTTTGTCGAGGTTGCCGCGCACACCCAGCACGGCGCCGCTGAGGCGGCGTCCGGTCAGGTACTGCGTCATCGGACCGGCGACCGCACCTGCATCCAGTCCGGCATAGAGCTCCATTGCACTCTCAAGCGAGAGCGCCAGTTCGTTGCGCAGCAGCCAGCCGCGCTCGGCCTGCAGCGTGAGCTCGCCGTCAAAGCCGCGCACCGTATAGCGCCCGCCGATGGAAAATTGATCCTGGGGCGGTGGAGTGTGACGGTTCCACTGACCACGCGCGCTCATGCTGTAGCGCCATCGTGCCTGACCTAGCTGGAAGGGCGCATTCAAGCTAGCCTCTGCCAGCCAGAGGCCATAGCGGGTGACGATCTGCGGCAATTCCATCTCATCGTCTGGCGCTTTGCCTTGCCGGTCCAGCGCATGCCGGTAGTCCAGGTTGAACTCGGCCACGGCCGCTCCAAGGAAATGCCGATGGCTGATGCCTGCCTCCCAGGCAGTCGTCCTGCGCTGCTGAGCATCCAGAGGCGCCTCATCGATGAAATTGACGGACTTGCGCAGCATCAGCCTGGTCCACAGGCTGGTCTTGCAGCTGGCGCTGCGGTGCACGACGCGCGCCAGCTTGAGTTCACTGGTCTCGGAGCGACCGCTGTAGACGATGGCTTCGAAAGCGCCTGCCACGGTCTGATGATAGCGGCTCGTCGAACTTGTGCCGGAGAGCAGCCAGTACCCCAAGGGCAAGGAGTAATGCACCGTGTGGCCGCGGCTGCCACGGTCGCCATAGCGTCCCAGGCTGCGATTGACACTGACATAGAACAGGTCATTGAGCGTCCACCAGTTGTCATAGGCCAGCGTCATGCCGGCCTGGTGACGTCCCGTCGAGCGCGAGCCGCCATCATCCAGCGAGGCAGAAACCCGAAACGGGAAAGCCTGGCGATACTGGACCACCACATCGCTGTAGCCGCTTTGCGTGTCGGCTTGCTGTGAGGGCGTGATCTCGATGTCGGCCTGCGCGCTGGGTACGCGCTTGAGGTTCTCCAGTCCTTGCTCAATATCACGCAAGTTCAGGATATCGCCTGCCGAGATGGGCAAGGCCATGACGGTGTTGCCGCGCTTGTCTGCGTCTTCGGCCAGGCGCACCTGCGCCACCTTGCCAGGCAACACCGTGAGCACCAGGATGCCCGCCGACAGGTCCTGCGGCTGCGCCAGCACGCGCGTGGTGGTATAGCCGCGACCGATGACGGCATTCTGCACCCGCGCCAATACCAGTTGTATGCCCTGCGTCCCCAGACAGCGCCCCGGCGCACCATCCGCGCCAGCGATGTCCGCAAGGGCGAACTGGAAGCGCTGGGCCTGTTCCCCTTCCAGCCTGACCACATCGATCTTGCTGCAGGGCTGTTCATCGTCCGGATAGGCCGGCAGGGCGGCCTCACGCGCAGGCAGGCCCAGCGTGACTACATCGGGCGTCTGCTCCTGTTCCTGCCGCAACAGGCGTTCGCGTTCCCGTTGCAGCTGTTGCTGGTGGGTGCTGAGGGCCGAGCCCAGGTCCTCGGCCTGCAGCACCGGGCTGATCAGGTTCAGGCAAAGGGGAGCGACGAGTGTGTATCGTTTCATAGGTATGGGTCGCCGGACAGGAGCGCCTGACCGGGTGAAGGCATCGATGAACAAAGAAATGGCGGTATCGCAATTTCTCGCTTTATCGACCCAGTGGAAACGAGACTTTTCTTATTTTTAAAGCAATTTTAAAAAAATAGACTACCTCTGCAGATCGGGATGCCATCCGGCATGCCGCATCGTCGAGCGGGGGGGGCATGAATCGTCAGCGCTATCAATTGGTCTTCAACCGTCATCGCGGCGCGTTGATGGCCGTTGCCGAGACTGCTTCCACCATCAATGGGCAGCCACGCGCGCGCCCCAGCCAAGCCGGGCCGGCGCAATCCGGGTGGGGGGCGCACTTTTCCTGGCTGTCATTCCTCCTGGCGCTGGCGATGAACACCGTGGCACATGCCCAGATCCTGGCCGACCGCAATGCGCCGCGCCAGCAGCAGGCTACGGTGCTGGGGTCGGCCAGCGGTGTGCCGGTGGTCAATATCCAGACCCCCAACCGCGCCGGACTGTCGGTCAACATGTATCGCCAGTTCGACGTCGGCGGCAACGGCGTCGTCCTCAACAATGCGCGCACCACCACCCAAAGTCAGCTGGCCGGCTATGTTGCCGGCAATCCCTGGTTGGCCACCGGCGTGGCGCGGGTGATCGTCAACCAGGTCAATTCTTCCAATCCCAGCTATCTGCGCGGCTTCATCGAAGTGGCCGGCGCATCCGCCCAGGTCATCATCGCCAATCCCTCCGGCATCACCTGCGCCGGCTGTGGTTTCATCAATGCCCATCGCGCCACCCTGAGCACCGGCACGCCCGTCATCAACCGAGGCAACCTGGAGAGCTACCGCGTCGGTGGAGGGCTGCTCAGCATCGGCAGCGAAGGCATGGACGCCCGCCGCACCGACTACACCGACCTGATTGCCCGTGCGGTGCAGGTCAACGGATCGATCGTTGCCAATCGTCTCAAGGTCAGCGCCGGACGCAATACGGTCAGCGCAGATCATGAACGGATCACGGCGGAGGCGGGCGCGAGTTCGCCTGCCCCCGAGCGCGCCATTGATGTAGCCCAATTGGGAGGGATGTACGCCAGCCATATCTACCTCAGCGCCACCGAACACGGCGTAGGTGTGCACAACGCCGGCAAGCTGGCTGCGGTGAAGGGAGCGCTGGTGGTCACAGCGGCCGGCCGCCTGGAAAACAGCGGCACCCTGGCCGCATCCGGCGACACCATCCTCAACGTGCAGGGGACTTTCGAGAACAGCGGAATCGTCGGCGGCGCCGCCCGCACCGCGCTGGACCTGGGCGCGCTGGACAATCGTCGCGACGCCAGTATCGGCAGTACCGGGACCACGACGGTGCGCAGCAGCGGCTTACTGCGCAATGACGGCAGTCTGGATGGCGAAGTCGGCATGACGCTCGGCGCAGGCGCTCTGGACAATCGTGGCCGCATCGCCGCGCGGGCTGCGCTGAAAGTCACGGTAGAGAACAACGCACTCAACACCGGGAGCATCGGCGCCACTTCTGCATTGAGCTTGCAAGCCGCGCAGCTGGACAACCGCGACAGCATTTACTCGCTCACCTCGACAGTGGATATCTCGAGCGCACGGCAGATCGGCAATACCGGCACGATCGAAGCTGCAACGTCCATCAAGCTCAAGGCCGCGACAGTCAATAACAGCAGCAAGCTGCTGGCGGTCGATGCATTGACGCTGGTGTTGAAGCAGCAGCTAGTCAATTCAGGCGAGATCGGCGCCAATCGCCATTTGAAAGTGGAGGCCGCGACCCTGGACAATCGCGGGCTGTTGCGTTCGGCCCGCGGCTCCGTACAGATCGACACCACCGGAGATAGCCGTAACCGGGGCCGCATTCTGGCACGAGAGAAGATCACCTTGCGCGCGGGTGGCATCGACAATAACGGCGGCACCATGGCCGGTCATGAGCTCGTCCTGGACGCCGGTCAGCAGACCCTGAACAACAAGGCAGGCCTCATCGCAGCGCAATCGACTCTGCGCACGGGCAGTGTCGCGCTGGACAACCGCGACGGTGACATGGTCAGCAAGGGGAGCTTGCACATCACGGCCACGGAACTGAGCAATACAGGCGGCTGGTTGCAAGCCAAGAGCACTCTGCAACTCGACCTCGGCAATGGGCGCATCGAGAACCGCCAGGGTCTGATCCGCTCCGACAGCGTGGTGACGATACAGGCGCATAAGCCACGTCAAAAAGCCGTATGTTCCTAACGCTGGGGCGGTAGGCAATATGGATCAATTTTTTAAAGGCTCTGATTTTGGAGCACAGGTGCGAGCTAATACCGACAAGTCAACGCGTGTTATTGATGGGCAAAGTGTGTATGTTGCCAAGGACAATATAGGAAAAGAAATTCGGAAAGGAGATCAGCTATATTTGGATGGGCACCATAAAGACCATCTAGAAGTATTTGATAGACGCGGAAAGTTTAGGGCTGTACTAAATTTGGATGGAACCTATAACGACGCTAAAACAAGCGTGGCCTCATCCCAAGGAAGGAGACTGAAATGAGCACGGTCATAAATTTAGATGTCATCCAGACTAATTTTTTGTCACTAGTTCAATCGGTAGGGTTGACTAAAGACATGATCATGTCGGAGATAGACGAGAATTCACAGTGTCGCTGGTCAATTAACCACAATGTATCTATAAATTCATATTTCAGCAAAGATTTGCGAGAACTAGTCTCTCTGTTTGAATTCTCTACTAAAGCAAAGATCTCTGGTGATGATTTGACTGCCCTTTGTGCGCTGATGCGTGCTGGGTTTCGTGCGCATATATTGCATAACCTTTTCGAAGATATATGGAGCGATGTTGATAAGGTTTTATATATAGATGAAAGATTTTCCTGGCCGCCCATCCCCGACGGATATCAGATACCTCATCATTTTTTGATGGCCGGAGCTGATGCACTGAAGCGGATGGCTGCTCCTGGCGATACCGCGAATCCTGCCGTATTAATGCTCTGGGAAAACGCAACGGGAGAAGTAGGAGTGATAGAAAAGGAGCGTGTTGATGTCATCCGGAAGACGTTTATTGCGTTAGCCGAAAGCATCGGGATCTCGCGCGAGAAAATGGATAATAAGATCGGTGAAGATGATCAGTTTGAATGGTGCATTGATTATGCTGACTCCTTGGGAGAGCGGCTGGAAAAGGATCTGAATGAGCTTCTTCTCTTCTTTGAGGCTCATCGTATTGCGATCCAGAATAACGATCAGTTGGCAGCTTACGTAGCCCTCATGGAGGCCGGAATTTGCGCCCAGACAGTTTCCAATTTCTTTCTAAATATCAAGGATAAGGTTGATGAGGTCACTATCTTAGATAAAAGATTTTCCTGGCCGATCATACCTGACAGCTACAAGTTTCCCGAACATTTGATGGCAAGTCTTGGTTGTTGATTACTAGAGCTTGATCGACGGTGCTCAAACGCAGGGAAGAAGGCCGAAATGATAGACATACGCAGAATGGACGTAATTGAAAAGGTACTTCAGGATTTGTATGAAAACAGACAGCTGCTAAAGACGGAAAAGAGTGATAGGACTGATGGCGATGAACGATCGATATCGTCCCTCGACTACGATTATTCGCTAGGCGAAAAGTTGAAAAATGAGCTTATGGAACTCGTTTTCTATTTTGAAACGCATCAACGCGCCCTCAAAGAAAATGAGCGTTTAGCTGCATTTTTTGCGATCAGGCTCGCTGGCGATCTTGCGCAGAAACTCGCGGATCTCTTCGATGGTATAGAGGAGGCCATTGATAAAGTGATGTACAGGGATCCGAGATTTTCTTGGCCATCGATACCGGAGGGATATCAGCTTCCTCAAAAATTGTTGACGGCTGGCGCAGATGCATTGAAATGCACGGCAGACTTTGGCATTGCTGGCAATGGCGATGTGCTAGTGCTCTGGGAAAACGCAGAGGGGAAAATAGAAGTTATAAAAAAAGATAGCGTTGATGTCATTCGGAAGACATTTATAGATTTGGCTGCAAGTATCGGTGTATCGATAGAGGACGAGCACAAAATATTAAATGAAAACAACCAGTTCGAATGGTATATTGACTATGCTGAGTCCATGGGCGAGCAGCTAGAAAAAGATCTTGATCGGTTTCTTCTCTCCTTTGAGGTTCATCGTATTGCGATCCAGAATGACGATCCGTTGGCGGCTTATATAACTCTTATGGATGCAGGAACTTATGCCCAGAGAGTTGCCAATTTATTTCTAGATATTAAGGATGAGATTGATAAGGTAACTGTTCTTGATAAACGATTTTCCTGGCCCGTCATACCTGACGGATACCAGCTACCAGAACATTTCGCGATAAATCCTCAGCGATGAAAAGTGTAGGTTTCTCGAAAGTACGTCCGCAAAATGCGGGGAAAATTTGAGGCGGATTGATTCGAGAAAAGCGGATCTTCGGCACTCATCGCGCCGGTCTCTCACCCCCCACGCTTAGCCACCAACGCATTCCCCGCTCTGCTCACCGACCTGCGCCCCAGGTGCTGCGAGATGAACTGCCCCGCCTCCACCACGGCATCCAGGTCCACGCCGGTCTCGATGCCGAGCCCATTCATCATGTAGAGCACATCTTCAGTGGCCACATTGCCGGTTGCGCCCTTGGCGTAAGGGCATCCGCCCAGTCCTGCCACCGAGGCGTGATAGATGCTGATGCCTGTCTGCAGGCTGGCATAGATGTTGGCCAGCGCCTGCCCATAGGTATCGTGGAAATGGCCGGAGAGGCCTTCGATGTGG
>Ga0160495_100435_pt1 | contig 21162 bp, 22 predicted proteins | sample DID4MG_4_FD_108251 | JGI IMG/M metagenome (GOLD analysis project Ga0160495, IMG submission 108251) | Enriched soil microbial communities from UW Madison campus, WI, USA - DID2933_E24_FP4 MG | ecosystem: Environmental > Terrestrial > Soil > Unclassified | place: USA: Madison, Wisconsin | collected... | reverse complement strand
TCCGCTCTTTCACGAGCGCGGCATTGCCACCGCCGAGGCCGTCTCCGGCTGGCTGACCGCGATGCTTCTCTTCGTGACGCTGGTGCGGCGCGGGCACTGGCCGCTGGAGCGGGCGCTTGCCTGGCGTGTCGCGCGCCTCATCATCGCGACCGTCGTCATGGCCGTGTCGCTGGAATATGCCTCCACCTTCCTCGCGGAACGGCTCGCGCCCTCCTCGCCGCTCCTTGAGCAGCTGGCAGCACTCGGCCTTCTGATCGGCTTTGCCATGGTCGTGTACTTCGCGGTCGCCTTCCTAATCGGCGGCGCCGATCTCGGCATGATCCGGCGCAACATGAAGCGCAAGGCGAAAACCGTGCCGGGCGACGGGTCGGCCGAATAGCTTGCCTAGCGCGCGGCCAGCCGCGCGCGCTTCGTGAGCCGTGCGAGCCCTCCGCCGCAATGATGCCAGCGCCGCTTTGGCCCCACATCGACATGCACGATGCCGTTGCAGTAGGTGCCGATCCCGCCGATGGCGGGTGCCGAGCGTGCGGCAGCGAGGATGCGATTTATCGAAACGCCGGGAATGCGAATGTCCGCCGCCAGGCATTTGCGATGGTAGGAGCCTCGCCGGCCGTTCGAGCGGTGGCCGGAGGTGACGAGCGGCCTGCGGCCCACAGCGCGGGCGATATGCGACAGCACGCCTCTGAGCTTGCCGGGGAAGCATCGGTGCCGGACGCGCGGCGTCTGGATACTGTATGTTTTCGCCACCGCACCATTGTCGGTTCTGGCGGCATGTTTTTGGCTACGGCCTGCCGTTGTCTCCGTCGCGAAAAGCGATGTCATCGCGACGACGCAGGCAAGCAAAATGGAACCGTTCCTTTGCACGGTGCCCTCCCGTTTTGCGCCCCTTCGTCACAAAACAGCCGATCGGGATCGGCCTTCCCTCAAATCCCCGCAGCCAGGAACAACCGCAAAGTGTCTTTTATAAGGACTCCCTGATGAGAGGTGCTGCCGCAAGAAACGTCCCACTTGATCGGCGTCCCCGCGCCGTGCATAAGCGCGGCGTATTTCTTTGCAGGTCCGCCCGCAAAACCGGGCCGGAAACTGCGCGTGCAACAGGACCAGGCCCTCCACCCGCCTGAAGGAAACCGTCATGAGCGCATTCAAGCCCCTCGTCTTCTCCGGCGTGCAGCCGACCGGCAACCTCCATCTCGGCAATTATCTAGGCGCGATCCGCAAGTTCGTGGCGCTTCAGGACGATAACGACTGCATCTATTGCGTCGTAGACCTGCACGCCATCACCGCGCAGCTGGTGCACGAGGACATGCGCGGCCAGATCCGCTCGATTGCCGCCGCCTTCATTGCCGCCGGCATTGATCCGAAGAAGCACATCGTCTTCAACCAGTCCGCCGTGCCGCAGCACGCCGAGCTCGCCTGGATCTTCAACTGCGTGGCGCGCATCGGCTGGATGGAGCGCATGACCCAGTTCAAGGACAAGACCGGCGGCAAGAATGCCGAACAGGTCTCGCTCGGCCTGCTTGCCTATCCGAGCCTGATGGCCGCCGACATTCTCGTCTACCGCGCGACGCATGTTCCCGTCGGCGACGACCAGAAGCAGCACCTGGAGCTGACGCGCGACATCGCGCAGAAGTTCAACATCGACTTCGGCAACCACATCCGCAAGGCCGGCACCGGCGTCGATATCGTGGTCGGCGAGGAGCCGGTGCATGCCTATTTCCCGATGGTCGAGCCGCTGATCGGCGGTCCGGCACCGCGTGTCATGAGCCTGCGCGACGGCACGAAGAAGATGTCGAAGTCGGATGCCTCCGACCTGTCGCGCATCAACCTGACGGACGATGCCGACACGATCTCCAAGAAGATTCGTAAGGCCAAGACCGATCCCGACGCCTTGCCGAGCGAGGTCGAGGGCCTGAAGGGTCGCCCCGAGGCGGACAACCTCGTCGGCATCTACGCCGCGCTCGCCGACAAGACCAAGGCCGAGGTGCTGGCCGAATTCGGCGGCCAGCAGTTCTCGGCCTTCAAGCCGGCGCTGGTCGATCTCGCCGTGACCGTTCTCTCGCCGATCACGGACGAGATGCGCCGCCTGATGGACGATACGAGCCATATCGACGCCATCCTGCGCGATGGCGGCGAAAGGGCGCGGGCACGGGCCGAAAAAACCATGAAGGAAGTTCGCGACATCATCGGTTTTGTGCAGTAAGGTCGACCCCGAAACGTCTTAGAGAGAAGGGGGCCGCATGGTTTCTCGACGACTTTCCCGCCTGGAAGGCCACCGCCGCAAATTTCTGGCTGTTATCGATGACACGCCGGAATGCCAGCGCGCCGTGCATTATGCGGGAATGCGTGCGAAGAATTCCAACGGTGCCGTGGTGCTGCTCTACGTGATCGCCAATGGCGATTTCCAGCAATGGCTGGGTGTCGAGGAGATCATGCGGGCGGAAGCGCGCGAGGAGGCCGAGGCCGTATTGGCCAAGGCCGGCCAGGCGCTGCGCGAGGCCATCGGCATCGAGCCGGAAACCGTGATTCGCGAGGGCGTGGCGAGCGAGGCGATCAACGGCCTGATCGAGGAAGACCGCGATATCGCGATCCTCGTTCTTGCCGCCGGCTCGTCCAAGGAAGGGCCGGGGCCGCTCGTGACATCGCTCGCCAGCCGCGCGCAGGCGTTTCCGATCCCTGTCACCGTGATCCCCGATCAGCTGAGCGACGAGGAACTGGATGCGCTGAGTTGAGGTCTCGACCTTGAAGATAACGGCCGAAAGGTTTATCTTCTTTTGAACGTTTCTAAAGAATATGGCCGCGAGCCTGTCAGGCCGCACGGAGAGTAAGATGTTCATCCAGACCGAAACGACGCCGAACCCGTCGACCCTGAAGTTCCTGCCGGGCAAGGTGGTGCTGGAGAGCGGCACGGCCGAGTTTCGCGACGAGACCGAAGCGCGCGCTGCGTCTCCGCTTGCCGCCCGTCTCTTCGGCATTCCCGGCGTCACGGGTGTTTTCCTCGGCTATGATTTCATTACCGTCACCAAGGACGGCGCCGACTGGCAGCATATGAAGCCGGCCATTCTCGGCAACATCATGGAACACTTCATGTCCGGTCAGCCGGTGCTGGCCAGTGGCGCTTTCGGCGGTAACGGCGATGATGAGGGCGAGTTCTTCGAAGCGGGCGACGAGACCATCGTCGCCACCATCAAGGAACTGCTCGACACGCGCGTGCGCCCGGCCGTCGCCCAGGACGGCGGCGACATCACCTTCAAGGGTTTCCGCGACGGCGTCGTCTATCTCAATATGAAGGGCGCCTGCTCGGGTTGCCCGTCCTCGACGGCGACGCTCAAGCACGGCGTGCAGAACCTTCTTCGCCATTTCGTACCGGAAGTGCAGGAAGTTGAAGCCGTCGCATAAGGCCCGTCGCGCATATCGCCGGTGCCCGGCATGATCGTTCTTGCGATCGATACGGCGGGAACGGGCTGCTTTGCCGCACTCTATGACTCCGATAAGGATATCGTCCTCGGCGCCGCCGGGGCCGATATCGGCCGCGGCCATGCCGAGCGGCTGATGGAATTCGTCGATGCCGCGCTTGACGCGGCCGGCATCGATCTCCCGGCGATCGATCGCGTTGCCGTCACCATCGGCCCCGGCTCCTTCACGGGCATCCGCGTCGGTGTTGCCGCTGCGCGCGGTCTGGCGCTGGCGCTTGGCGTGCCGGCCGTCGGGGTCTCGACGCTTGCCGCCCTTGCTGCCGACCGGCCCGGGCCGTCGCTCATTGCCATCGATGCCAAGCGCGACGAGGTTTATTGGCAGCGTTTCTCAGCTGATGGCAGCGCAGCAACGCCCCCGGCCATTGCCTCGGTCGAGGCGGCGCGTGCCGTCGTGCTGGCGGATGGCGAAGCGCTTGGCGGCTCGGCTGCCGCGCTGCTGCGTGCGGATGCCGGAGCAGAGACGGACGGCGTTTCCATCGCGACCGTCGCACGGCTCGGCGCCCGCCTCGATCCCGAGGCCAACCAGCCGAAGCCGCTTTACCTGCGCGGGCCCGATGCCAAGCCACAGGCGGGCTTTGCGATCCGGAGGGCGTGAATGTCTCTCAGCGACTATTTCACCCGCAAGCCGGTGTTCGAGGTCTTTCCGCTCGAAAAGGATGACGTTGGCCTGGCCGCGGCCCTGCACAGGCTGCGCTTTGCCCAGCCGTGGAACGATGGCGAGCTTCACTCGCTGTTGTCGCAGGATACTGTCTTCGGCTTTCTCGCCCTGAAGGCCGGCGTGGCGGAGCGCGCCGCCGGCGGTTTCGTGCTTGCGCGCGCCACGGCCGGCGAGGCGGAAATCCTGACCATTGGCGTCGACCAGCGCTTCGGGCGCGGCGGTCTCGGATGGCGCCTGATGCTGGCAGCACTGCGTGAGGCGAAGATGCGTGGTGCAGAGGATATTTTCCTCGAGGTGGATGCCGCCAATCATGCGGCCTGCGGCCTCTATGCGAAGCTCGGCTTCGCCAAGGTCGGCGAGCGCAAGGCCTATTATGCCTCGGCCGATGGCGCCCGCTCCACGGCGCTTGTCATGCGGCGCGATCTTCGCTAGTCCCCTTTCGGGAGGCCGGAAGAACGAGGGCAGGTCGTATGACGTATGTCGAGAAATCGCTGGAAGAGCTGTGTGTCGAGCGCGGCATGCGCATGACAGAGCAGCGCCGCGTTATCGCGCGCGTATTGGAAGGCTCCGCCGATCATCCTGACGTGGAGGAGCTGTATCGCCGGTCCTCGGCCATCGATTCGCGTATTTCTATCTCGACCGTCTATCGCACCGTCAAATTGTTCGAGGATGCCGGCATCATCGAACGCCATGATTTCCGCGACGGACGGTCGCGGTATGAGACCGTGCCGGACGAACATCACGATCACCTGATCGACCTGAAGCACGGCCACGTCATCGAGTTCCATTCTCCGGAAATCGAGGCGCTGCAGGAGCGGATCGCCCGCGAGCACGGCTTCAAGCTGGTCGATCACCGGCTGGAGCTTTACGGCATCCCGCTCAAGGAGGGTGAGTGAGGCCCGTCGCCGCTCCCGCCCTGACATCTGTCCGGTGAGCGCTTGATTACCTGGCTGCGCATCGCCCTGGGCGTCTTTGTTCTTCTTGCGGTCACGCTCCTGCTGCTGCCGCTCCAACTCCTTGGCCTGCGCTTCAACTGGAAGATCCGCCGCGTTCTGCCGCGTTTCTGGCACCGCGTCGCCTGCCGGGTGCTCGGTATCAGGGTGCGTGTGCATGGTACGCTGGAGACGAAGCGTCCGCTGCTTCTGGCCGCCAATCACGCTTCGTGGAAGGACATTCTGGTGCTCGGTTCGGTAGCCGATGTCGTCTATATCGCCAAGTCCGACGTGCGCGACTGGCCGGTCTTCGGCATTCTCGCCCGCCTCCAGGCGACGATCTTCGTGGAGCGCGAGCAGCGCCAGAAGACCGGCGAACAGGTCAACGAAATCGCCGAGCGCCTGACAGCCGGCGAGATCGTCGTGCTTTTTCCCGAGGGAACGACCTCCGACGGCAATCGCCTGCTGGAGGTAAAATCCTCGCTCTTCGGTGCCGCCGCCTCCGCCGTGCCGCACGCGCCCGACGGTATCGTTCACATCCAGCCCGTTTCCATCGCCTATACCGGTCTGCACGGCATGGCGATGGGCCGCTACCACCGCCCGATCGCCGCCTGGCCGGGCGATATCGAACTCCTGCCACACCTCATGGGCATCCTGCGCGCCGGGGCCGTGGACGTCGATGTCGATTTCGGCGAGCGCGTGGATTACGAGCGCACGAGCAATCGCAAGGAGGTAAGCCGCACGGTCGAGGCACGCATCCGTGCCATGCTCGGCGCACGCCTGCGCGGGCGGTAGCCTGCGGTTGCAACGGCGAAAACAAAGAAATGCTTCATTCTCAGGGCTTTTTCCACTATGGAAGCGGCCATGAGCGAACAGTCCCTTTCCGCCCCCGATGCCCCCGTGGCCACGCCGAACACCCGCAAGGTCTTCGTGAAGACCTATGGCTGTCAGATGAACGTCTATGACAGCGACCGCATGACGGACGCCCTGTCCAAGGACGGCTATCAGGCGACGGACGTGCTGGAAGAGGCCGATCTGGTCCTGCTCAACACCTGTCACATCCGCGAGAAGGCAGCCGAGAAGGTCTATTCCGAGCTCGGCCGGCTGCGCGAGATGAAGAAGGCCCGCGCCAAAGACGGCCGCGAGATGGTGATCGGCGTCACCGGCTGCGTCGCCCAGGCTGAGGGCAGGGAAATCCTGCGCCGCGCGCCGGCCGTGGACCTCGTCATCGGTCCGCAGACCTATCATCGTCTGCCCGACGCGCTGCGTCGCGCCAAGGGCGGTGAGCGCGTCGTCGAGACGGACTATGCCATCGAGGACAAGTTCGAGCACCTGCCGGCGCCGGAAAGGGCCAGGACCCGTGCGCGCGGCGTCACTGCCTTCCTCACCGTGCAGGAAGGCTGCGACAAGTTCTGCACCTTCTGTGTGGTGCCCTACACGCGCGGCTCGGAGGTCTCCCGGCCTGTCGCGCAGATCGTCACGGAGGCCGAGCGTCTCGTCGAGGGCGGCGTGCGCGAGATCACGCTGCTCGGCCAGAACGTCAATGCCTGGCATGGTCTCGGTCCCGATGGCGCGGAGTGGGGGCTGGGCGACCTGCTTTATCGCCTCGCCGAAATCGAGGGACTGGCGCGCCTGCGTTATACGACCAGCCATCCGCGCGACATGGACGACCGCCTGATCGGGGCGCATCGCGACCTGCCCAAGCTGATGCCCTATCTGCATCTGCCAGTGCAGTCCGGCTCCGACCGCATCCTGAAAGCCATGAACCGGCGCCACACGGCCGCCGAATATGTCGCCCTGATCGAGCGCATCCGCGCCGTCCAGCCGGACCTTGCGATATCAGGCGATTTCATCGTCGGCTTCCCGGGCGAGACGGATGAGGACTTCGAAGACACGATGCGCCTCATCGAAACCGTCGGTTATGCACAGGCATTTTCGTTCAAATATTCCATACGCCCCGGCACGCCGGGCGCGGAGATGGACGGCCATGTGGCAGAGGACGTGAAGGCCGAACGCCTTGAAAGATTGCAGGCTTTGCTGTTTCGCCAGCAGCGCGAATTCGCCAAGACCTGCATCGGCAAGGAGATCGACCTGCTTCTGGAGAAGCCCGGCCGCATGCCCGGCCAGCTCGTTGGCCGGTCGCCCTGGCTCCAGCCTGTGAATATTGATGCAAAAGGTTCTGAAATCGGTGACATTATCCGGGTACGAATCATCGATGCCGGGCCCAACAGCCTCTTCGCCGAAGCGATCGGTTGACGGGTTTCATACAAGGAGCTTGACCGCTTGAACGGACACGAACTGATGACGTCCTCGCCGCGCCAGTCGAAGACCGAGACCGACGCAAATCAATTCGTGCTCACTTTCGAGAACAATCGATACGCAAGCGAGCTTTTCGGCCAGTTCGATCAGCATCTGAAGCTCATCGAGCAGCGCCTGCATATCGATGCGAGAGCGCGCGGCAATTCCGTCGTCATCTCCGGCGATGTCGTGGCCACCAGCCAGGCTCGCCGGGCACTGGATTATCTCTATGACCGGCTCCAGAAGGGCGGCTCCATCGAGCTTTCCGATGTCGAGGGCGCCATCCGCATGGCGATTGCAGCCGACGACCAGCTGTCGCTGCCGACCATGGAGCGCAAGGCCAAGCTGAGCATGTCGCAGATTTCCACCCGCAAGAAGACCATTGCCGCCCGCACGCCGACGCAGGATACCTATATCCGCGCGCTGGAGCGCTCCGAGCTGGTCTTCGGCGTCGGCCCGGCCGGCACGGGCAAGACCTATCTCGCCGTCGCCTATGCCGCGCAGCTTCTCGAGCGTGGCGCCGTCGACCGCATCATCCTGTCGCGTCCGGCCGTAGAAGCCGGCGAACGTCTCGGCTTCCTGCCCGGCGACATGAAGGAAAAGGTCGATCCCTATCTCCGCCCGCTCTATGATGCGCTCTACGACATGATGCCGGGCGACAAGGTCGAACGCGCCATTGCCGCCAATGTCATCGAAATTGCGCCGCTCGCCTTCATGCGCGGACGCACGCTGGCCAATGCCGCCGTCATCCTCGACGAGGCACAGAACACGACGTCGATGCAGATGAAGATGTTCCTGACGCGTCTCGGTGAAAACGGCCGCATGATCGTCACCGGCGACCCGAGCCAGGTCGACTTGCCGCGCGGCGTCAAGTCGGGCCTCGTGGAGGCCCTGCAGATCCTCAAAGGCGTCGAAGGCGTTTCCGTCGTGCGCTTCAAGGATGTCGACGTGGTGCGCCATCCGATGGTTGCCCGTATCGTGCGGGCCTATGAGGCAACGACCGCCGTACAGGACGAAAGCGAGCAGACCGACCGCTGAGCGGTCGACAAGTCCAATGAGCGAACTTGATATCCAAATTTCCATAGAGGAGGGCCCATGGCCCTCCGAGGCGCATCTGCTCGACATGAGCAAGCGGGTGCTCGGTTCTGCCGCCGATTTTCTGCGCGACAATGAAAAGCAGCCCTTTCCGAAAACAGGTGCACCGGAAGTCTCCCTCGTTTTCACCAATGACGCGGAGATCCGCGGCATCAATGCGCAATGGCGCAGCCAGGACAAGCCGACCAACGTCCTGTCCTTCCCAGGCTTCCCGCTGACGCCCGGCAAAATGCCGGGGCCGATGCTCGGCGATATCATTTTTGCAGAGGAAACATTGACCCGCGAGGCTGCCGAACTCGGCAAGTCTTTCGACGACCATCTCACGCATCTGATGGTGCATGGATTTCTGCATCTCTTCGGCTATGATCATATGGACGACGAAGAGGCGGAAAAAATGGAAGGGCTTGAGACTCGCATTCTTGCCGGGCTTGGCCTATCTGACCCATACGGGGACGATCCCGATTAACCAGTTTGGACCAATGAGCGACTTCAGAAACCAGTCCGTAGCGACGGAAAAGCACGAGGCGGATGCCTCAAGTCAGGACGAGGCGGGCAGTAGTACCAGCGCGCCGAAGCAGGAAAACGGGAGCCGGACATCTCTCTGGTCCCGTGCAACGCGGCTTTGGCGCATGACAGGGGCCTCCAGCCTCCGCAAGGACCTCGCAGAGGCCTTGATGACGGAAGAGAGCGGCGGCTCGCCGGCCTTCCTGCCCGAAGAACGGGCGATGCTGCACAACATTCTCCGGTTCCGCGAGGTGCGGGTCGAGGACGTGATGGTCCCACGCGCCGATATCGAGGCCGTCGACCAGGACATCACGATCGCCGAACTGATGGTGATCTTCGAGGATTCCGGCCGCTCGCGCATGCCGGTCTACCATGAAAGCCTCGATGATCCGCGTGGCATGGTCCACATCCGCGACCTGCTCGCCTATGTCACCAAGCAGGCCCGCAACAAGCGCCGAAGCGGCGCCAAGGCCGTGGCCGCAAACGGCGAAAAGCCCGTTCGCACGCCGAAAGCCGAATTCGACCTCGGCCGTGTCGATCTTTCCAAGACCGTCGCGGAAGCCGGCATCATCAGGCAGGTCCTCTTCGTGCCGCCGTCGATGCTGGCCGCCGACCTGATGGCGCGCATGCAGGCCGACCGTACGCAGATGGCGCTCGTCATCGATGAATATGGCGGCACGGACGGTCTCGCCTCGCTGGAGGACATCGTCGAAATGGTTGTCGGCGATATCGAAGACGAGCACGACGACGAAGAGGCCATGATCCAGCGCGCCGGCGACGACGTGTTCATCGCGGACGCCCGCGTCGAACTCGAGGAGCTGGCCGAAGCGATCGGTCCGGATTTCGATATCCGCGCCCAGCTGGAGGATGCCGATACGCTCGGCGGCCTCATCTTCGCCTCGCTGGGACGCATTCCGGTGCGTGGCGAGGTGGTGCAGGCAGTGCCAGGCTTCGAATTTCACGTTCTGGATGCCGACCCGCGTCGTGTGAAGCGCGTGCGCGTAACCCGCAAGCGTGCCAGTGCAGTGCGCCGTCGGGAACGTCGCCCCGAGGGCGAGGCGGGGGCGGTGACGCCGGAGCGTACGACGGTTTCGGAGCCGCATGCCGACAGCACCGGCACAGACTGAGCCGTCCTCAAACAATCTTCAAAATGATCTGCGCCTTGTCCTGCCGTGACGCGGGACAAGGCGGCGGTTTTTTGGAAGACTGGCGCGGCTGATTCGGGGAAAGCGACAAGAAGGGGACGGCATGGAGCGGCTTGCGGGCACGGTCATGCTCCTGTCTGGAAAAAGACGGGCGCTTGTTGCATTTCTTGCCGGCCTGATCGGCGTCCTGGCACTGCCGCCCTTCGGCTTCCTGGCGGCGCTGTTCGTTTCATTCACCCTGCTCGTCTGGCTTCTCGACGGTGCGACCGCCGCGCCCGAGGCCGGCGTTATTCGGCGACTGGCACCTGCCTTCCGCATAGGCTGGCTGTTCGGCTTCGGCTATTTCGTCGGCGGGCTTTGGTGGCTCGGCAATGCCTTGCTGGTGGAAGCGGATGCCTTCGCCTGGGCCGTGCCGCTCGCAGTGCTCGGGCTTCCGGCCTTCCTTGCCTTCTATTACGGTTTTGCTGCAGCACTTGCCCGGCTGTTCTGGTCCGATGGCATGGGCCGGATCGCCGCGCTCGCCTTTGCGTTCGGCGTGGGAGAATGGCTGCGTGGCACGCTGTTCACCGGCTTTCCGTGGAATGCCGTCGGCTATGGCATGATGCCGGTCCCGCTGCTGATGCAATCCGCAGGCTTCGTCGGTATCGCCGGCATGAACGTGCTCGCCGTCTTCGTCTTCGCAGCACCGGCGCTGCTCGGCACGCGGCGGGGAAGGGTGGCTGGCCTCGGGCTTGCGTTGGTCCTCTTCGCAGCCCATGTCGGCTATGGCGTCTATGCGCTGCATGTCCTGCCGTTGCCGGAAAATCAGGCGACGGTCATCCGCCTTGTCCAGCCGGTCATCGACCAGGCCATGAAGCTCGACGATTCCGCCCGCGCGGACATCTTCGAAAAACATCTGGCGCTGAGCGCTGCCAAGCCTGCCGAAGGGGACAAGCGGCCGGATATCGTCGTCTGGCCGGAAACGTCCATACCCTTCATTCTGACGGACAATCCCGATGCGCTGGTGCGGATCGCGCAGGTTCTGGATGACGACCAGGTCTTGATCGCCGGGGCGGTGCGTACCGAAAGTGCGGGGTCCGGCAAGGCGCCGCGCTACTACAACTCGATCTACGCGATCGACGGCAAGGGGCAGATCATCGGCGCGGCCGACAAGGTTCATCTTGTGCCCTTCGGCGAATACATGCCCTTTGCCGATGTCTTCGAAAGCCTCGGCGTTTCCCCTGTGGCCATGCCAGGCGGGTTTTCGGCGGCACGCGAGCATCCGCTGTTGAACGCGCTCGGCAAGGGTCTCTATCCGCTGATCTGCTACGAGGCGATCTTTCCGTCCGAGATCGGTCCCGCATCCGAAGGGGCGGCCGCCCTGCTGAACGTGACCAACGATGCCTGGTTCGGCAACACGCCCGGACCCTACCAGCATTTTCAGCAGGCGCGTCTTCGCGCCGTGGAGCGCGGCATGGCGTTGATTCGCGCCGCCAACAACGGTATTTCCGCAATCGTCGACGCCAGGGGCGAGGTGATCTCGGGCCTGTCTTATGACATTGCCGGTTTTGTGGATGCAACCCTTCCGGGTAGAATTGCGAAGGGCGAATGGTCGAAGTGGCGGGATTGGCTCTTTCCCGTTCTTCTCGGCCTTTTCTTTCTTGTGGCCAGCATTTCGCGCGTTGGTTTTAGAAACAGATTGAATTGACCAAAAACCCCTAAAATAGCATAGTGCCCGCCACCGGTCGTTCTCCTGTAATGTCGGACTCTCCGGAGGTCGCGCATACAACGTGACGTTAAGTATTCAGTAAGGGTGCCGGTCGGGGTGGGGCCATTTCCGCGTTAGGACCAAAGTGATGATGGAAAACAAGAAGAAGCCGAATCCGATCGACATTCATGTCGGCAGCAGAATTCGGCTTCGCAGGACCATGCTCGGTATGAGCCAGGAGAAGCTGGGCGAAAGCCTCGGCATCACCTTCCAGCAGATTCAGAAATACGAGAAGGGCACGAACCGCGTCGGCGCGAGCCGGTTGCAGAATATCTCGAGCATTCTCAATGTGCCCGTCGCATTCTTTTTCGAGGACGCACCCGGTGACACCGCTGACTCCCAGAGCGGTTTCGCCGATGCTTCCAGCTCCAACTATGTGGTGGATTTCCTGTCGTCCTCCGAGGGCCTGCAGCTGAACCGCGCCTTCGTGAAGATCACCGATCCCAAGGTGCGCCGCAAGCTCGTAGACCTCGTGAAGGCACTGGCAGCCGAAGCCGAAATCGAGTGATCGCTCTCAGCTTCACGGTCTGAAAAGGCGGCCCTTCGGGGCCGTTTTTTTGTGCGTGTGCCGCAGGCCTGTCTGGGCGCTTCGGAGAAGGAAATTTCGATATAAAGATATTCTTATGTCCTTCTGTTCTTGTTTTTGGGCGATGAAATGAATAACAACGTCGAAGTCTGTTTTCTTTGAGGGGACTTCCCGCATGCGCAGCAATTATCTCTTCACCAGCGAGTCCGTCGCCGAGGGGCATCCGGACAAGGTTTGCGACCGCATCTCCGACGAGATCGTCGATTTGGTCTATCGCGAGGCGGTGAAGTCGAAAATCGATCCTTGGTCGGTTCGCATCGCATGCGAGACGCTCGCCACCACCAACCGCGTTATCATCGCCGGTGAAGTGCGCCTGCCGCCGAGCCTTCTGAAGAAGGACAAGAACGGCCACGACGTCATCAACCCGTCGAAGTTCAAGTCCGCTGCGCGCAAGGCGATCCGTGACATCGGCTACGAGCAGGATGGCTTCCACTGGAAGACGGCGAAGATCGACGTTCTGCTGCATTCCCAGTCCGCGGATATCGCCCAGGGCGTCGACAACGCCGCCGACAGGCAGGGCGACGAGGGTGCCGGCGACCAGGGCATCATGTTCGGTTACGCCTGCCGTGAAACGGCGGAGCTGATGCCTGCGCCGCTCTACTATTCGCACCGCATCCTTCAGCTGCTCGCCGACGCCCGCAAGAAGGGCGTGGGCGATGCCGGCAAGCTTGGACCGGATGCCAAGAGCCAGGTGACCGTGCGTTACGTCGACGGCAAGCCCGCCGACGTCGCCTCGATCGTCCTGTCCACCCAGCACCTCGATGAAAGCTGGGACTCCAAGAAGGTGCGCCAGGTTGTCGAGCCTTATATTCGCGAGGCCCTCCACGACATCAAGATCGCCGACGACTGCGTCTGGTACATCAACCCGACGGGCAAGTTCGTGATCGGTGGCCCGGATGGCGACGCCGGCCTGACCGGCCGCAAGATCATTGTGGACACCTATGGCGGGGCAGCCCCGCATGGCGGCGGCGCCTTCTCCGGCAAGGACACGACCAAGGTCGACCGTTCGGCTGCCTATGCCGCGCGCTACCTCGCCAAGAACGTGGTGGCCGCCGGCTTGGCCGACCGCTGCACGATCCAGATTTCCTATGCCATCGGCGTCGCACAGCCGCTGTCGATCTATGTCGACCTGCATGGCACGGGCAAGGTGAGCGAAGACGAGGTGGAAGCCGCGATCCGCAAGGTCATGGACCTGTCGCCGTCGGGTATCCGCCGTCACCTCGACCTCAATAAGTCGATCTATGCCAAGACATCGGCCTATGGTCATTTCGGCCGCAAGGCCGGCCGGGACGGCTCTTTCTCCTGGGAGCGCCTCGACCTCGCCAAGGCCCTCAAGGAAGCCCTGAAGAACTGAGATCGCCATGACCGATGCAGAGCGCCGCAGCCGCGCGACCGAGGCCTTCTTCGGTCGTCGAAAGGGAAAACCGCTGAGGGAGCGGCAGGCGCATCATCTTGAGACTCTGCTTCCGGCACTGAAGGTCGACCTTTCGGAACCCGCGCCGGTCGATATCGCGTCGCTTTACGATTTCAAGCCGGCGCGCGTGCGGCTCGAAATCGGTTTCGGCGGCGGCGAGCATCTCATTCATCGGGCGCAGGAAACCTCGGAGACGGCGTTCATCGGCGTCGAGCCCTTCGTCAATTCCATGGCGAAGCTCATCGGCAGCATCGAGGATACGGGCGCGAAGAACATCCGGCTCTACGATGACGATGCGACGGAACTTCTGGATTGGTTGCCGGCGGCCTCGATCGATCAGATCGATCTTCTCTATCCCGACCCATGGCCGAAGAAAAAGCACTGGAAGCGGCGCTTCGTGTCCAGGGTCAATCTGGATCGCTTTGCCCGCGTGCTGAAACCGGGCGGGCACTTCTGCTTCGCGTCCGACATCGACACCTATGTCAACTGGACGCTGATGCACTGCGGGGCGCATCCCGCTTTCGTATGGACCGCGGAGAACGCGGCCGACTGGCTGACGCCCTATGCAGGCTGGCCGGGAACGCGCTACGAGGCCAAGGCCAAGCGCGAAGGACGCAATTCCGCCTACCTCACCTTCCGCCGTCTCTGACGGAAGGCTCCGGCTTCAGGATCAGTGGAGGCTCACGGTGCGCAGGTCGTCCTCGGCAGCCTTGTAGAAGGTGCTGGAACGATTGTCGGTCAGCAGGATCGGCGTGCCGTCGGCGCCGAACAGGGCCCACAGGTCGAGGCTGGGGTCGATTTCGGGCGCTTCGGGAAAGACGCGCGAAACTTCATCCGCCTTCATCTTCCTGATGTAGCCGACTTCGCCCTCGCCCAGATGTGCGAGATCTGCCTTCGAAACGGTGGGGGTAACGGTCTTCAGTCCCATCTTTGCCTCCATGGCAATGCCGGCAAGTGCCGGCCGCTGGGCGCCCGCGTCCATAAGGGAGATCGGTGCGTCAGCGATCAGGTTACGCTCGAGACGGTCCGGCGGGGTGTTCCCGCAGGAACGGCTCATGATCTAGTCTGATACGGAAATGTTAATTTTCTTTACCATTCGCTGCTGTTCCGGCCGGATGAGATCGACCGAGAGAAGGCCGTTCTTCAACTCGGCACCCTCCACGCGCATGCCGTCGGCAAGGACGAATGTGCGCTGGAACTGGCGAGCGGCAATACCGCGGTAAAGATAATCCCGTTCGTTGCTGTCGGTCTGGCGGCCGCGGATGACAAGCTGGTTTTCCTCTGTCGTGACATCAAGCTCCTCCTCGGAGAAGCCCGCCACGGCCAGCGTGATGCGCAGGCGCTCGGGCGCACCCGTCACGTCGTTCGAACGCAGCCGTTCGATATTGTAGGGGGGATAGCCATCGTTGCCCTTGGCGATACGCTCAAGGGTCTTTTCCATTGCGTCGAAGCCCAGCAGCAGCGGGCTTGCGAAAGGGGTCATGCGAGACATACATCCAGTCCTTGCTTTCAAGCGACCAAGACGGGACCCGATACCGGCACCCCGACGGAACCAATATGGTGACTACGCGCCTGCCGCGCAAGACGCTTGCGAAGCGCGATTTCGCAAATATAGTCGCCGCTTCGTCCGCGCGGTGCTGGCGAAAATCATGAAGAGACAAGGACGAAACGGCATGTCTGAGCCAAGGAAAATCATCATCGATACGGATCCTGGCCAGGACGACGCCGCCGCGATCATGCTGGCGCTGGGCAGCCCGGAGCTGGAAATCCTCGGCATCACGACCGTGGCCGGAAACGTGCCGCTGTCGCGGACGTCTACAAATGCCCGAATCATTCTGGAGTTCTGCGGACGTACCGAGGTCAAGGTCTTCGCCGGCGCCGACAGGCCGATTGCCCGTCCGCTGGTGACCGCTGAGCATGTTCACGGCAAGACCGGCCTCGACGGCCCGGAACTGCACGAGCCTCAGATGCCGCTCCAGCCGCAGCATGCCGTCGACTTCATCATCGAGACGCTGAAGCGCGAGGCGGCGGGCACCGTCACGCTCTGCACCCTCGGCCCGCTCACGAACATCGCCCTGGCGCTGGAAAAGGCGCCCGAGATCGCCGGCCGCGTGCGCGAACTGGTCATGATGGGGGGTGGCTTCTTCGAGGGGGGCAACATCACGCCCGCCGCCGAATTCAACATCTATGTCGATCCGGAGGCGGCCGCTGCGGTCTTGAAGTCCGGTATTCCGATCGTCATGATGCCGCTCGACGTCACCCACAAGGTGCTGACGCTGAAGAGCCGCGTCGAAAAGCTCCGCGCCATCGGCAACTGCCCGGCGAAGGCTCTGGTGGAGATGCTCGAATTCTTCGAACGGTTTGACGTGGAGAAATACGGCTCCGACGGCGGGCCGCTGCACGATCCGACCGTCATCGCCTATCTCCTTAAACCGGACCTGTTCTCCGGTCGCGATTGCAATGTCGAGGTCGAAACCGCCTCGCCGCTCACCGCCGGCATGACGGTGGTCGATTGGTGGCAGGTGACTAGCCGCAGGCACAATGCCCGCGTCATGAAGGATATCGATGCCAACGGGTTCTTCGCGCTGCTCACCGAGCGCGTCGGTCGCCTCTGATGCGGGGTCCGCGCGTCGCAAACCCCGCGGTGGAGGCCCGTTTTCACAAGGAGATGGTGGGCCTCTATGACCGCTTCGCCGACCTCGGCTTTCGCCCCGTCCTGCTGCGCCGGTTCGTGCTACTCAACGGCGGCGTGGCGGCGGCAAAGGAACTCGTCTTCAAGCCAGGCACGACCGGCCTGGAACGGCTGCTCGACGCGGGCAAGGCCGAGCTTTCCATGGAGGCGTTGATGCTGCGGCCGGAATATCAGCTGCTCTTCTCCGAGCTTGAACGCAAGGAAGCCATGCAACGGCTTGCCAACGCCACGCGGTCGCGTTCACGCGGGCGGCTGCAGGCGCAACCGACCCAGCCGAAGTAGCCCGGGCAGCCTCGCCACGGGCATGCCTTCGACCACAACGAAAAAGGCCGGCGTTTCCGCCGGCCTTTTGCCTGGATCGAAAGGTCGACTCAGAACTCTTCCCAGTCGTCATGGGCCAGCGCCGTGTTGCCAGCAACCTGCGAGACCGTACGGTTCGCCGTGCGAGCCGGCTGGTAGGAAGCGCGCTGCGGCTGGACCTGCGGGCGGGAGGCCTGCTGTACCGACTGCATGCCTGCCGCTGCCATCGAACCGGAGCGGAAGCGGGCGACGAGCGACTTCAGCGTCTGGGCTTCGTCGTTCAGCGCCATGCTGGCAGCCGTGGTTTCTTCCACCATCGCGGCGTTCTGCTGCGTAACCTGGTCCATCTGGTTGACGGCGGAGTTGATTTCCTTGAGCCCCACGGCCTGTTCGGACGCGGAAGAGGAAATCTGGCGGATGAGGTCGTTGATCTGGTTCACCTGGTGGGCGATGTTTTCCAGCGCGTCGCCCGCACGGCCGACGAGGCTGACGCCGTCGCGCACCTGCGACTCCGAGGTGTTGATCAGTGTCTTGATCTCCTTCGCGGCATTGGCCGAGCGCTGGGCGAGTTCGCGCACTTCCTGTGCCACGACCGCAAAGCCCTTGCCGGCTTCACCGGCGCGCGCGGCTTCCACGCCGGCATTGAGCGCCAGCAGGTTCGTCTGGAAGGCGATGTCGTCGATGACGCCGATGATATTGGAGATTTCGCGAGACGAACTCTCGATGCCGTGCATCGCGTCGATCGCTTTCTGCACGACCTCGCCCGACCGGCTGGCGTCCTGGTTCGCGGTTTCGACGGACTTGGCCGCGATGCGGGCATTCTCCGCGCTGGAGTTGACCTGAGATGTCAGCTCGTCGAGAGCGGCTGCGGTCTCCTCGAGGCTTGCGGCCTGCTGCTCGGTGCGGTGCGACAGGTCGGCCGCACCCTTGGAGATCTCGCTCGTACCGCCACCGATATTGCCGACGGAGGCGTTGACCGTCTGGATTGTCTCTTCAAGGCTGGCAATGGCGGAGTTGAAGTCGGTCTTCAGCTTGCCGTACTCGCCCGGGAAATCGCCGGAGAGACGGAACGCCAGGTTGCCTTCCGAGAGCTGGGCGAGGCCGTCGCCGAGACGCGCGACGATGTCGCGCTGCAGGGCGCTCGATTCCGCGCGCTCTGTTTCCGAGCGGTTGCGTTCGGTTTCCGTCAGCTCGCGCTGGCGGCTGGCTTCGGCTTCGAGCGTGCGTGTGTTGGCGAGTTGGTGGCGGAACCCTTCCAGCGCCTTGGCGACGGCGCCGGTTTCATCGGACCGGTCCTGCCCGGCGACCGGCTGCGTATAGGTGCCGCCGCTCAGGGCGTCGACGTCGCGGACGAGGCCGGCGAGCGGCTTCTGCACGAACGCGCGCACCGCAAGATAGAGCCCGGTCAGCACGGCAGCCAGAACGATGAGACCACCGATGATCATCATGAAGGTCTGATCCTGCACCGGCGCATTGATCGCTGCGCGCGGAACATCGACGAGCACGATCCAGGAGGTGTTGATGTCCGGCAGCGCGAACGGGTAGACGACGCGGTCGAACGCGGCGAGTTCGTCGAAAGTCATGTTCTCGACGAGACCCGGCTTGCCCGTGGAGAGCGCGGACTTGACGATATCTTCGCCAATGCCTTCATAGGGTTTCATGACGAGGTCGGCATTCGGCGCGACGAGCCAGTTGCCGGTCTGCGACAGCAGCAGCACACGCCCTTGGCCGAACGGCGTCAGCTTGCTCAGCTTGTCGGACAGGGTCTTCAGGGAGACGTCGACGCCGGTGACGCCGATACGCTTGCCACCGGAGACGACGGGAAAGGCGATGGAGGCCATGGTGAAGCCTTCGCCGGTCGAGCTTTCCTTGTAGGGCTGGGTCATCGCGCCCTTGCCCGAATTCGCCGCCAACGAAAACCATTCGGCCTTGTAGTCGGATTCGAAGGTGGAAAGCCCGATGGAGCCGTCCTTGCGTTTCGTCCAGTAAGGGTTGAACGAACCATCTTTGAACGTGCCGGTTTCCAGAGATTCGCTAATCTCGCGCGACTTGCCGTCGAAGGCATTGGGCTCTTCCGCAAACCAGCTGCCGAGCGCGAAGTCGTTCTTCTCCGCATTGGCCTTGATGATATCAACCACTTCCTTGCGGTCGAAGTGACCGTTGGTGTGGCCCTGCTCGATCACGCCGGCCATCGAGCGCGCGGCGCTTGCAAGCTGCCCGATATCGGTCGCGATGTCCGACGCGATGGCTTTCGCTTCCGTATTCGCCTCGGAGTAGACGAGGCCGGCGACGCGATCTTGGCTCTGCTGGATGAGCACGGTGTTGGAGGCGAGCAGCACCAGGGCGATGATGCCGCCGGTCACTGCGATGAGCTTCGTCGCAAGCGACTTGGCCTGAAGCTTGAACATGAAATCCTCACGATAGGAAGCGTCCGCGACGGGTGTCGCGGAAAAGCACGTTCGATTGTCGGGATGGGCTCCATCATGGAGTGCGAGGCGCGCGACCTGCGTCCTGGACCACCCGGATCGCGTTTCGCGAGGCCGGGGGCGTGAGGATTTCAATACTCTGTAGAATATTAATAAAGAGCCAAATTTCGATCCTCATTGTCAGCAGGATCGCTGAATTACCGGGCGTTGCGGGCAAAACGACATCCGGTGTCCCCGTTGCGAAATTCTGCCCGCAACGGGGGTTGGGCGATGGCGTCAGACCTCCGCGTCGACGGCGTTTGCGAAGGGAATGGAAGGCTGGGCGCCGGGCTTCAGGCAGGCGAGCGACCCTGCGACGGCTGCGCGACGCAACGCGTCCTTGAAGGCAAGTCCGGCATCGAGCGAGGCGGCAAGGTAGCCGCAGAACGTGTCGCCCGCGCCCACCGTATCGACCGGCTCGATCTTGAGGCCGGCGGCCCGGTAGATCTCATTCTTGCGGATGGCGACGACACCATCGGCGCCGAGTGTGACGATGATGGTCTGGCCGTTCTCGCCGTGGATGCGACGCATGACCGCTTCGCGCTCCTCACCGGAGAGTTCGCCCTTGCCGGCGAAGAGATCGAATTCGGTTTCGTTGGCGACAAGGATGTCGGCCGTACCGCCGAGCCTCTTGGCTTCGGCATTGAACGGCGCGATGTTGATGATCGAGACGACACCCTTCTGCCTGGCGGCGGCCAGCGCGGCCTCGATCGCTGTGGTCGGGATTTCGAACTGCAACATCAGGTAATCGCCGCGCGACATGGCGGTTACGGCCCGCCTGGCATCCTCGTCGCTGACAGTGCCGTTGGCGCCGGGAACGACGACGATCATGTTCTCGCCGTCAGGGGCGACGAGGATATGGGCGGTGCCCGTCGCCTCGGCAGGATAGCGCACGGCGTTGAGGTCCACGGCAGCATCGGCCAGCAGCGCCAGCGCCTGGCTGCCCAGGCGGTCGTCGCCCACGGCGCCGGCCATGCGCACCATGGCCCCCGCACGGCGTGCGGCAAGCGCCTGATTGGCCCCCTTGCCGCCGGCAGCGGTGGTGAAGCTGGTGCCCATCACCGTTTCGCCAGGTCTCGGCAGGCGTTCCGGCGTGGCGATGAGGTCCATGTTGATGGAGCCGAAGACGGTGATCATGAAAATAGCCCTTTGTCGTTTCCGCCGGACACTGCCTGAGGCAGTCAGTCCTCGTCAACCACCCTCAGCCGCGGCGGCGCGGTTCGGCCTTCAGCAACCGTATCAGCGCTCTCCGAAAGTGCGCTGACAGTTTCGAATTCCAGCTCGCCGATCCGCGCGCCGCGCCGTGTAAGCTTCTCAGTCGACGTCAAAATCAGGTCCACATCCTTCTGGGCGGAGGTGAAATGACCGTGCAGCTTGCGCACCCGGTCGTCGAGCCGCGTCAAATCGTCCATGAGACGCCCAACCTCGCCCTGGATGACATGGGCCTGCTCGCGCATGCGCTGGTCTTTCAGAAGGGCCTGCAGCACCTGCACCGACAGCATCAGTAGTGATGGCGAGACGATCACAATGCGTGCGCGGTGCGCCCGCTGCACGACGGCCTCGAAATTCTCGTGGATGCTGGCGAAGATCGATTCGGACGGCACGAACAGGAAGGCCGTGTCCTGCGTCTCGCCGGCAATCAGGTACTTTTCGGAGATATCGCGGATATGGATTTCCATGTCGCGGCGGAATTGCTGGGCAGCGACCTTCGCGGCTTCCGGCGAGCGCGCGTCCGACATGGCGTTCCAGGCCTCCAGGGGGAATTTCGCATCGATCACGAGCGGCGGCTGGCCGTTCGGCATGCGGATCGTGCAGTCCGGGCGCACGCCGTTGGAAAGCTGCGCCTGGAACTG
>Ga0160495_100430_pt1 | contig 21639 bp, 20 predicted proteins | sample DID4MG_4_FD_108251 | JGI IMG/M metagenome (GOLD analysis project Ga0160495, IMG submission 108251) | Enriched soil microbial communities from UW Madison campus, WI, USA - DID2933_E24_FP4 MG | ecosystem: Environmental > Terrestrial > Soil > Unclassified | place: USA: Madison, Wisconsin | collected... | reverse complement strand
TGGTCCCTTGTGGACGCTGGTGCAGGAAGAATTCTTCGGCGACTTCTGGGCCGATCAGGCGCCGCGCCTGCAGGCGCAGGGCTGGGTCCTGCGCGCCCGTCCGGGCTTTGCCCATGAGAGCGTGCCGGTGAGTGCCTGGCGTTTCATCGTCAGCAGCCAGACCGGCGAAGTGATCAACCGCGAAGTGGCCGCACCGCTGGCCCCACGCGCCTTTTCCAGCGAAGTCTTCGATGGCCTCGATCCGACGGGGCGCTGGCTGTTGTCCATCGGCATCGAGGTCGAGGGGCAATCCATGGATGTGGCCCCGATGGTGGCCGATCTCTTGCGGCGCGATCCGCGCTGGGCCGATGCGCAGCAGGTCCAACGCATGGACCCGCATGCCGTCATCTCCCTGCGCGCTCCGGGAGGCCGCCGCATCGATGCCATGGCCGGGCCGCTCAAGGCGGTGGTGCTGGCCTTGCTGGACCTGCTGGCGGACCTGGGCCGCAAGGACGGCCCGCTGCGCCTGACACCCTGGGATGCGCACCGCATCGATGGCCTGCAGGCCGCCCTGCAAGGATTGGAGGGTGCGGCACCCTGGCACATGAGTGGTGCGGATGGCCTGCTGGCGCTGGCGCGCCGCCTGCGCGCTGCTGGCAGCGTCGCACCGGTGGTCCAGCCTGATGGCCTGGGACTGACGCTGCGCGACTATCAGCGCCATGGCGTGGCCTGGATGCAATACCTGCGCGCCCATGGACTGGCCGGCATCCTGGCCGACGACATGGGCCTGGGCAAGACCGCCCAGGTGCTGGCCCATGTTCTGATCGAAAAACAGGCTGGTCGGCTGGACTTGCCGGTGCTGGTGGTCGCACCCACCTCGCTGCTGTTCAATTGGCAGCAGGAGGCGCGCCGCATCACGCCCGATCTGCGCGTGCTGCTGCTGCATGGGCAGGAGCGTGCCCAGCATTTCAGCGCCATCGCCAGCGGCCAGGCCGATCTGGTGCTGACCAGCTATCCGCTCTTGTGGCGCGACCTCGACCAACTGCTGCCGCAGCGCTGGCACATGCTGGTGCTGGACGAGGCCCAGACCGTCAAGAACGCCGCCTCGCGCAGCGCCGCCGCTGCGCGCCGCTTGCAGGCGCGCCATCGGTTGTGCATGACCGGCACGCCGCTGGAAAATCACCTGGGCGAGCTGTGGAGCCAGTTCCATTTCCTCATGCCTGGTTTCCTCGGGGATGCGCGCAGCTTTGCGCGCCTGTGGCGCAAGCCCATCGAAGAGCAGGGCCAGACCGTGCGCGCACGCCTGCTAGCGCAGCGGGTGAGGCCTTTCATCCTGCGCCGGAGGAAGCAGGATGTCTTGCAGGAGCTACCGCCGCGCAGCGAGATCGTCGAACGCCTGCCCTTGCAGGGCCGCCAGCGCGAACTCTACGAGAGCGTGCGCATGGCCGCTGACAAGCAGGTGCGGCGCGCACTGGAGCGGCGTGGCCTGGGCGGCTCCCAGGTCACGGTGATGGATGCCTTGCTCAAGCTGCGCCAGGTCTGTTGCGATCCCTACCTGTTGAAACAGGGCCGCATGCCCAAGGGGCTGGAGCGCGCCAAGATCGACTGGCTCTGCGACAGCCTGCCAGCACTGGTGGCCGAGGGCCGGCGCATCCTGGTGTTCTCGCAGTTCACCAGCATGCTCAAGTTGATCGCCGCGCAGCTGGAGGCATTGCAGCTGCCCTACCTGATGCTCACTGGCGAGACCGAGCCGGCCGCACGTGCTGAGGTGATTGCCTGCTTCCAGCAGGAACAGACGCCGCTGATGCTGGTGAGCTTGAAGGCCGGCGGCGTCGGCCTGAATCTGACCGCCGCCGATACCGTCGTGCTGGTCGATCCCTGGTGGAATCCTGCGGTGGAAGAGCAGGCCATCGCGCGCGCCCACCGGCTGGGTCAGCAGCGCCAGGTGTTTGTCTACAAGCTGGTCATCGAGGGCAGCATCGAAGAACGCCTGCTCGAACTGCAGGCGCGCAAGTCAGCCCTGGCCGAAGGCATGCTGGGCCGCGACGATGCCGGTGCCGTCAAGTTCGGCGAAGAGGAATTGCAGGCCCTGCTGGCACCGCTGGGCGCGGGCATTGCCGAGAAGATCCTGGCCTGAGCCTGTTTAGCGCCAGATGTGGTGTTTTATCGACTCAGACATTTCCTGATGCACCGCATCACGGACCGTCGCTACCATGCATGCATTCCAATCAACATGAAGGGTGGGGAGGGCAATGGGAGTGATCGACGCGATCATGCAACACGCGATCTACGCAGCGCTGGCCGTGTGCATGCTCGGCCTGATGGCGGCCATCGGACTGTTCATCGCCGTGGAGCGGCGCTGGGAGATGCGCCGCCAGCGGGATGCGCTGGACTTCGGCGCCCGCTTCTTTGTTCCGCCTAGCCATCACGATGACGGACTGCCTCCGCATCCCTGGGAAGAGCTGCGCAATCGCATCGGCGAAATGCAGATCGTCGCCGAGGAAGGTGACCGCCCCGCTCCCTACAAGAACGTTGCCTGAAGCCGCCGGCGTCTCAGCCTTGCCCTTCTGTTCCTTCTTCCCCTTCTGCTGGCGATAGGCCAGTTGCTTGCCAGCACCTGTGGCTCTGCCTGCTTTCCTACAGCAGGCAGAGCCATTGTCCGCTTAACGGCCAGCTCGGCCGCAGAGATACTGCGGTTTCGCGAGGGCCGCTATGAGCCTCATGGCCAGGGACGATTGTTCCAGAACCCGGAACAGTCAATTCTCTCCTGCATGGTTTTTCTGCTGTGCGCTCTTCCGTACACTTCATTGCATCGGTAAAGGAATGAAGGGCGTCGCCACGCAGGCGGCGATGCGGTGCATTGAAGGCATCCACGGCATCCAAGGCAAGGTCCCAGCATCCCAGCACCCCAGCAAGTAAAACAAGAAAGAGGAATCCATCATGCTGCAGCAACTGTTCTCGCGTAGCCTGTCCGTCTATCCACGGGTCTATCTGCAATTCGCCGCCTTGGTCGGTTTGCTCATTGCCGCCGAGTTCAGCCTGAGCACCCTGTCCATGATGCTGACCCAGCGCGCTGTCCATCGCGTCTCCCAGGGCGTGCGCCGTCGCCGCGAAGTCCAGCGCCGCGCGCGCTGCGCCGACACCGGCGGCAATTGCTGTGCCTGAGTCCTGAGGCCGGCGCACCCGCCATGCGCAATGGTGGCCGGTGATCTACACTGACGCCCTCGCCACCTCACGCACGCCCGACGATGGACACCATGAAGCGCTCCCTGCATCTGCTCGTGATCGATCCCCAGAACGATTTCTGCGACCTGCCGCAAGCCTGGTTGCCGGTCGATCCGGTCACCGGCGGCCTGCTGCAACCGGCGCTGCCGGTGGCCGGCAGCCATGCCGACCTGCAACGCGTGGCGCGCCTGATCGACCAGGGCGGCGCGGGGCTGTCGGCCATCAGCGTCACCCTCGATGCGCATCATCGACTGGACATCGCCCATCCCACCTTCTGGCAACAGGGCGATGGCGCGGCTGTCGTTCCCTTCACCCAGATCGAGGCCGCCCAGGTGCGCGCCGGCCACTACCTGCCGCGTGAGGCGCGGGCGTTGCCGCGCACGCTGGCCTATCTCGATGCGCTGGAACAGGCCGGACGCTATCGCCTCATGGTCTGGCCGGTCCATTGCGAGATCGGCAGCTGGGGCGCGGCGGTGCATGCCAGCGTGCGCGCCGCCTACAACCGCTGGGAAGAACGCACGCTGGGCATCGTCACCAAGCTGGGAAAAGGCAGCAATCCCTGGACCGAGCACTATTCGGCGGTGATGGCCGAGGTGCCGGATGAGGATGACCCGGCCACCCAGCTCAACCGTGGTTTCATCGCCACCCTGGCCCAGGCCGATACGGTCTACATCACCGGCCAAGCCGGCAGCCATTGCGTACGCGCCACCACCGAGCACATCGCCGCCCAGCTCGACGCCGCCGGTCGCGCCCGCCTGGTGCTGGTGACCGATTGCATGAGCCCGGTGGCCGGCTTCCAGACGCAGTATCAGGATTTCCTGGCTGCAATGTCCCAGGCCGGCGTGCGCCTGGCGAGCTCAGCCCAGGTGCTGGAGGAACTGCAAGCCAATTGCTGAACCGTGTGCTGCGTCCTCTGGTTTTTCTGCTGACTGTCCACGTTCTTCCCGCGCGCCCTATGCCAAAATGGCATGGGGTGTCATCCATGCCGTTTCGGTATAGTGGCTGGCGTTCCAAGGGAGGGCTGCCGCCAGGTACAACGTGGACGGCACCGCAGTCAAGCCGCCGGATCAGCGCGGCGAGCCAACAGGGGCAGGGGCAACAATGGAAATCAAATGGGTAGAGGACTTCCTCTCCGTGGTCGAGACGCTCAATTTCAGCCGCTCGGCCAAGCTGCGCAATGTGACGCAGCCGGCATTCGGACGCCGCATCCGTTCGCTGGAAACCTGGCTGGGTGCAGAGCTGTTTGACCGCTCTTCCTACCCCTGTACGCTGACCCAGGCCGGCGAGTCCTTTGTGCCCATTGCCAAGGAAATGCTGAACCAGTCCATGCAAGCCCGGCTGGTGCTGCGCGGCCAACTGGCCGGCGCGCAATCGGCGGTACGCCTGGCCATGCCGCATACGCTGTTGCTGACGGTCTTTCCCAAGCTGCTCTCGGAAATCGAGAAGGCCATCGGCGCCATTTCCACCAGCGTGATGGCCGGCAATGTGCATGACGCCGTCATGGCCCTGGTGGAGCGCAACTGCGACCTGCTGCTGTGCTATGACCACCGCCAGCAGGGCATCGCCCTCGACACCGAGCGCTATGACGTGCTCTCGCTGGGCAAGGAGCCGCTGCGGCCCTACGTCAAGACGCTGCCCAATGGCTTGCCCAAGTATGTGCTGCCGGGCGCGCCCAACGATCCCCAGCCTTTCCTGAGCTACTCGCCCTATTCCTCGCTCTCGCGCATCGTCGAAAAGGCGCTGCATTCCAGCCCGCGCCAGGTGCACCTGTTCCGCCGCTTCGAGACCGACCTGGCCGAAGGCTTGAAGAGCATGGCCGTCGAAGGCCATGGCATCGCCTGGCTGCCCGCCAGCGCGGTGGCGCGCGAGATCGCCGAGGGCAAGCTGACCCTGGCCATCGCGCCCACCGACAGCGACGCGCTGGAACACGGATTGTGGTGCGACGAAATGGACATCCGCGTCTATCGCCGCCTCGATGGTGCCAACCCCGACATTGACCGCATCTGGAACTACCTCAAGGCCGAACACGGCTAGCCGATTTTCCGCAGGGCCACGCCTTGCCTCCACTGACCCCATGAAGGACGTAGTCATGAAATTCCTGAGCAACCAGCAGATCAGCTCACTGCTGACCACCGAAGAGGCTATCGCCTCCATGCGCGAGGCCTTCGCCGGCGCAGCCGAGGGCGCGCATCAGGGACGGGTGCGCACCAGCGCCTCCAATGGCGTGATGCTGTCCATGATGGGAGCGGTGATTCCCGCCGCAGGCATCGCCGGGGCCAAGGTCTATACCACCATCAAGGGGCAGTTCAGGTTTGTCATCCAGCTGTTCTCGACCGAGACCGGCGCACCGTTGTGCACCATGGAAGGCGACGCCATGACCGGCCTGCGCACCGCTGCGGCCACCGCCGTGGCCTGCGACGCGCTGGCGCGGCCCGATGTCCAGGTGCTGGCCGTGATCGGCACTGGCGTGCAGGCGCGTTCGCACATCCCGGCGCTGCTGCAGGTGCGGTCGTTCAAGGAAGTATTGATCGCCGGCCGTTCCGGCCAGCATGAACTGGCCGAGGAAGTCAGCCGCACTCTGGGCGTGCCGGCGCGCGCGGTCAGCATCGATGAAGCCGCCGCCCAGGCCGATGTGCTGGTCACCGTGACGCGCTCTGCCACGCCCCTGTTCGATGGCAAGCTCTTACGTCCCGGCGCTTTCGTGGCGGCCGTGGGCGCTTCCAAGGCCACGGTGCGCGAGCTCGACGACACCGCCATCGCCCGCGCCGCCGCGCTGTTTGTGGAATGGAAGCCGCAAGCCCAGCAGGAAGCCGGCGACCTGGTGCAATGCGCGCCCGGCGTGTTCGACTGGGCCCAGGTGATGGAGCTGTCCCAGGCCGTCGATGGCAGCATGCCCTACCAGCGCAAGAGCGATGACATCGTCATCTACAAGGGCATCGGCATCGGTCTGGAAGACGTGGCGCTGGCAGGCCTGGCCTATCGCAAGGCGTGCGCGCAATACGGCTGGTAAGCACCGACTGGATGCTGTCATCGGATGCTGTAATGACAAAGGCGCTGGGGAGGTCCGCAGCGCCTTTGTCTTATCCACCGCCGTTGCAGAGCTAGGCCGTCGCCTTTGCGCGCGCCGTCGCCATCGGCTTGGCCCGCAAGGCCGTGGCCGTGGCCACCAGCACGATGGCGATGCCGGCCACGGTGCCCAGCGTCACCGGTTCATCCAGTAGCAGCCAGGCCCACAGCGAGGCCGTCATCGGCACCAGGAAAGTCACCGTGATGGCCTTGGTTGCCCCTTCGGCGGCGATGAGCTGGAAGAACAGTGCATAGGCAATACCGGTACAGACCACACCCAGCACCAGCACCGCCAACAGCGCCGGCAGCGTGCCGGCCTGCAGCGCATGCGGCATCGATGGCGCGGCCAGGGGCAGCAGGCACAGGGCGGCCGCGAACTGGCTGCCGGTGGCCAGCGCGATGGGTGCGATGCCGCCTGCGCGCATGCGCGTGAAGGTGGCCGCAAAGCCATAGCTGACAGCCGCGCCCATGGCTGCCAGCACGCCTGCAATCACCAGCGCATCGGCCGGGGCAGGACCGATGCCCACCAGTACCGCCACCCCCACCAGGCCCAGTACGAAGGCCGCGCAGCGCACCAGGCTCAGCCGTTCACCCATCAGCAGGAAACCGAACATGGCCGTAAACACCGGCGCCAGTGAATTCATCGTGGCCATGTAGGACGAGGGGATGTGCAGCGACGACCAGGCAAACAGCGCAAAGGGCAGGGAGGTGTTGAAGATGCCGATCACCAGGTAGGGCAGCCAGTTCCTGCGCCATTGCATCGGCACCCCGCGCACGCGCGCGAAGGCCAGCAGCGCTGCCGTAGCCAGCGAGGCGCGGCCGAAGGTGGTCAGCATGGGACCGAAGACGGGCGCGGCAATGCGCATGAGCATGAAGCTGGTGCCCCAGATGGCGGCCAGCAGGAGCAGCTTGCAGAGATTGGATGAAGACATGAGCGCAGGGCGCGCCCCGGGCGCAGCCTAGTAGAACTATTCGGAGCATGAGTATAGGGCCTGTTCCCATTCTTGGGGGCAAGCCTCCGGGAGAGGCCGCCAAGCGTCGCCGCGCCTAGGCAGACAAGGCTTGGCGAACTCTCGCACTCGCAGATTGAATGGGAACAGGCCCTAAACCCGTTTGCCCTTGCGGTCCCGGTACAGTTGCCGATGCCAGAGCGGGCCAGTTGCCAGACACAACAGTCGGACGTTTCTTGCCGGGGAAACTGTACATGGTGCAGACAGTGTCTTGCTGGTAGCCTGTACAGCCATTTCATCAGGACATCTGGAGAGCGCATGCTGAAGATCTATGGTCGGGACAGTTCCATCAACGTACGCAAGGTGCTGTGGGCTTGCACCGAGCTGGGCATCGCCTTCGAGCGCGAAGACTGGGGCGCAGGTTTCCGACCCACCAGCGAAACGTCCTTCCTGGCCATGAATCCCAATGCCATGGTGCCGGTGATCGAGGACGACGGCTTCGTGCTGTGGGAGTCGAACGCCATCCTGCGCTACCTCGCAAACCGCCAGGGCGCGTCGGCGCTCTATCCGGTCCGGGCGCAGGCGCGCGCCCGGGTGGACCAGTGGATAGACTGGCAGGCCAGCGACCTCAACCGCAGCTGGAGCTATGCCTTCATGGCGCTGGTGCGCAAGTCGCCCGCCCATGGCGATGCCGGCCAGGTGCACGCGTCCATTACCGACTGGACCCGCTTCATGGCGGTGCTGGAACAGCAGTTGCAGCACAGTGGCGGCTATGTGGCCGGAGCCGACTTCACGCTGGCCGATATCCCGGTGGGTCTGTCGGTGAACCGCTGGTTTGGCACCCCCTTCGAGCATCCGCTGCTGCCGGCGGTGGCCGCCTACTACGAGCGCCTGACCGAACGCGAGGGCTTCCGACGCTACGGGCGTAACGGCATGGCCTGATCGCTCTGGGCGCGGTACACTGCCGCCTTGCGCATGCCGCGCCCATTTCCGTCTGACAGGTTCACCATGGCCACCCGAAAGAAAAAACTGCTCTTCCTCGCTGCCTTCCTCGGTTGCCTGTTGCTGGCCAGCGTGCCGCTGGTGTCCTTGCTGTTCTACTGATTGCGCCAGTCCAGATAAAAAAACCCCGTGGTCAGAGACCACGGGGCCAACACCAAATCCACCAGGATTCAGGGAGACATCAGATCGGCATACGCTGTCCGGGCAGGCAGGTATTGCGGGCCAGCGGGTGATGACGCCATTTCGCTTCGGCGAACAGATAGATCCCCAGCGAAGAAAGCACGACGGTCATCAGGACAAAGACGACGACGGTCAACAGGAAGGTGGTGAACATGGTGATCTCCTCAAGATGATTCCATCTTAGGAAATCGCCCTGGCGTTGGCTTTAGTGATTTTCCCTAGAAAACGGACAGGCCGCTCAGGGAATTCCTGAACGGCCTGTCGCGCCGTCAATGCCGTTTCAATAACGTTCCAGCCAGTGCGCATACGGTGCGGGCAGGGTCCACGAGGGACGCTCCACCCCCAGCTCCTTGGCGGCCTGGTAGGTCCAGTGCGGATTGACCAGGTGCGAACGACCCACCATCACCAGATCGAGCTGGCCTTCCTTGACGGCCTGTTCAGCCAGCGCCGGCGTACCGAAGCCCCAGGCCGAAGACACCGGCACTCCCGCCTCGTCGCGCACCCGCTTGGCGATCGGGCCGAGGAAGGCCGGACCCCAGGGAATCTGCACCTGCGCAATGGTGAAGCCGATGGTCACGCTGATCATGTCCATGCCGCTGTCCTTGAACTGGCGCACTACGCCGATGGATTCCATCAGCGTTTCTTCATCGCGGCCATCGTATTCCAGCACGCCGAAACGCACCGTCAGGGCCAGGTGTTGCGGCCACACTTCACGCACCGCGCGCAGGGTTTCGAGCAGGAAGCGGGCGCGGTTTTCCACGCTGCCGCCGTAGATATCGTCGCGCTGGTTGGCATGCGCCGAGAAGAAACTCTGGCCTAGGTAGCCATGGGCGAAGTGCAGCTCCAGCCATTCGAAGCCGGCCTCGCGCGCGCGGATGGCGGCGTCCACGAAGTTCTGGCGCACCCGTGCGATGTCGTCCAGGCTCATGGCCTTGGGGACCTTGGGCAAGCCACCGCCATAGGCGATGGCCGAGGGCGAGAGCGTGTCCCAGCCGCGTGCGTCGTCGGTGGCGATATGGTCATCGCCTTCCCAGGGGCGGTTGGCGCTGGCCTTGCGGCCGGCATGGCCGATCTGGATGCCAGGCACTGCGCCGGCGGCCTTGATGGCCTGCACCACCGGCACGAAGGCTTGCCCCAGCGCATCGGACCAGATGCCGGTGCAGCCCGGCGTGATGCGGCCTTCCGGCGAGACCGCAGTGGCCTCGACGATGACCAGGCCAGCGCCGCCACGGGCAATGCTGGCGTAGTGCAACAGGTGCCAGTCGTTGACCTGGCCATCCACGGCCATGTACTGGCACATCGGCGGGACGGCGATGCGATTGCGCAAGCTCACATCCTTGAGCTTGAAGGGTTGGAACAATGCGGACATGATCAGTTTTCTTGTCAGAGTGAAAAGGCATGCAGCGCGCCGGTTCGTGGCCAGCACCTGCTTCGTTGGTTCGAATATATTCGAACAATGGAAGGGAGTATAACCCAGGGTGTATCATCCTGCAGATGCGTCCCTACAAACACCCTGCCACTGATGAGTTCGTGCTGGAGCGCGTGCTCTATGCACTGAGCGATTCGATCCGCCTGGAGATCGTGCGCCATCTGGCGCGCGTGGAATGCGCGACTTGCGGCGAGCTCGATGGTGGACGTCCCAAGTCCACCGTCTCGCATCACTTCAAGGTCTTGCGTGAAGCCGGGCTGGTGCGCACCGAGAGCAACGGCACCACGCACATCAACACCTTGCGCAGCGGCGATATCGAACAGCGCTTCCCCGGCCTGCTATCGGCCATCCTGGCTCAGCAGGACAAGCTGCCCAGCCGCCGCAAGAAGGCCGCCTGACCAGAGCTCAGCGCCGCAAGCTCAGAGCTTGCCGGCGGCAAGGTCGGCATCGACCGCCACGAAGGCCGCCGCCATCGCGTACTGTTCCGCCTCCACCGAGGTGTTGCCGCGAAAGTTCTCGCACACCACGCGCCGGAAGGCCACCGGATTGTCATTGCGATGCAGCTGGTAATTGCCCACCCAGGTGCCGTCGATCTGCTCGCTGCTGCTGACCCGGATGAAGTAGCCGCGATGCTCGGCCACGTCGTTGTCGAGCAGGGTATCGATGACGGCGCGGGCGTAGCCAACCGCCGTCAGTTGCGCTGCCGCCAGCGAAGAAAAGGGATTGCCGCGCAGGTTCGGCGCAGGCTCGCCATCGATGCTGACCTGGCAGAGGACATCGCCGTTGCGCTGCTCGATGCTCTCTACGCTGATCTGCTTGCCGCGATAAGTGGCGCCGTAATGGTGGCTCATGGGACTGAAGAGGAAATCGGTATCAGGTGCGATAGTGCGGCTATCGTGATGCCGGGTCAACCATCCTTACATCGCAGGCAAGAAAAAGGACCGGCATGTTTCCTTGCCGGTCCTGTCCTTGCTGCCGTCAGGCCGATTGCGGTCAGTGCTTGTCCAGGCCTGCGCGCAGCTTGCCCGCTTCGCGCTCAGACACCTTGCCGGCCTGGTTGCTCCAGCCCTGGCGCACAAAGCTGGCCAGCGCTGCCGTTTCCTGGTCCGACAGGCGATGCGCGAAGCCCGGCATGACCAGGATCGAGGGCGCTTTCTCGGTGGAGGGCGTACGCGCACCGGCCAGGATCACATGTAGCAGCGCGCTGGGATTGTCGGCATTGACCACGCTGGCGCCATCCAGGGCCGGGAAGATGCCTGGTGCGCCCTTGCCGTTGACGAAGTGGCAGGCGGCGCAATTGTCCAGGTAGAGCCGTTCGCCCAGCGTCAGATCACGCGCTGCCGTGAGCTTCCTGGTGGTCGCCTCCGGCCCTTGCGCAATCACGCTGCCGCTGCGCGCGGGCGCAGCGCTGAGGCTCTTGAGGTAGGCCGCCATGGCCTGCAGATCTTGCCGTGTCAGATGCGAGGTGCTGTGCTCGACCACCAGGCTCATCTCGCCGGCCACCGAGGCGGTCTTGTTGCGACCGGTCTGCAGGTAGTCGACGATGTCCTGCGCGCTCCAGTGCGGCATGCCGCGCAGCGAGGGTACGGCCCAGCCATTGAGCTCGCCGCCCGAAAGGAACTGCGCCTGGCTGCTGTCGCTGGCCTTCTCGTTCATGGCCACCCCGCGCGGCGTGTGGCAACTGCCGCAATGGCCCAGGCCTTCGACCAGATACGCGCCACGCTTGATCTCGGCGCTCCAGCCATCCTGCTCTTTGAAGGGCTTGTCATTGGCGAAGAAGACATTCCACAGCTTCATCCCCCAGCGCAGATTGAAGGGGAAGCTCATGCTGCTGGCCGGTGGCGTGCTGGCCACCGGTGCGACCCCTTGCATGAAGTAGGTGTAGAGGGCATGGATGTCCTCATCACTGACCTTGGCATAGCTGGGATAGGGCATGGCCGGATAGAGCTGGGTGCCGTCGGCGCGCACGCCGTGGCGCACCGCGGTGGCGAATTGCGCCTCGCTGTAGTTGCCGATGCCGTGTTCCTTGTCCGGCGTGATGTTGGTGGAATAGATGATGCCGTGGCCGCTGTCGATGGCCAGCCCACCTGCGTAGGCCGGCTTGCCCGCTGCGCTGTGGCAGGCCATGCAATCGCCGGCGCGCGCCAGGTATTGGCCGCGCGCCACCAGATCCTGGTCGGCCGCGTGCGCCATAGTCAACGTACCCAGCGCACCCAGCGCACCCAGCGACCAGGCCAGGGCGGCAAACAGTGAAGTCAGTTTTTTCATGTCTTCTCCCCTTACGCCTGGACCAGCGGGCCGGGGTTCTTCAGATACTGCGTCTTGATGGCGTGCGCCGCCATGAGCGTGATAGCGCCGATGGTGGCCGTCGGGTTGGCCTGGAAGTTCTGCGGGAAGGCATTGCCGCCCGGCACGAAGACGTTGTGCACATCCCAGGATTGCAGGTACTTGTTCAGGGCCGAGTCACGCGGCGAATCGCCCATGATCGCGCCGCCGACGTTGTGGGTGGAGACGTACTTGGTGATGTCCCAGTGCGAGTCCAGCGCCAGGAAGCTCTCCGACATGTGGTCGGGATTGAGTTCCCTGGAGATCTTCAGCACGATGTCGCGCAGGTAGCGTTGCAGCTTGAGCTCGTTCTGACGCCAGTCGAAGGTCATGCGCAAGAGCGGCTGGCCCCAGGGATCCTTGTAGTTCGGATCGAGGTCCAGGAAGTGGCCACGATAGGACATGCAGGTGGTGGTGATGCTGATCTTCATGGAATGGTCGTACCAGTCGATCATGCCTTCCTTCCAGCCGCGTCCCCAGCTGGGCGTGCCCGGTGGCAGCGCCGTGCCGATCGGTGCGCCCGAGGCTTGCGAGCTATGGATCTTGGCGCCGCCGATGAAGCCCAGCTTGATGCCATCGTCGAAGTTGCCGGGCGAAATATCGTTGAACATCTCGCCGGTGGCCCCTGCGGTGGCAAAGGAATTGAAATGCTTGTCCTTGAAGAACAGCGTCGCCCCGCCATTGGAGAGGAAGGCATAGTTGCGGCCGATGACACCGGTCTCGGTGATCGGGTCATACGGCTTGCCGATCCCCGAGAGCAGCATCAGGCGCACGTTGGCGAACTGGAAGCTGGACAGGATCACGATCTTGGCCGGCTGGAACACTTCCTTCATGTTCTCATCGACGTAGGTCACGCCGCGTGCGGTCTTCTTGTCGGCATGCAGGTCCACGCGGATGACATTGGCGTTGACCTTGTAGTCGAAGTTGGGCAGGCGCTTGACCACATCCAGGATGGTGGTCTGCGGTGAAGCCTTGGAATAGTTCAGGCAGGGATACTTGCTGCAGAAACCGCAATAGTTGCAAGGTGCGATCTGCGCCCCATACGGATTGGTCCAGGCCTGCGAGACGTTGGCCGAAGGATTGGGGAAGGGATGGTAGCCCAGCTTGCGCGCCACGTCGGCGAACAGGGTGTTGTTATAGGTGTCGTGCAGCGCCGGCAGTGGATAGGGGTTCGAGCGCGGACCTTCGAAGGGATCGCCGCCTGGCTGGAGCTTGCCGCGCAGGTTGCCGGTATTGCCCGACAGGCCACAGACCTTATCGAAGAAATCGTAGTGCGGCTCGATCTCGTTCCAGGTGAACGGGAAATCCTTGATGCGCATCTCGGGGTCGAGACGGGCATGTTTGTAGGCCTGATCGGCGTAGGTCTTGAGCTTGAGGTCGGTGGGCGTGGCGCGGATGAGCACGGCGGTCCAGTGCAGGCCCGAGCCGCCCACTCCGGTGCCGGGCGCAAAGGCACCCCACTTGCGCGTGGGCAGCGCCTGTTGCGCGGTGTTGTAGCGCACCGTCAGTGCAGCGTCGCGCGGCGTGGCAAAGACCTTGTTACGGGTCGCGTAGCCGTACTGGTCGGCGGGCTTGGGATAGGCGAAGTCTTCGGGCGGACGGTCCGGGCCGCGCTCCAGGGCGCGCACTTTCAGGCCGGCCTGGGCCAGTTCGATGGCCATCAGGGAGCCGGCCCAGCCGAGGCCGACGATGACGACATCGACGTCGTCGTTGGTGATATCAGGCATGTCTATTCAATCAGAGGGTGACAGGGAGGTAGGCAGATGGGGCCGCGCCGCTCAGGCGCGTTTGCCCGACAGGCTTACCGGACCGAGCGGATACTTCACGTTGTGCTGGTCCACCCATTCGGTGTAGGCCGCACGCGCGCCGGGGAAGCCGATGGCGACCCAGGCCTTCATGTCCTTGTTGCCGCCATACATGGGATCGGCCAGGTAGCCATTCTTGGTGTCGCCCAGCAACTGGCCGAAGAATTGCGAGGGCTTCATCGCCGTCTCTCCCAGCGCGGCGAAATCGACGCCATTCTTTTGCAGTGCCGTCAGCAAGGCATCCTTGTCCTTTGCCTCAAGTTGCTCGAAGGGCTTGCCGTGCTGTTGCTGGCTGAGTTGCTGGGTCAGGGCAATGCCGATGCGATAGACGTCCTGCGGCGCGTAGGGAATCTGGAAGCCCAGCGTGGCAGGCGCATCGGGCTGGTGCGGTCCTTGTTGATAGATATCGTTGCCCAGGCCGGCATGCAACTGCTGGTCGATGAAGACCGGCACATTGGTTTCCAGCGCGCCCGGTCCGCGCCCTTCGGCGGGAATCAGGCGGTCACAGGCGGCCAGGATGAAGAGCCATTGGGCATCGTTGAAGAACACCGGCTTGTAGTGCCGCAGCTCGATGCCTTCCAGGCCGTCGGCCTTTGCCTGCTTGAGCAAGGGCAACGAGACGAGGGGAACCGCCGCTGCGGTAGCGGCCAGAACGGCACGACGCGAGGGACTGAACTTGGAGGTCATGGTCAAAACAGTGGGGGTGGATAGGAGACACCAGCGCCTGCCGCATGAGGCAAGGTCATGCGTGACAGCAAGTCAATTGCAAGCAATGGGGAAAGGGTCATGTGCCGGGATCGTAGAGTTCAGATAGCGCAACTCGTCTCCGGTCTTGCAGACATGCGAGGGCATGCTTGTTCGTTCTCCGTCATGCTCGGCCTGGCCAGACATGCACGGGAAGCCACTGACGGGCTTGCCGCATGGTAACACATCTATATGTCAGATGTCTTAACACGGGGTGTGTGACGCATGTGACCGTCTTACATCGGCTACACTGTTGCTCTGCGCTTTACTTCTACGCCCGTCTATTTCCTTCTATTTCCTTCTAAGCCCTCTACACCATGCAGATCCGCGACGCCGAGCTGGCCGACATTGCCGGCATCACCCCGATTTACAACGATGCGGTGGCTCACACCACGGCCATCTGGAACGAGACTCTGGTCGATGACCGCAACCGCCAGGACTGGCTGGCAGCACGCCGCCAGAGCGGCTATCCGGTTCTGGTGGCGGTGGCTGGCGGCAAGGTGCTGGGTTATGCCAGTTTCGGCGACTGGCGCGCCTTCGATGGCTATCGCCATACGGTGGAACATTCGGTCTACGTCCACAAGGATCATCGCGGCGAAGGTCTGGGACTGGCGCTGATGGAAGCGCTCATCGAGCGCGCCCGCGTCCTGGGCAAGCATGTGATGGTGGCAGGCATCGACGCCAGCAATAGCGGGTCCATCAGCTTGCACAAGAAGCTGGGGTTTGAGCAGGTGGGCTATCTGCCGCAGGTCGGCACCAAGTTCGGCAAATGGCTGGACCTGGCTTTTCTGCAACTGACGCTGGATGCGCGGATGGATCCGGATCGCATCGGCGGCTGATTTCATCGCGTCCATATGACGATGCCCCCCGGGTGCATCGTCACGCACTGAAAATCTCCAGTTCCTCTTGCACCGTCGCCCTGAGCAGACGCATCGCGTCAGCCGTTGTGTCGCTGCGGTTCGTGCTTTTCGCCTTCGTGTTTTTCCGTCTCGTGCTTTTCCTCCTCGTGCCTGTTTGCAGCGTGCTGATGATCTTCGTGCTTGTCGGCCTGGTGTTGTTGCGCGTCGCGCTTTTCCGCATCGTGCTGTTGTGCTGCATGCACCTCGGCGGCGCGCTTGTCGGTCGCGTGCTGCGCGGGGGCTTCGTGCTGCGGTAGCGCAGCCGCATGCGCCGGCATGGCTGTCTTCTCTTCGCGCAGTGGCGCAGGCTGTGGACGCGTTGCGGCAGCTTGCGATGCATGCGGGGCGGGCTCTTCCTTGCGTTCCATCCGCGCCATGGCGGGCTTGGTCGTCTCTTGCTGCATCAGCGGCATCTTTCTTTCTTCGGTCATCGTCCTGGCGTCGTGCTGCGTGCCGGCGTGTTCCGGCGCAACACGTTCGTGCTGCGCCGCCATCTGTTGCGATGCCGGTGCCGGTGCGTGCGCAGCGGCACCTACGCGTGCATCGCTGGCCGTGAAGTGCGGCATGCTCATGGCCGTCGGGGCCGCCTGCACGGCTTCGCGGCGCTGATCGACATTGTTGATGGTCATGTGACGGTCGACACGGTTCACGTTGGTGACATTGCTGGTGTTGTTGACGTTATTAACGTTATTGGTGTTGCTGATGTTGCTGACATTGTTGATGGTGCGGTTGTTGTTATTGACGATGACATTATTGGTTACGCGATTGATCACCGTCGTCGAATGCGACACATAGCTGGTGTTCTTGTACACCACTGCCGGCCGGTCCTGTTGCACCGGTCCGCCCCAGTGCATGCCCCAGTCGTGCCAGCCCCAGTCCGAATGATGGCTGACGGCCTCGCCCACGAATACGCCCACGCCGAAGGACAGCGCGCCCACCACCACTTCGTCTGCCACATGGCTGGGTGGGCGGTAGACGTAGCCGGGATAGACCGGCACCGGTGCGCCATAGACCACCGCAGGATCGTAGCGTGGCACATAGACGGTATCGGGCTGGCTGGATTCGATGACGATGGTCTGCGGCGGCGGGGCGATCACCGGCACGCCGGCGTAGACCGGTTGCGGTGTTTCGTAGCGCACCGTGGTGGTACTGCGTTCGGTGGTGGCGACCCGCAACTGCGGCGAGCTCGTCAGATGGCCGGCTTGCTGCGCCTTCAGCCGCAGGGCCTGGATCGCGTTCATGACGTCATTGGGATCGTTGACGAAGGCATCGCCCAGCGCGCGCGTCCAGTCCGGATTGGCAGCCATCTGCGACAGCACCGCCGGGAACATCGTCAGCGACTTCACGCTGACATCCCAGGGCTGCTTGTCTTCTGCGGCCTGGAGGATATCGCCCTTGAGCGCACTGTTCTGTCCCAGCCATTGGTTGGCGGTGACCACCTGGTCCGGATAGGTGGCCCCGGCCAGCACCTGGGCCACCAGCTTGTCCGGGAACAGCGCAATGGGCGCGACCATCTGTGAAAGCTGCTCGGCAGTCGGCGGCGTGTAAGACGGCGTGGTCGGCGCAGCGGGTGCCCCGGCGGCCGTAGGCGGCGCATCCTGCTTCTGGCAGGCCGAGAGGGCCAACACTGCACCGAGCAGCGAGGCCGAGACGATGATGGCGGAAGATCTGTTTCTTGTTGTCATGATGAAGTCCTCGATCCGTGACGAAGCATGGAAATGGCGTGGTGGTAGCCAGGCTAACGGCACGCGGCGACGGCAAGTTGACCTGGGAATTGTGATGGGATGTAACAGCACGGGTCACTTGCCGCTGTTGCGTATTGTTAGGATTCGAGCGTGGCGTGGATGAAAGGTTCTGCCCATGAGTTGTGCGGCAGGGAAGATCGCGACGCGTGGGAAACTGACAAAGCACTGACTTTAGATCGGCGTCAGTGGCGGGTTTTCGGAAAGAAGTCCCTGTCAGCGATTTGCAAGAAATGGCCGATATGAAAGTCGAATCATTATTCGACAGACAGAGATGGTAAAAAAATAAAACTAAATCTTTCTTCGGCAGGAGGTTTCTGTTTTCTGGCTGAAAAGCACGCTGCTCATAGCGGAATTCCGATCGAATGCGGGTATGACATAAAATGATGAAATCTCCCTCAATCATGAGTTTATTTCATCCCTATGCTGGACCGCATCCACCTCTCCATCGTGCAGGAAGTCGAACGCCAGGGCTCGCTCACTGCCGCCGCTGGCGTGCTGCACGTCACGCAATCCGCCCTGAGCCATAGCATGAAGAAGCTGGAACAGCAGCTCGGCACCGACATCTGGCTGCGCGAAGGACGCCACCTGCGCCTCACGCAAGCGGGTCAATACTTGCTGGCCGTGGCCAACCGCGTGCTGCCGCAACTGAGCCTGGCCGAGGAGCGCTTGCGCCAGTTCGCTCAGGGCGAGCGCGGCGCGCTGCGCATCGGCATGGAATGTCACCCCTGTTACCAATGGCTGCTGAAGGTGGTCTCGCCCTATCTGGCTGCCTGGCCGGATGTGGATGTGGACGTGAAGCAGAAATTCCAGTTCGGCGGCATCGGCGCGCTGTTCGGCTACGAGATCGACCTGCTGGTCACGCCCGATCCGCTGGATAAGCCCGGTCTGGTGTTCGAGCCGGTGTTCGATTATGAACAGGTGCTGGTGGTGGCAGCCGATCATCCGCTGGCCCAGGCCGATTACGTCAAGCCGAAGCAGTTGAGCAACGAGGTGCTGGTGACCTATCCGGTGCCGGTGGACCGGCTCGACATCTACACCCAGTTCCTGGCCCCGGCGGGCATCGTACCGCGCCGTCACAAGACCATCGAGACTACCGACATCATGCTGCAGATGGTGGCCAGCGGGCGCGGGGTGGCGGCGCTGCCGCGCTGGCTGGTGCTGGAATATGCCGAGCAGATGGCGATCGTGCCGGTGCGCCTGGGCAAGCAGGGCATCGCCAAGCACATCTACCTGGGCGCGCGCGAGAGCGACGTCGAGATCGATTACTTGCGCGCCTTCATCGACGAGGCGCGCCAGGCGCAGGCATGAGGGGCCGCTAAATTGCGCATTGGCAGGCAGGCGGCTATAGTCTGTCTCGGTTTGGAGACCCCCATCATCATGACAACGATAGAACGGCCGGCGCAGGATCGCATTGGCTCGCCCCGTACGCGGCGGGGGACGGCATGGCTGCGCGCGCTGGCGGCCTTGCTGGCGTCCGGCCTGTGCGCCGCTGCCATTGCGCAAGCGCAGAGTCCCGGCCCATCCAACGCGTTGCAGGTGCTGCACTGGTGGACCTCGGCCAGCGAGCGCCAGGCCATCAACGTGGTGATCAACCAGCTGGCCAGGCAGGATATCCAGTGGCGCGACGTGGCTGTTCCCGGTGGCGCTGGCATGGGCGCGGCCAAGGTCTTGAAGAGCATGGTGCTGGCCAACCGCGCGCCGGAAGTGACGCAGTTGAATGGCGTGGTCTTCGGCGAATGGGCCGACCTGGGGCTGCTGCTGGAGCTGGACAATGTGGCCGTGCAGGGCAACTGGGAAAAGCAGATGTTTCCCACGGTCTGGTCGCTGCTCAACAACCACGGCCACGTGGTGGCTGCTCCGCTAGGCATCCACCGCATCAATTCGCTGTACTACAACGTCGCCATCTTCAAGCGCTACCACCTCAGCCCTCCCAAGACCTGGGACGATTTCGACCAGATCGTGGGGAAGCTGCAAGGCAGCGGCATCATCCCGCTGGCGCAGAGCGCCGAAGCCTGGCAACTTGCCTCCCTGTTCGAGAACCTGGCGCTGGCCGAGAGCGGTCCTGCGTATTACCGCCGCCTGTTCGTGGAGATGAGCCCGGCTGCCTACCTGGATGCGCGCATGCTGCACATCCTGAAACGCCTGCGCGGCCTGGCCGCCGCGATGCCGCAGCCGGTGCGCGAGCGGCCCTGGACCGAAGTGGCGCGCAGCATGGTCAGCGGCGAGGCCGCCATGCTCATCATGGGCGATTGGGCCAAGGGCGAACTCAATGCCTGGGGCATGGAAGTGGACCAGCAGTTCGGTTGCGCCCCTGCGCCCGGCACGGGCGAATACCACCTCTACAGCACCGATACCCTGGCCATGTTCGCCGGCAACTACGCGCACCAGCCCATGCAGGAAACGCTAGCGCGGCTGACCATGTCGCCGGCCGTGCAGTCCGAATACAATAGGATCAAGGGTTCGATCCCCGTGCTGCGCGCCGCCGATCCGCACATGGACCGCTGCGCGCGCGACTCCTGGCGCACCTTCAGCAAGGGGCCGGTGTGGCAGGCGCCCAGCCTGGTACATCGCATGGCCACCGACGATACGACCAAGGATGCCATTGTGGCCGAGGTGCAGCGCTTCTTCCTCGACCGCAACATCAGCGAGGAACAGACCCAGAAACGACTTGCAGCGATCGCGCGCACGCTGTCGCGCAATCGCAGTGATTAAGAAATCAAGAAATCAAGAAATCAAGAAGTTAAGAAGTTAAGAAGTTAAGAAATACGGAGATGGAGCTGCAACATGACCCGCAAGATATTGATCGTCGACGATGACCAGAAGACCCGCACCCTGCTCAAGGCTTATCTTGAAAAGAACCAGTACGAGGTGCGACTGGCGCATGACGGCGCTACCTTCCTGAACGAATTCCAGCGCCTGGCCGATGAGCTGTCGCTGGTGATCCTGGATGTGATGCTGCCCGATACGGACGGCTTTGCGCTGTGCAAGGCGGTGCGGCGCAAATCCAATGTGCCGGTCATCATGCTCACCGCCAGTTCGGACGAGACCGATCGCGTGGTTGGCCTGGAGCTGGGCGCGGATGATTACATCGCCAAGCCCTACAGCCCGCGTGAACTGCTGGCGCGCATCAAGGCCATCCACCGCCGCATCGGCATCGACAGCAGCGCCGCGCCGCGCTACTACCGTTTCGCCGGCTTTTCGCTCGATACCGTGGAACGCACCCTCATCGACAGCCAGGGCGACATCGTGCCGCTGACCGGCATGGACTACCAGTTGCTGAAGTATTTCGTCGAGCATCCGGGCGATGTGCTGGACCGCAATGTGCTGTGCGAAGAAACTCGCGGGCGCGATGCCGGCCCGCTGGACCGCTCGCTGGACGTGCAGATCAGCAAGCTGCGCCTGCGCCTCAATGATGGCGGACGCCAGCCGAACCTGATCAAGACCGTGCGCGGTGCCGGTTATGTCTTCTCGGCTGACGTCAGTGCCGCAGCCGCCTGAGGCCGTCGTCCAGAGCACACCGCCCAGCCTGCGCCGCCGGCTGGCGGCCTTGCTGGACTGGCTGCTGCCGGATTCCCTGCTGGGCCGGCTGTCGGTGGTGATGATCTTTGGCGTGCTGGTCACGCAGGTGGCCGGGGGGCTGATCTGGGCCGTGCAACTGCGCAGCAAGTCCGAGGCCGAGACCCGCATCGCCGCGCAGCACCTGGCCCACAGCGCGGCCTCGGCAATCCGTTATTTCATGACGCTGCCGCCCAATTATCGTCCGCTGATGATCCAGCAATTGCGCGAAATGGGCGGCACGCGCTTCTTCATCAACGCCAACAGCAGCGCCGTGCCGGTCAAGTCGATTAGCGACAGTCGCTTGGCCAAGCTGGCCATCGGTGTGGCCGCGCAAACGCTGCACGAAGACCTGCCCTTCCTGCCGGAAGCGCGGCTGGCCTTCGCCTGGCCCGATGGCTTGCAGGTGGCCAGCGATGGCCTCACCGTCAACGACCTGCCCGACAACTGGGTGCAGCACATCCTGCTGACCAAGCCCAATTCGGCGCCGGTGCTGGTGATCCAGATGCAGGTCGAGAGTGGACGCTGGATCTACCTGGCCGCGCTGATGCCCAATCCCTACTTCCTCGACAGCGACAATCCGCTGTGGCTGGACCGGCTGGTGTTGCAGGGCCTGTCGCTGGCGGCGATCCTGTTGCTGACCATCCTGGTGGTGCGCTGGACCACCCGTCCCCTGGCCGCGTTGGCCGATGCCGCCGAAGCCTTCGGCAAGGGCGAGACCGTCCCCAGCCTGCC
>Ga0160495_100427_pt1 | contig 21762 bp, 17 predicted proteins | sample DID4MG_4_FD_108251 | JGI IMG/M metagenome (GOLD analysis project Ga0160495, IMG submission 108251) | Enriched soil microbial communities from UW Madison campus, WI, USA - DID2933_E24_FP4 MG | ecosystem: Environmental > Terrestrial > Soil > Unclassified | place: USA: Madison, Wisconsin | collected... | reverse complement strand
CGCTGGGAGCCGCGCTATCTTGCGGTTTCCAATGGCACAGGGGCGGCGCTGGCCCTGATGGACGTGACCTTTCTGATCGGCGGCGGCGTCAAAGGAGTAATCTCGAAATGAAGGTTCTGTCCCGTCTTACGGCCGCCGCGCTGCTCGCCAGCCTCCTGCCATGCGCAGCCATGGCGCAGAGCTTCGACACAGGCATGATCCCCGCCGATCATATCACCATGCCAGACGGTGCGCCTGAGGCGAGTGTGTTCCTGATCTCCGGCAAGGACGGCTGGGGCGAGCAGGAGGACAAGCAGGCTGCGGACCTGGCCGCGAAGGGCGCCGCCGTCGTCGGCATCGACCTGCCGACCTACCTCAAAACGCTCGCCGCGGATACCGGCGACTGCGTCTACATGATCTCCGACGTGGAATCGCTGGCCCACCAGACCCAGCGCGCCGGCGGGGCGACACAGTACAATCCGCCCATCGTCGCGGGCATCGGGGAGGGGGGTGCCCTGGCCCTCGCCATGATCGCCCAGAGCCCCGCCGCCACGCTCGACCAGGCTATTGCCGTCGATCCGGAAGCCGGTATCGCGCTGGACAAGGTGCTCTGCACCCCTGCCAGCAAGACGAAGGCGGGCGACCGCACACTCTATGGCCTGACGGACGGGCCGCTGCCGGCGCCGGTGACGGTGCTTTTCACCACCGCCGCCCCGCAGGCCGGCCGCGACCATGTGACGATGCTGCAGACATCGCATCCCGATATCGAGGTGCGCGACGAGACGGCAAGCGCCGCCGATGCGCTTTCGCAGGCGCTGGCCGACCGGGTGGATGCCGCCGCCGACACAGAAACGCCCCTTGGCCTGCCGCTCAGCATCCTCAAGGCGACGCCGGCCTATGACACGATGGCGGTGGTCTACTCCGGTGACGGCGGGTGGCGCGACATCGACAAGCAGGTGGCCGGCGCGCTGCAAGAGCGCGGCATTCCCGTCGTCGGCGTGGATTCGCTGCGCTACTTCTGGTCCGAGCGAAAGCCGCAGGAAACGGCGGACGACCTATCCCGCATCATCGATGCCTTCAGCAAGGAATGGAACGTCAAGCATGTGCTGCTCGTCGGCTACTCCTTCGGCGCCGATGTGCTACCTGCAACCTATAACCTGCTTCCGGCCGAAGACCGCAAGCGTGTGCCGCAGGTGACGCTGATGGCGCTCTCGCATCAGGTCGACTACGAGATATCGGTGACGGGCTGGCTCGGCGTGGCCGGGGAAGGGGCGGGCGGCGATCCCGTGAAGGACATTGCCAGGATCGACCCCAAGATGGTGCAATGCATCTACGGCAGTGAGGAGGACGATGACCCGTGCCCGACACTGAAGGCCTCGGGCGTGGAATCTATCTCCATCGAGGGAGGGCACCATTTCGACGGCGACTACGAGGCCCTTGCCGGCCGCATCGTGGACGGGTTGAAGAAGCGCCTCGGCGGCTAGGGCAGGACGGCTCCTCCTGTCTCTGCGATCTTGCCCGGACGCCGTCAGGTTGACCTCCATGCCGATCGGGAGGATAGTGACGCGTCACTCTAGGGAGGAGGGATAGCATCGTGAAGATCGTGACCAGCCTGAGTTTCCAGGGCCAGTGCCGGGAGGCGTTCGAGTTCTATGCCGAGGTGCTCGGCGGAACGATCACGGCTGCCATGCCCTATAGCGCCGCGCCACCGGACATGCCCATCAGCGACGAAAAGTACAAGGACTGGCTGATGCATTGCTGGCTACAGGTCGGCGATCAGGCGTTGATGGGCGCGGACATGGACGTCGCCTGGGCGCCGAATGTTGGCAAGCCCAAGAACGGCTTCGACGTGACATTGCACACAACCGACAAGGTCGAGGCGAAGCGCTGGTATGACGCGCTTTGTGACGGCGGGCGGCCGGGCATGCCTTTTGACGAAACCTTCTGGTCCCCCGGCTTTGGCTCGCTGACCGACAAATTCGGCGTGCCGTGGATGATCAATACGATACCGTCCGCCGACTGGAAGCCGAAGCAAGGCTGACATCTCGCCATTACGACCGACAAGCGTGCTCAATCGTGCGGGGCCAGCTGCGAGCGCGCCAGCAGGCGCACGAGCCAGTCGACGAAAACACGGACCTTGTTGCTGAGATGCCGGTTGGGCGGATAGACGATGTAAAGCTGAAGCCGCTCGACCTGCCAGTCGGCCAGCACCGGCACCAGCCGACCATCTTCCAGCGCCCCGCGCGCCATGAAACGGGCGAGCAGGGCGATGCCCAGCCCCGAAAGCGCGGCTGTGGAATAGCTGCGCGCATCGTTGGTCGATACGGTATATCGGCCGTTGATCTCGATCCTCTCTTCTCCGCGCGTCAGCGCGAAGGGCATGATGCGGTTGTTCTGCGCGAAGAAGTAGTTCACCAGACGGTGGTCGGTTTCGAGCTCCGCCGGATGCTGTGGTGTACCGAAGGCCGCTATGTAGTCGGGCGCCGCGCAGGCCAGGAGGTCGACCTCGCCAACCCGCCGCGCGATAAGCGACGTGTTGCCCGGCGCGCCTGCCCTGAGCGCGCAGTCGACATTCTCCGCGAGATAATCCACCGGCCGGTCGCCGACACCAAGGTCGATGCTGATATCGGGATAGGCCTCGTGGAACTCCTTCAGCGCGGGAATGACCACAAGATCGGCGAAGGCGCCGGACATCTCCACGCGCAGGCGGCCGCTCGGATTGGTGCGCGAATGTGAAAGGCTGCCGTCGAGTTCGTCGATCTCGGTGATGATCTGGTTCGCCCGTTCATAGTAGAGCGCGCCGTCCGTCGTCACCATCACCCGGCGCGTCGTGCGGTTCAGCAGCTTGGTCTGAAGGTGCGCCTCGAGATTATGAATGAGATTGCTGACAGTGGCTTTGGGCATGCCCAGGGTATCGGCGGCCCGGGTGAAATTTCCCATCTCGACGACACGAAGGAAAACGCGCATCGCAGAAAGCTGATCCATGGAACATTCCCGCTATGGAAGACATGATTGTTCGAGTTATCGAACAGTGAAATCAATTTTACCACACTTATCTGGGTGCAATGACTAACGATATAAATGGTGAGGGCCCCTCCTATTTCCAACGGGGCCACAGGACAAAATCGATGCCGGTGGAAATCAAGGATATGACGTTCGACAAGGTGGCCTCCGGCCCCGTGTCGGTGCGCGTCTATCAGGGAGCGGAGTACGCCAAGGGCGCACCGGTCCTGCTCTATTTCCACGGCGGCGCGTTCATGCAGTCGGGCCTCACCCATTGCCCGCTCGCCGAATGCATTGCCGGCACCGGCGCCATCGTCGCCGTGCCGAACTATAACGAGGACGGCAGCGTCTTTCCGCAGCCGCTCGAAACCGGCTTTTCCATCTTTTCCTATCTGGCCAAGAAGCGCGCCGGTCTCGGCGACCGCAAGTCGCTTCTGTTGATCGGCGGCGAAGAAGCGGGCGGCAATGTCGCGGCCGGCGTTGCGCTGAAGGCGCGGGATCACTTCGCCGACGAGCTCGACGGCCAGGTCCTGCTGTCGCCGCTGCTCGATCCCTTCATGGCCACCCCATCCTTCCGCAAGGCGGACGCCATCGGCATGCGCAGCCGCTGGGCCGACGGTTGGAGCCACTATCTCAGCGGCGGGGTCTGCCACCCCTATGCCGCACCGTCGATGTGCTCGCGCCTTACGGGCCTTGCACCGGCGCTCATCTTGTCCTCCGAGGACGATCCGCTTCTCGACGAGGGCCTGGGATATGCCGCAAGCCTCAGCGCGGCAGGCGTCAACGTTCAGCAGCATGTCCTTCCCGCGGGAACAGGCTGGCCAACGATTTACAGCGGGACACCCAATGGGGCCGGGAACTGGGCAGGCGTCGTCGCCGACCAGTTCTCCGGTTTCGTTCACAATATAAGCACTGCCTGATTTGAATTGAAAACATAACGCGGACCCAAGCCGCACTGGAGAAAACAATGATGTCGAAGCGCAAGCGCTGGGCCCTCACGGGCGCCGGCCTGGGACTGGCTGTGTCTGCTTCTGCCGCAGCCCTGATCTTCCAACTGCCCGCCACCGCCGCCAAGGCCGAGGCGACCGTCTCCGCTGAGGTTCCCGCGGTGCCCGTGACCGTCACGGTTGTCGAGAACCGCGACGTGGTGACATGGCAGGAATTCTCTGGCCGCCTGGAGGCCATCGAACGCGTGCAGGTTCGCTCGCGCGTTTCGGGCGCCATCCAGTCGGTCAACTTCCGTGAGGGCGCGCTGGTGAAGGCCGGCGACCTGCTCTTCACCATCGATCCCCAACCCTTCCAGACGGCGGTGACGCAGGCTAAGGGCCAGTTCGCCTCCGCCGAGGCCCGGGTTAAACTCGCCAGAACCCAGCTCGAGCGCGGCGAACGCCTCGCGCAGAGCAACAGCATCTCGCAAAGCGATATCGACCAGCGCCTGAACGCGGTGGCGGAGGCCGAAGCGGCGCTGACCACCGCGCGTGCCACGCTCGATGCCGCTGAGCTCGAACTCAGCTATACGAATGTACGCGCACCCGTCGCCGGCCGCGTCGGCCGGGTGGAGATCACCACCGGCAACCTCGTGGCGGGCGGCTCGGCCTCCCCGGCGCTGACGACGCTCGTTTCCGTCGATCCGATCTATGCGAGCTTCAATGTCAGCGAGGAAACGGTTGCGGCGGCGCTTGCAGCCCTGCCCGCGTCCGAAGGCGCACTGCCCCCGATCGAGCAGATCCCGGTGGAAGTCGGTACGCTTGCCGATGAGGGCACGCCCATCCACGGCAAGCTCCAGTTGATCGGCAACGAGGTGGATGCGGCCAGCGGCACGATTGCTGTGCGCGCCGTGTTCGACAATCCCGGCAATCGCCTGATCCCCGGCCAGTTCGTGCGCATCCGCATGGGCGAGCCGAAGGCCGAGAGCAAGATCCTCGTCAGCGAAAAGGCCGTCGGCACCGACCAGGACAAGAAGTTCGTCTTCGTCGTCGACAAGGAGAACAAGGTCACCTACCGGCCTGTCGTGCTCGGTAGCCTGTCCGGCAACGAGCGTATCGTCGAAAGCGGCCTTGCCGATGGGGACAAGGTGGTCGTCAACGGCCTGCAGCGCGTTCGCCCCGGCGTCGTGGTCGATCCGCAGGAACAAGAAAGCGTCGCCGCCGTGAAGTAACGGCGGCCGGCGGGGCGACGTAAAGGCCCCGCCCCGATTGCATGCAAATCCATGTCCGCCGGCGGAGCCTTGCCCGCCGGGTGGGCTCGTTCGTCCGAATTTCATCCTGGAGAGGGTGCAAAATGAACATCTCCCGTTTCTTCGTGGATCGCCCGGTCTTTGCCGGGGTTCTATCGATCCTCATCGTGGTGGCAGGCCTGATCGGCATGCGTGCCCTGCCGATTTCCGAATATCCGGAAGTCGTTCCGCCGTCGATCGTGGTGCGTGCCGTCTATCCGGGCGCCAACCCCGTCGTCATCGCCGAAACCGTCGCCACGCCGCTCGAAGAGCAGATCAACGGCGTGGAGGACATGCTGTATATGAACAGCCAGGCGACGTCGGACGGCGTGCTGACGCTCACGGTCACCTTCAAGCTCGGCACCGATCCCGACAAGGCCCAGCAGCTCGTGCAGAACCGCGTGTCGCAGGCCGAGCCGCGCCTGCCGGCGGAGGTGCGCTCGCTCGGCGTGACCACGGTCAAGAGCTCGCCCGACTTCATCATGGTGGTAAACCTCGTCTCGACGACCGACCGCTATGACGTGACCTATCTTCGCAACTACGCCACGCTGAACATCAAGGACCGCCTCGCCCGCATCGAAGGTGTCGGGCAGGTGCAGGTCTTCGGCGCCGGCGACTATGCGATGCGCGTGTGGATCGATCCGCAGAAGGCCGCCGAGCATGCGCTGGCTGCAAGCGATATCAGCAACGCCATCCGCGAACAGAATGTGCAGGCGGCCGCCGGCATCATCGGCGCTTCCCCGACGCCAAACGACGTCAACCTCCAGCTCAACGTCAATGCCCAGGGCCGTCTGCGCACCCCCGAGGAATTCGGCAACATCATCGTCAAGGCCGGGCCTGAAGGACAGATCACCCGCCTGAGGGATGTCGCACGCGTCGAACTCGGTGCCGCCGACTACACGCTGCGCTCCCTGCTCGACGGCCAGCCTGCCGTCGCCGTCGCCGTGCTTCAGGCGCCGGGTTCCAACGCCATCGAGATCGCCGACAGCGTGCGCGCCACCATGGACCAGCTTCAGCTCGCCATGCCCGACGGCGTGAAGTACGAGATCGTCTACGACACGACGGAATTCGTGCGCGCCTCCATCGACAAGGTCGTTGATACGCTGCTCGAAGCCATCGCGCTCGTCGTGCTCGTCGTCATTCTTTTCCTCCAGACCTGGCGCGCCTCGATCATCCCGCTGCTCGCCGTGCCCGTCTCCATCATCGGCACCTTCGCCGTCATGTATGCCTTCGGCTTCTCGGTGAACGCGCTGACGCTGTTTGGCCTCGTGCTGGCCATCGGCATCGTGGTGGACGATGCGATCGTCGTGGTGGAGAACGTGGAGCGCAACATCGAAAACGGCCTGAGTCCACGCGACGCCACCTACCGGGCGATGCGCGAGGTGTCGGGCCCGATCATTGCAATTGCGCTGGTGCTCGTCGCGGTTTTCGTGCCGCTCGCCTTCATCAGCGGCCTGTCCGGTCAGTTCTACCGCCAGTTCGCGTTGACCATCGCCATATCCACGGTCATCTCGGCCATCAATTCACTGACCCTGTCCCCTGCCCTTGCCGCACTGCTCCTGAAGGATCATCACGCGCCGAAGGATTGGCTGACCCGTGTGATGGATGGCCTGTTCGGCTGGTTCTTCCGCGGCTTCAACCGGGCATTCGGCGCGGCCGGCAACGGCTATGGCCGCGGCGTCGGCGCCCTGGTGAACCGCAAGTCGCTGGTCATGCTGGTCTATCTCGCCCTCGTCGGCGCGACATACACGGTGTTCAATGCCGTGCCGGGCGGCTTCGTGCCGGCACAGGACAAGCAGTATCTCGTCGGCTTCGCACAGTTGCCCGATGGCGCGACCCTCGACCGCACCGAAGACGTCATCAAGAGGATGAGCGCGATTGCGCTGGAACAGCCGGGCGTGGCGCATGCCATCGCCTTCCCGGGCCTGTCGATCAACGGCTTCACCATCGGCTCGAATTCCGGCATCGTGTTTGCGGTTCTCGATGATTTCGACAAGCGCAAGACGCCGGATCTTTCCGGCGGTGCCATCGCCATGCAGCTGAACCAGAAGTTCGCCGGCATTCAGGACGCCTTCATCGCCATGTTCCCGCCGCCGCCGGTCAACGGTCTCGGCACGACGGGCGGCTTCAAGCTGCAGATCGAGGACCGCGCGGGCCTTGGCTACGCTGCCCTGAACGAGGCGACCCAGTCCTTCCTGGGCAAGGCGTACCAGACGCCGGAACTGGCCGGCCTGTTCTCCAGCTTCCAGATCAACGTGCCGCAGCTCTACGCCGATCTCGACCGGGCGAAGGCCCAGCAGCTTGGCGTCCGGGTTACGGATGTGTTCGAGACCCTGCAGATCTATCTCGGCTCGCTCTACGTCAACGACTTCAACGCCTTCGGGCGCACCTACAGCGTGCGCGTGCAGGCTGATTCCGCCTTCCGCGCCAAGCCGGAAGACATCGGCCAGCTGAAGGTGCGTTCGCAGTCGGGCGAAATGATCCCGCTTTCTGCCCTCCTGAAGGTGGATGCGACGACGGGGCCGGAGCGCACCACCCGCTACAACGGCTTCCTCGCCGCCGACATCAACGGCGGGCCTGCGCCAGGCTTCTCGTCGGGTCAGGCACAGGCCGCCATCGAGAAGATCGCTGCGGAAACGCTTCCAGCCGGCATCGATTTCGAATGGACGGACCTGACCTACCAGCAGATCCTGGCCGGCAATTCGAGCATCGTCGTCTTCCCGCTCGCGCTGCTGCTCGTCTATCTCGTGCTTGCCGCGCAATATGAGAGCCTGACGCTGCCGATCGCCATCATCATGATCGTGCCGATGGGCGTGCTCGCGGCGCTCGCCGGGGTCTGGTACACGGGCGGCGACAACAACGTCTTCACCCAGATCGGCCTCGTGGTGCTGGTGGGACTATCGGCGAAGAACGCCATTCTCATCGTGGAATTCGCCCGCGAACTGGAATTCGAAGGCCGAACCCCGATCCAGGCGGCCATCGAAGCCAGCCGCCTGCGTCTTCGCCCGATCCTCATGACCTCCATGGCCTTCATCATGGGCGTCGTGCCGCTCGTCCTGTCGACCGGCGCGGGCGCGGAAATGCGCGCGGCCATGGGTCTTGCCGTGTTCTGCGGCATGATCGGCGTTACCTTCTTCGGCATCTTCATGACGCCGGTCTTCTATGTGCTGCTGCGCCGGATCGCGGGCAACCGCCCGCTCGTCCAGCACGGACGGTCGACCATGTCCGAGGACGAGCCGGAAGGTGCGCCCGCGGTGCAGCACTGAGCGAAACGAAAAGGCCGGGTTCATCCCGGCCTTTTTGTCGCGTCAGTCGATCGGCACGTAAGGCAGCACCTCGACCGCGCCGCGATAGATCATGTCGAGCGAGACATAGAGGATAATAGCAAGGCCGATATAGGCGATCCAGCGATGTTTGTTGAGAAGGCGGGCGATGAAGTTCGCCGCAATGCCCATCAGCGCGATGGAGAGCGCAAGGCCGACGATGAGCACGCTCGGATGCTCGCGCGCCGCGCCGGCAACGGCCAGCACGTTATCCAGCGACATGGAGACATCGGCGACGACGATCTGCGTTGCGGCCTGCATGAACGTCTTCTTCGGCGCGCCTTCGGCGGGCAGGCCATCGGTGTCGCTATGCCCGCCACGCAGTTCGCGCCACATCTTCCAGCAGACCCACAGCAGAAGCAGGCCGCCGGCCAGGAGCAGGCCGATAATGGCCAGAAGATGCACAGCCACGGTGGCGAAAATGATGCGCAGCACAGTGGCCGCGATGATGCCGACGAGAATGGCCTTCTTGCGCTGGGCGGGATCGAGCCCCGCCGCGGCAAGACCGATGACCACGGCATTGTCCCCCGCCAGCACCAGATCGATTGCAATAACCTGCAAGAGCGCCGTCAGCCCGGCTGCCGTCAGAATTTCCATGCGTCATACCTCAAATGTCGCGGTTCGCCGCCGGGTCATCCCTGCCCGGGGATACGGATCAGTGCGCCCCGGCTTCGCATTTTGCAAGATGGCGTGGCCGCCGCCGCGCGCAGATTGCCGCTCAGCGGCAAAACGCTTCGTTGTCGCGCGGCCCGCATTTGACTATCTATCGTTTCCCGACGCCCTGTCGGTCATGAGTGGAATTTGCGAGGATACGAATATGGACATGATCTTTTCGCCCGTGCTGACGGTGTGCGGCATCGATGAACTGCCCGGGCAGCGCGACCGCGCCGTCACCCATGTCCTGTCCATCGTCGACCCAGACCTGCCGGAGTTGGAGGCCTTCGCAACCTACGGACAGCATCATCGCACGACGTTGCGCTTCCACGACATCATTTCCGCGATACCCGACCGCGTGATGCCGCACCCCGATCACGTGGCGGCGGTGCTGGCCTTCGGCAGCGATTTCCTCGCCCGGCAGGAGCAGGACGCGCAGAGCCACCTCCTCGTCCATTGCCATATGGGCATATCCCGCTCCACGGCCGCCATGCTGACCCTGATGGCGCAGGCGAACCCGGGCGAGGAGGCCGAAGACCTGTTCCGGCGTCTTGTCGAGATCCGCCCGCAGGCCTGGCCGAATTCGCAGATGATCGGGTTTGCCGACGAGCAGCTTGGCCGCGGCGGCGATCTGACAGCGGCCCTGCGCCGCCACTACGGCCGGCAGATCCGCAACCAGCCGAAATACACGGAATGGATGACGATGCTCGGCCGCGAGGCGGAGCTGCGCATGGCGGTCACCGACTGACCGTCTGGTCCGGCGCAGAAGCGATCCTGCTTCGGCTGGACATTCGCTAGCGCCGGCCCCGCGGGCGTGTCGCCAGCACATTGCGGATCGAAAAGCTGGAATGGATGCGCTGGACGCCCGGCAGCGCCGACAGGATTTCCTTGTGAATGCGCTCGAAGTCGCCGGCATTGGCGACCTCGACACGCAGGAGATAATCCGAGCCGCCCGTCATCAGGAAACATTCGCGGATTTCCGGGTGCCGACGCACCGCCGCCTCGAAGCGATCCAGATGGTCCTCCGTCTGGCGCTCAAGCGTGATGTTGATGATGACGGCGATCGTCGCCTCGGCGCTCCCTGTATCGACGAGCGCCGTATAGCCCCTGATAACACCCGCTTTTTCCATCAACCGGATGCGCCGCAGGCAGGCGGAGGGCGACAGCCCCACTTCCGCGGCGAGCGCGGCATTGCTCATTCGCGCATCGAGCCGGAGAAGCCGCAGGATGTTGCGGTCGATCGTATCGAGAGCGGCCATGGCAGATTGTTCCGAAACATCAACGTTTCTTCCAACAATCATGCAAGCACACAACAATCAAGCACTCATCGGCCGGAAATTTCACGATCGTTTCACTAGGCTTCGATAAAAGGCTTGGGGGACGGGTATGGACGGCGTAACATCACGACACATCAGCGAAGAGATTGGCGGCGCGTCCGGCTATCTTACCATTGATCTGGCCGCGCTTGCCCGCAACTATGCACGGCTGACGGCGGAAGTTTCCCCGGCACGCGCCGCCGCCGTGGTCAAGGCCGATGCTTACGGGCTGGGCGCCGACCGTGTCGCGCCTCGGCTCTATGTGGAAGGCTGCCGCCATTTCTTCGTAGCCCAGTTCGTCGAGGCCCTGCGGCTTCGCCCGCTGCTAGCCGACGATGCCCGCATCTTCGTGCTGAACGGCCTTCTGCCTGGCAATGAAAGTGCCTGTGCACGCCACGGCATCGTGCCGGTCATCAACTCGCTCGAGCAGTGGCGGCAATGGGCCGGCGCGGCGAAGGCTGCGGGCCGCATCCTTCCCGCCGTCCTCCAGTTCGACACCGGCATGTCGCGCCTCGGCGTGCCGCCGGAGGAGCGCGAAGCGCTCGCGGCTCTGGTGAAAGCCGAAGCGGGGATCGCCGTACTTTTCGTGATGAGCCATCTTGCCAGCGCCGACGACGCCGAGAGCGCGCAAAACGCCAGCCAGCTTGCCGAGATGCAGGCCGTCGCGGCCACCTTCGCGCAGTTCGACCTGTGCTTTGCCAACTCCGGCGGCATCTTTCTCGGCCAGCCTTATCACGGCGTGCTCGCCCGCCCCGGTATCGCGCTCTATGGCGGCGCGCCCGTTTTCGGCCGGGTAAACCCGATGGAGCCGGTCGTCAGCCTCGACATATCGGTGGTGCAGACCCGCACGGTGCAGGCGGGCGCGCGTGTCGGCTATAGCGGCACCCATATCGTGACGGGCGAGACCCGTCTTGCCACCATTGCCGCCGGCTATGCGGACGGCCTGCCGCGCAGTCTCTCGGGCCGCGGCGCAGTCTATTGCGACGGCATCCGCCTTCCCATCGTGGGCCGCGTCTCCATGGACAGCATCACGATCGACATTTCCGCACTGCCGGAGGGGCGCCTCACGCTCGGCAGCCGTGTCGAACTGCTCGGCCCCAACCAGACGCTGGAGGATGTTGCCCGCGACGCCGGCACCATTTCCTACGAGATCCTGACCGGTCTCGGAAACCGCTACCAGCGCACCTATCGCTGACATCGTCTCTTTCCTTCGAGGGCATCATGAAAGTCATCGTTCTCGGCGCCGGCATCGTCGGCGTCACATCCGCCTATCAGCTCGCGCGTGCCGGCCACGACGTCACCGTTATCGACCGCCAGCCCGGCCCGGCACTGGAGACCAGTTATGCCAATGCCGGCGAGGTCTCCTTCGGCTATTGCTCGCCCTGGGCCGCTCCCGGTATTCCCATGAAGGCGATGAAATGGCTGTTCATGCAGCATGCCCCGCTCATCCTGCGTCCCAAGGTCGATATGGCCATGCTGTCCTGGATGGCGCAGATGCTGCGCAACTGCACGTCGGACCGCTACGCGCTCAACAAGAGCCGCATGCTGCGGCTCGCCGATTACAGCCGCGTGGCGCTCGCCGCGCTGCGTGAGGAGACCGGCATCTCCTATGACGAGCGCATGCAGGGCACGCTGCAGCTCTTCCGCACGCAAGCCCAGCTCGACGCATCGGCCAAGGACGTCAAGGCGCTCGCCGCCGACGGCATTCCCTATGAGGTGCTCGATCCGGAAGGCTGCATCCGCGTGGAGCCGGCGCTCGGGCATGTGCGTGAAAAGATCGTCGGCGGGCTGCTGACGCCGAAGGACGAGACCGGCGACTGCTTCAAATTCGCCAATGCGCTGGCGGAGAAGGCAAAGGCGCTCGGCGTTCGCTTCAACTACGGCAGCATTATCCGAGGGCTTGATGTGGAGGCCGGACGCATCACCGGCGTCATCACGGCCCATGGCCGCATCGAGGCCGATGCCGTGGTCGTGGCGCTCGGCAGCTTCTCTCCCCTGCTCGTGCGCCCGCACGGCATCCGGCTGCCGGTCTACCCGGTCAAGGGCTATTCGCTGACGATCCCGATCACCGACGAGACGCGCGCGCCGGTCTCCACCGTAATGGACGAGACCTACAAGATCGCCATCACGCGGCTCGGCGACCGCATCCGCGTCGGCGGCATGGCGGAAATCTCCGGCTATACCAACGATCTTGGCGAACCGCGCCGCCTGACGCTGCAGCATTCCGTCACCGATCTCTTCCCCGGCGGCGACGTGTCGAAGGCGAGCTTCTGGTCCGGCCTGCGCCCGATGACACCCGATGGCACCCCTGTCATCGGGCCGACGAAGATCGCCGGCCTCTATCTCAACACCGGCCACGGCACGCTTGGCTGGACGATGAGCTCCGGCTCGGCCCGCGTGATCGCCGACCTCGTCTCCGGTCGAAAGCCCGAGATCGACGCCACCGACCTCGCCGTCGCGCGTTATGCCTGACGGCGCCGATCCATAAACCAAATCCTTACATCTCATAGGCTAGCTTCCGGCGATGACGGAATGAAACCGCGGTCCGAAGCGAGAAGCGAGCGCATGAGCATGCCCGAAATCGCAATGGAAGTTCCGCTCCCGCAGGAGCCAGCATCCGAAGGCATGCCCGCCTCCGGCCGCTCCCGTCAGGACGTTGACTTCTGGATGAACTGTGTCGGCGCGCCGCTTGTGCTCGTCGAGATGCAGCAGCTCACCGTGCGCCAGGCCAACCGCAACGCCGCGATCCTCTTCGGCCGCGGCCTCGAAGCCATTGGCCAGTGCCCGATGGAAGAGCTCGTCGGCCCCGAGGCAACCCGCATGCTCGGCCAGATCTGGAATGTCGCGCCCGTTGGCACGCCGGGCGAGCCGTTCATCATCCCGGCGCAGGTGCAGGGCCAGGAACGCTCGCTCATGGTGCAGGTCACGAAGATTGCGGTGGATGACGAAGTCCTGCGCCTGTTTACCTTCATGGATGCGCCACCGCAGGGATCCGTCGCGCTCGCGGGCTGGCAGGACAATATGATGTCCCTGCTCAACTGGCTGCCCTTCGGCTTTGAGATCGCGGGCGCCGACGACCAGATCCAGTTCGCGAACTCCACGTTCAACGAGTTGTTCGGCTTCTCGCAGGAAGACATTTCCGACATCGAGGACTGGTGGCGCGTTGCCTATCCTGATCCCGAGTACCGCGCCTACGCCCGCAAACAGTGGTACGATTCGATTGCCGCCGCCCGCGCCGAGCAGCGGGAGATGACACCTTTCGACCTCGAGGTTGCCACGGCAACCGGCCGGACGCGGACGATCCAGTTCCGCCACCGCACGATCGGCAACTTCAACATCAACCTCTATATCGACGTGACGCAGGAGCGCGCCGCGGCGCGCGAGCTGAAGACACTTGCCGAAACAGACGCGCTGACGGGCGCGATGAACCGCCGCCGCCTGATGGACGAGGCCGCACGACTGCATGCAGAAAGCCGCGACCGCAGCGCCGCGTTCTCCTTCCTGATGCTCGATATCGATCACTTCAAGTCGATCAATGACCGCTATGGCCACAGCGTGGGCGACCGCGTGCTGGTGGACTTCACCCGCCGCTGCCTGGATGCGCTGGAGCCGCAGGATTGCTTCGGGCGGATGGGCGGCGAGGAATTCGCAATATTGATGCGGCGTCCGGATAGCGCGGCGATCGAGGCTGCGGCGGAAAAGCTGCGCTGTGCCGTTGGCGCCACGCCCTTCGGGATCGACCACGATGACTTGACCATCACCGTCAGCATCGGCTTTTTCATCTTCGATTCCGAGACAAGTCTGGAAGCCGGCATTTCGCGGGCCGACAAGGCGCTCTACAAGGCGAAGGAAGCCGGACGCGACCGCGTCATCATGTGGAAAGCCCCGTAATCCGGCCCTCAGCCGCCCATTTCGCTATGCCGTCCGGCGTCTTTGCGTATGATGCAGGCGATTGAGATGCCGCATGAGAGGACGATGCGCAAACTCCCCGGTCTTTCGGCCATGAAGGTCTTCGAAGTGGTCGGCCAGACCCGCAGCTTCACGCGGGCGGCCGAGCGGCTGAACCTCACGCAGAGCGCCGTCAGCAAGCAGATCAAGAGCCTCGAGGACGATATCCGCGAGCCGCTGATCATCCGCCGCCATCACCGCCTCGAGCTGACGCCTGCGGGGGCCGCCTTGCTGGAAACCGTGCAGCAGGCATTCCATGACATCGAGACCTCCCTGCGCGGCATCGCCGACAAGCAGAACCGCAACCGGCTGCGCATCAATGTTCCCGCGACCTTTGCCAGGCGCTGGCTGATGCCAAGGCTCGCCGATCTGCGCCGCACCCTGCCAGACATCGATATCAGCATCGGCACCGAGGCCGTCGACAGCCTTGCGGAGCGTGGCCTGCTCGACTGCGCCATCCGCTTCGGTGACGGCGAGTGGCCCACGCTCGACGCCAGCCTGCTGATGAGCGAGGAACACATCGTCGTCGCGGCTCCCGGCCTCGTCGACGGCAGGCCGCTTGCCACACCCGGTGACCTCGCGCAATTCACCTTCCTGCATGTGCTTTCCGCGCCCGACCAGCGCTACCTCACCTGGCGGCACTGGCTGGATGCAGCCGGCTTTCCCGAACTCGACACCAGCCACGGCCTCGAATTCGATGTGCTGGATCTCGCAATCGAAGCGGCCCGCGCGGGCCTTGGCGTCACCATCGCCGACCGGTCCATGGTGGCCGCCGACCTCGCTGCCGGCACGCTGCGGCAGCTTTTCGATATCGCTGTCGGCGGCCATGAATCCTACTGGTTTGTGACCCGTCCGCGTGCCGCAGCGTCCCCCTCGCTAGCGGCTTTCCGCACATGGCTCTTCGCACAGGCGGGGCGAGCGTGCTGAGTCTTGAAGCATTCCCCGGCGGAATGCTTCACCCGAAAATTCCTCGTTTGCGCATTCCCGCTACCCCCGCGACACTTGCCCGGCGGGCCGGCGCGGGGAGAGGCGGCGTGCGCCGCTTGGCCATCCTCTCCCGGCCTCCCTCCAGCAGAGGGGGACCAGCCAGGGTGAGATACATGCGCGAATTCCGCAACTTCCTTGCCGGCCGTTTTGTGCCGCCCGCATCGTCAGAGACGATTGCCGTGCGCAATCCCACGACGGGAGAGATCGCCGCCGCCGTGCCCGCTGCCACCGAGGCCGAGGCTCTTTCTGCTGTGGCAGCCGCCCGGCAGGCGCAAGCCGCGTGGTGCGCTCTGCCCGCCATCGCGCGCGGCGATGCGCTGCGGCGGCTTGCCGACGCGCTGACGGCCCGCGCCTGCGAGATTGGCGCGGCACTCGCGACCGAATCCGGCAAGAGCCTCGACGATGCGACCGGTGAAGTGACCTACGGCGTCGAATTGATGCGCTACCACGCCGAATGGGCGCGGCGTATCGAAGGCGAAGTCATCCAGAGCGACAATGCCGACGAGACGCTCATCCTGCGCCGCGAGCCCGTCGGCGTCGTTGCCTGCCTCATCCCGTTCAACTATCCGATCTACACGCTGGTGCGGAAGATCGCGCCAGCACTGATTGCCGGCAATGCGGTGGTCGTACGGCCAAGCAACAATACGCCGCTATCCGCCCTGGTCTTTGCGGAGGCGGTGCAGGCGGCGGGTCTGCCGGAGGGGCTCGTCAGCATTCTCGCCATGAACCATGACACCGCCCGTGCGCTCTGCACCCATCCGGCCGTGGGCATGATCACATTGACGGGCAGCGTGGCCGCGGGGCAGGCCGTCCTCGATTACTGCAAGGCAAACATCGCCAAACCCTCACTGGAACTGGGCGGCAAGACGCCTGTCGTCGTCGAGCCCGATGCCGATATCGATGCGGTCGCGGCGATGATCGTCGCGGCCAAGATGAACCATTGCGGCCAGGTCTGCACCAGTCCCGAACGGCTCTATGTCCATGAAAAGGTGCATGACCGCCTGCTCGCGAGCCTACGGCAGGCGTTTTCGGCGCAGGCTTTCGGCGACCGTGCCGAGGATCCCGCGCGCATGGGCCCGCTCGTCAGCGACGCGGCCCGCCAGCGCGTCCATGCCATGGTGGAGAGCGCGCGGGCCGACGGCGCCATGGTGGAAACTGGTGGCTTCCTGCCCGAAGGGCCGGGATTCTTCTATCCGCTCACGCTGCTTTCCGGCTGCCGGCAGGATATGGAAATCGTGCGCGAGGAGGTGTTCGGACCGGTTCTCGCCGTGCTGCGCTATGCCACCTTCGAGGAGGCGCTGGCGCTGGCGAGCGACCATCAATACGGCCTCAGCGCCGTGCTTTTTACCGAGAGCTATCGCAAGGCCATGCGCGCCGCAGCCACCATCGAGGCCGGCGAACTCTACGTCAACCGCCTGCCCGCCGATCCCTATCAGGGCTTCCACGCCGGCTGGAAGAAATCCGGCCTCGGCGGTGATGACGGCAAACACGGCATGCTGGAATTCACCCAGACGCGGCTCGTCGTGTTCAAGCACTGACAGCGCTCACCGATTTTCACCAGGACGGGGGAAACCATGAAGATCGCCTCTCTCACCACCCACATCGTCGCGGTGCCGCCGCCGCATATCGGCGGCATGTACTGGATCTTCGTGCGGCTGCGCACCGAATGCGGCATCGAGGGCGTCGGCGAGATCTACGCCACCGCCTTTCATCCGGCCGCGATGACCGCACTGATCGATGACGTCTTCGAGCGTTACCTGCTGGACCATGATCCGCACCGCATCGAGCGCTTCTGGCGGGCAGCCTATTCCAGCGGCTTCACCCAGCGTCCTGACCCGACCATGATGGGTATCGTCTCCGGTTTGGAGATCGCCTGCTGGGATATTATCGGCAAGGCTGCGGGCCGTCCGGTCTGCGATCTGCTCGGTGGCACGGTACATGAGAGGTTGCGCGCCTATACCTATCTCTATCCCGTCAACGCGGCCGGCGAATACGATTACAACGACCCGGACCTCGCGGCCGACTATGCCGTGAAGATGGTCGACATGGGCTTCACCGCGGTCAAGTTTGATCCAGCCGGCCCCTATACGGATTATTCCGGCCATCAGCTCTCGCTCGCCGTGATGGACCGCTGCGAGGCGTTCTGTCGCAAGATCCGCGACGCTGTCGGCAACCGCGCCGACCTCTTGTTCGGCACGCACGGGCAGATGGTGCCCTCCTCGGCGATCCGCCTCGCGCGGCGCCTGGAAAAATACGATCCGCTCTGGTTTGAAGAGCCGGTGCCGCCCGGCCAGGAGGCGGCGATGGCCGAGGTCGCGCGGGCAACCTCCATCCCGATCTCGACCGGCGAGCGGCTGACGACGAAATACGAATTCCAGCGCGTTCTTGAGGAGAAGGCCGCTTCCATTCTCCAGATGAACGTGGCGCGCGTCGGCGGCCTTCTGGAGGCCAAGAAGATCGCGGGCATGGCAGAGGCGCATTATGCGCAGATCGCCCCTCACCTTTACAACGGCCCCGTCGGTGCGGCCGCCAGCATCCAGCTCTCGGCCGCGACGCCGAACTTCCTCATCCACGAGGCCATCGTGGACTTCTCCGGTTTCCATGCAGAAATCCTGAAAACGAAGCTCACCGTCGAGGACGGCTATATCATCCCCTCGCGCGAGCCCGGGCTCGGCATCGAACTCGATCTCGACGTGGTGGAACGCCATTCGCCCTATACCGGCGAGCGCCTGCACCTGCAGATGGCGAGCGAGCCGGTCGACGTGAAGGCGCTTGCCCCGGCACGCGGCTGAGGGCGCGCCCATGCAATACGACTATATCGTCGTCGGAGCGGGATCGGCGGGCTGCATCCTGGCGAGCCGCCTTAGCGAGGACGGCCGCAATTCCGTGCTGATCGTGGAGGCCGGCGGCAGCGACCGGTCCTTCTGGTTCCAGATCCCTGTCGGCTATGCCCGCAGCTATTACGATCCGCGCGTGAACTGGATGTACTACAGCGAGCCGGAAGCCGCGCTGAACGGCCGGCGCGTCTATGTACCGCGCGGCAAGGTGCAGGGGGGCTCAGGCGCGATCAACGCCATGATCTTCGTGCGCGGAGCAAAAGCCGACTTCGACGACTGGGCGCGCGCCGGAAATCCCGGCTGGAGCCACGACGATGTGCTGCCTTACTTCCGTCAGATGGAAACCCATGCCGGCGGCGCGTCCGGTTGGCATGGCGGCGACGGGCCGATCCATGTCACGCCGATGCGCGGCATGACGCACCCCATCACCGGCGCTTTCCTTGAAAGCTGCCGCACACTTGGCCTGCCGATGAATGCGGATTTCAACGGCGCCGACATCGAAGGCGCGGGCGTCTACGATATCAACACCAACAAGGGCCGCCGCTCGCATTCCAGCGCGGAATATCTGCGCCCGGCGCTCGGCCGTCCCAATCTGGCAATCGAGCGCGATGCGCTGGTCGAGCGGCTGACCTTTGCGCAAGACGGTCGGGTCAACGGCATCGCGGTTATCCAGAACGGCGTGACGCGCAACTTCATCGCACGGCGCGAGGTGGTGCTGGCGGCAGGCGCCATCGGCAGTCCGCAGATCATGCAGCTTTCCGGCCTCGGCGACGGCGATCGGCTGAACGACCTCGGCATTCCCGTGCGCCGGCATCTGCCCGCGGTGGGGCGGAATCTCCAGGATCATCTCTGCGCGAGTTACTATTACCGTGCGACCACGCCGACGCTGAACGGCGCATTCGCCAGCCTGTTCGGCCAGGCGCGGCTTGGGCTGCAATATCTCCTCACCCGCAAGGGCCCATTCGCCATGAGCGTCAATCAGGTGGGCGGTTTCTTTCGCGGCGCGCCGGACGAGGCAACGCCGAACATCCAGCTTTATTTCAATCCCCTCTCCTATCGCATTCCAGCCGAGCCGAAGGCGGGGCTGAAGCCGGAGCCCTATCCCGGCTACCTGATCTGCTTCAACGCCTGCCGGCCGCAAAGCCGCGGCAGCGTGGCGATCACCTCGACCGACCCGCGTGTCGCGCCGGCGATCCGGCCCAACTATCTCTCCACGGAACGGGATATCGCGGAGGTGCTGCAGGGCAGCCGGCTGGTGCGGCGGATTGCGGCGCACGCCGCCCTCGCCGCGATGACCTCAGAGGAAGTGTCTCCCGGCCCCGCAATCGACGGCGACGCCGCGCTGCTTGACTATTTCCGCGAGAATGCCGGTTCGATCTACCATCCGTGCGGCACGTGCGCGATGGGCCCGGATGGTCGCACGGCAGTCGTCGACAGCAGGCTGCGGGTGCATGGCGTGGTGGGCCTGCGCGTGATCGACGCCTCGATCTTTCCCAACATCACCGCCGGCAACATCAACGCGCCGACCATGATGGTGGCGGAAAAGGGTGCTGCGATGATCCGTGAGGATGCGCGGTAGGCGAAGCCACCTGTAGAGAGATTGTCTACGCCGTTGCGCTCATTTGGCCCAACTCTCTGCACTCTCCCCACCCAATAGACAATCTGACCGCCATCCTCTGGCAGACTTTCTGCACACCAGAGGAGGCCTTCATGACCGCCACATTCGCCCGCCCCGCCTTTCACGAGGCCCTTGCCCGTCTTGCCGATCCGCACCTGCTGCGCAGCCTTGCCTATGTCGATGGCCGCTGGGTGGCCGGGCGTGATGGCGCGAGTTTCGCGGTGATCGACCCCGGGTCCGGCACGACGCTCGGCTGGGTCGCCGCCCTCGACGGCACGCAGACGGATCAGGCGATTTCCGCCGCAAGCCGCGCCTTTCCGGCATGGCGGGACCGGCTGCCGCAGGAGCGCGCGAAAATTCTGCGCAAATGGCACGACCTGATGCTGGAGGCCCGCGAGGATCTCGCGCTGCTGATGACGCTGGAACAGGGCAAGCCGCTGGCCGAATCCCGTGGCGAGATCGACTACGCGGCGTCTTTCATCGAGTGGTATGCCGAAGAAGGAAAGCGCCTCAACGCCGAAAGCGTCACCAGCCATCTGCCCGGCGCCGAGATGATCGTGCGCCGCGAGGCGCTCGGCGTCGTGGGCATCGTTACGCCTTGGAACTTTCCCTCCGCCATGGTGACGCGCAAGGCCGCGGCAGCGCTTGCCGCCGGCTGCACCGTCGTTGCCCACCCTTCCCGCGAGACACCGCTTTCCGCGCTTGCCCTTGCCGAACTCGGCGAACGGGCAGGTCTACCTGCCGGCGTTTTCAATGTGGTGACCGGCGATGCCGCCACCATCGTCGGCCGGATGAACGCCGATGCCCGCGTGCGTGCCATCAGCTTTAACGGCTCCACCGAGATCGGCAAGCTGATCGCCGGCCAGTGCGCGCCCACCATGAAGCGGCTCGTGATGGAACTCGGCGGCCACGCCCCGATGATCGTCTTCGCAGATGCCGATATCGACAAAGCCGCCGACATCGCGGTCAACGCGAAATTCGCGACCTCCGGGCAGGATTGCCTTGCCGCCAACCGCATCTATGTCGAGCGTCCGGCGCTCGCAGCCTTCACCGCAGCCTTCCAAGCCCGCATACAAGCGCTGAAGGTCGGTACCGGGCTGGAGGACGGCGTCGAGATCGGCCCGCTCATGCACGAACGCGCCATCGCCAAGGTGGAGGAACAGGTGGCAGACGCTGTCGCGCGCGGCGCAACCCTGCTGACCGGCGGCAGCCGCCATCCGGCCGGCCCTCTGTTCTATACCCCGACGCTTCTCGCCGACGTGCCCGACGATGCGCTGATCATGCGTGAAGAAACTTTCGGCCCGGTCGCCGGCATCAGCGTCTTCGACAGCGAAGCGGAGGTGGTGGAGCGCGCCAACGATACCGAATACGGCCTCGTCGCCTATGTCGTGACCGAAAACGGTGCCCGCCAGATGCGGCTTGCCCGCGCGCTGGAATACGGCATGGTGGCGATCAACCGCGTGAAGATCACCGGTGGTCCGATCCCCTTCGGCGGCTGGAAACAATCCGGTCTCGGCCGCGAAGGCTCGCGCCACGGCATGGAGGCCTTCACGGAACTGAAATATCTCTGCATCGACACCGCCGCCTGACGGCGCCGGGAACATTGAAAGGAAAGACCATGCTGGACCAACGCAACGAACTGACCGCCTGGGACCGCGACCACTTCTTCCATCCCTCCACACATATGGGCATGCATGCGCGCGGCGAAACGCCGACCCGTGTCATCGGCGGCGGCGAAGGCGTCTACATCACCGATACCAGCGGCAAGACGAGCCTCGATGCCTTTGCCGGCCTCTATTGCGTGAATGTCGGCTACGGCCGCCAAAAGATCGCCGATGCGATAGCCAAGCAGGCCAAGAATCTCGCCTATTACCACGCCTAT
>Ga0160495_100426_pt1 | contig 21837 bp, 14 predicted proteins | sample DID4MG_4_FD_108251 | JGI IMG/M metagenome (GOLD analysis project Ga0160495, IMG submission 108251) | Enriched soil microbial communities from UW Madison campus, WI, USA - DID2933_E24_FP4 MG | ecosystem: Environmental > Terrestrial > Soil > Unclassified | place: USA: Madison, Wisconsin | collected... | reverse complement strand
CCCCGCCGTGATCCACATGGAACTGGTGCCGGGCAATACGGTTGACGTGCAGATCGCTGCCAAGGGTGGCGGCTCCGAGAACAAGACCAAGTTCGTCATGCTGAACCCCTCCGACAATCTGGTGGACTGGGTCCTCAAGACCGTGCCGACCATGGGTGCCGGCTGGTGCCCGCCGGGCATGCTGGGCATCGGCATCGGCGGCACTGCCGAGAAGGCCATGCTGATGGCCAAGCAAGTGCTGATGGAAGACATCGACATGTACGAACTCTTGAAGCGCGGCCCGCAGAACAAGACTGAAGAGCTGCGTATCGAGCTCTATGAGAAGGTCAATGCGCTGGGCATCGGCGCGCAGGGCCTGGGCGGCCTGACCACGGTGCTGGATGTCAAGATCATGATGCACCCGACCCACGCGGCCTCGAAGCCCGTAGCGATGATCCCCAACTGCGCCGCCACCCGTCACGGCCACTTCGTGCTGGATGGCTCCGGCCCGGCCTACATGGAACCGCCGTCGCTGTCGGACTGGCCGGAAGTGCACTGGGTGGCTGACACCGAGAAGTCCCAGCGCGTCAACCTCGATACCCTGACCAAGGAAGAAGTCGCTTCCTGGAAGCCGGGCCAGACCCTGCTGCTGAACGGCAAGATGCTGACCGGCCGCGATGCCGCCCACAAGCGCATTCAGGACATGCTGGCCAAGGGCGAGAAGCTGCCGGTGGACTTCACCAACCGCGTGATCTACTACGTCGGCCCGGTCGATCCGGTGCGCGACGAAGTGGTCGGCCCGGCTGGCCCGACCACCGCGACCCGCATGGACAAGTTCACCGACATGATGCTGGAACAGACCGGCCTGATCTCCATGATCGGCAAGTCCGAGCGCGGCCCGGCTGCCATCGATGCGATCAAGAAGCACAAGTCGGCCTACCTGATGGCCGTGGGTGGCTCGGCTTACCTGGTGTCCAAGGCGATCAAGTCGGCCAAGGTGCTGGGCTTTGCCGACCTGGGCATGGAAGCGATCTACGAGTTCGACGTCAAGGACATGCCGGTGACCGTGGCGGTGGACGCCAACGGCATCTCGGTGCACAACACCGGGCCGGCCGAATGGAAGGAAAAGATCGCCCAGAGCGTCTCCCTGTCCAAGATCCCCGTCACCACTGCCTGATCCAGGCCGACTCACCGCAGGAGCACACGCAGCACCATGAATGAAGCCGTCAAGCAGCTACGTACGCCTTCTGCAGTGAGGTCCGACAGCACCATCGCCATGCCGACCGCAGCCGACGCCGCGGTCGGCATTTTCGATTCCGGCATCGGCGGCCTGTCGGTGCTACGACACATCCATGCCGCCCTGCCTCGTGAACAGCTGCTCTACTTCGCCGACTCCGGCTATGCGCCCTATGGCGACAGAACCGAAGCCCAGATCGTGGAACGCTCGCTGACCATTGCCTCCTTCCTGCTGGAGCAAGGCGTCAAGGCGCTGGTGGTGGCCTGCAATACCGCCACCGCAGCCGCGATCCAGGCCATCCGTGCGCGCTGGCCGCAGTTGCTGGTGGTAGGCATCGAGCCCGGCCTGAAACCCGCTGCCCAGCAAACCCGCAGCGGCGCCGTGGGCGTGCTGGCCACGCGCAGCACGTTGGCCAGCCAGCGCTTTGCGGTACTGCAAGCGCAGATGGAAGCGCAATATAAGGTGCGCTACCTGCCCCAGGCCTGCGTGGGCCTGGCAGACCTGGTCGAAAAATGCGAACTGCATTCCCCAGCCACGGTGCAATTGCTGGAGCGCTACCTGAGGCCCTTGCTGGAGCAGGGAGTCGATACGCTGGTGCTGGGCTGCACCCACTACCCCTTCGTGCGACCAGCCATCGAAAGCGTCTGCCGACGACTGGCGGGCGAAGTGCCGGATATCATCGATACCGGCCAGGCAGTCACGCGGCAGTTGCAGCGCCTGCTCGAAGCCGGGCAATTGCAGACTCAGGCCGCCACCGGCTCGCTGGCCGGCTTTACGACAGCCAGCCAGTCCACGCTGGAAAACGCCTTCCAAGGCTTGCTCAAGCTCGATCCGCCGGTGCAGGCCCTGCAGGCGCAAGGGGGCGGTTGAGGACGGTGCCAAGATGATCGGAGGGAGGATTTCTCCTTTGCATCGAAATTTTGTTGCCATTCTCTGCAAGTGTTTGTATAATCTTTTGCTTACTTGATGACGGACTTAAGTCTGTCTGACAGTCGACGGTGGCTGTAGCTCAGTTGGTAGAGTCCAGGATTGTGATTCCTGTCGTCGTGGGTTCGAGTCCCATCAGCCACCCCAAAGATTCAAATGAAAAGCCCGGTCCATGCGACCGGGCTTTTTGTTTTTGCGCGCCATCTGGCATCTGCTGCCCCATGCCACTGCGGCCTAGAACGGGAACGAGAAGGTGGATGCAGCCGGTAGACGCGCAAGCACCGCCAACACGCCACCACCGCCTCCTTCTACTGCCCCTCCCCCACGGATTTACTTCAGCCCCTCGACATCGAGCGCCTTGCGCACGGCGGGCCGTTCGCGCATGCGGAGATACCACGCTTTGAGATTGGCCAGGCCGTCGAAATGGATGTTGGCCTGGTAGGTCGGCACAAGCCATTCGGCCTGCCCCCATTGCGTGAGCGCGTATAGGTAGGCGTCGGCCACCGTGTAGTCGCCCATCAGGTAGTCGCGGCCAGCCAGTTGCTCGTCGAGCCAGGCATAGCGCTGCTCCAGCTTCGGCTTGGCCGTTTCCAGGCCGTAGGTGCCGGACAATCGTGCATAAAGAAGCGGGATGAAGCCTTTGTGAATTTCCGACGTCAGGAAATTCAACCACTCCTGCAACCGGCAGCGCTCGATGGCGCCATTGGCCGGGGCCAGTTTCGCTTCCGGCTTGAGATCAGCCAGATACTGCACGATGGCCGGGCCTTCACGCAGCAAGGTTCCATCATCCAGCTCCAGAACCGGCACGTAGCCGAAGGGGCTGATCTCATGGAAATCGCGGCCGTCTTCGGTCTGATGCGTCTTGTAGTCCACCTTCACGAGTTCGATGTCCAGGCCCAGTTCGTTGGCGACAATGTGCGGCGACAGCGAGCAGGCGGCGGGGATGTAATAAAGCTTCACGGGTAATCTCCAGATAAGGTTGTTGGATGCCCCCTTCCCCTCGGGGGCGTGCAGTCAGAGATATTTTAATTCTCTGATATAAAAAATAAAGAAGGCACTACAATGTTATGTAGGTACATTTTTTATACTTAATTCGACACCACCTCGATGCGGGTGGTCGCTGGAGAGGCCATGAAAGAGAACATGAGCGGTTGCTCCGTCGAGGAGTCGATGCGATTGCTGGGCGGGCGATGGCGGCTATTGCTGGTTTCCTATCTTCTGGAAGGCCCGAAGCGGTTCAACGACCTGCGACGCGATGTGCCTGGCATCTCCCAAAGGATGCTGACCCTCGATCTGCGTGCGCTCGAACATGCAGGCCTGGTGAAACGCACGGTGTACCCGACCTCGCCTGTCAAGGTGGAATACGAGGTCACCGAAGACGGGAGGCGCCTCGAACCGGTGGTCCAGGTGATGAAAGAATTTGGCCTGTGGCTCAAAGCACGTGATGCAGCCCAGGCCGCAAGCCAATGATCTAAGGCCCTGAGGCCATCGGGCCGCCTGGGCTGCGGCCCACTGCAGCAGCGATGCGCTGGCGCAGGAGTCCACGCATCTGTTCGGCCAAAGCCTGTTTCCGATGACCGGGCCGACTGTTTCCGCCTTCCCCCTCCCGCCCGGCCAGCAGAAGGCCCGCCAGACTGGAACCAGCGCGGGCGGTGCTGCTGCCCTCAGTTGATCATGCCCGTGGAGAAGGCGTACTTGATCAGGTCGGCGTCCGAGCTCAGGCCCAGTTTGCGCATGGCATTGTTCTTATGGGTGCTGATGGTGCTGGGCGTGCGTGAGAGGCGCACGCAGATCTCGCCCAGCGACTGCCCCTCCACGAACAGGCGCACCACTTCCAGCTCGCTCTGGGTCAGCTCGCGGGTGGCGGCAAAGCCGTCTCCCTGCGCCCAGCTCATCTCCAGTTCGCCGCGCAGCGAGACGGGAAAGTACAACTGCTTGCTACTCTGCGTGGCCAGGCAGGCATTGATCAGTTCGTCGGGCTTCTCGCGCTTGTTGATCACCGCGAAGACGCCCATCCGGTAAAGCCGGCGGATCACCGCGCCATTGTTCATCGCGGTATAGACGATGAGCTTGCTGGAGGGATGCTCGGTCTTGATGCGCTTGACCAGCGCAAAGCCGTCGGACTCGTCGCTGTCGTCATTGGGCATGGCGAAATCGGTGATCACGATCTCGCACGGTGTACGCTTGAGCGCGTTGACCAGGTCCTCGCCGGTATCGACCTCAAGATCGATACGGATCTCAGGCAAGCGGGCCAGCTCGTTGCGTAACGCGCCCAGCACGATAGGGTGGTCATCGGCGATGGCCACGTGCAGGACTTTCTTCAAATTCATGCTACCCCCAAATGGTTCAATTAACGGACAGTTGGCTGCCGTCGGCCGGAGCTGCCCACCCCTCTTTCACCTCGGCTCAACGGCCCTCGACTTGACTGCATCGATGTCGGCTCCCTCATCTCCGACACCATGACGACATCGAAAAAAAATCTATCCAGACGTGATAGAGAAATTCCGTGCAGAACTGGAAGAAAACATCGATATATGTACAAAAAATCGAATTTTTTCGAGATGACCATCGCCGGTTTTCTTGTTCCTGCCTTCTTTCCTCATAGAAGCCGAAAAAATTGACCCTATTCTTTTCAACAAATCCGCAATTTACCTTTTGTCGCCCGTATCCAGCATCCACCCGGCCCGGGCATGTCCATCACCAATAGTCTTCAGTCACGAACTGGCCGCCCCCGGCACGGCGCAATGGACTCATGCCGCGCTCGCGCAGCAGCTCGCGCACTTCTGTGACCATCTCAGGATTGCCGCAGGCCATCACGCGGGCCTCATCTGCGGCAAGCGTCAGGCCGGCGGCCTGTTCCAGCTGGCCGCCGCGCAGCAGGTCGGTGATGCGGCCAGTCAGAAGGCCGGGGACAGAGGGTTGGACGGTCTCGCGGGTGACGCAGCGCAAGCTGTGCAGGCGCGCCGGCCAGCCCTGGGCGGCGGCGTGCTGGCGCAATTGCTCGAACTTGTCAGCGTAGGCCAGTTCCGCGCACTGGCGCACCCCATGCACCAGCACCAGATCCTCGAAACGCTGCCAGACCTCCGGCTGCTGCAGGATAGAGACGTAAGGCCCCAGGCCAGTGCCGGTGGCCAGCATCCAGAGCTGCCGTCCGTCGCTGAAGCGATCGGCGGTCATGAAGCCATAGCTGAGCTTTTCCACCCACACCGGGTCGCCCGGCTGCAAGGCCTCCAGGCGGCTGGTGAACTGCCCGCCCGGGACGATGATGGCGTAATACTCCAGCACGTCTTCCTCTTCGCCGGAGGTGATGGAGTAGGCGCGCGAGACGATCTGGCCATCGATTTCCAGGCCCAGGCGGGCGAACTGGCCGGCGGTGAAGCGATATCCGGCCGGCCGGGTGGTACGAAAACTCAACAGCTTGTCGGTCCAGCGATGCACCCATAGCAGACGCTCGCAGCTGGCCTTTTCCAAATACGCATCAATACTCACATTGCTTGCACTGCTCACACTACTCTCCTTGGATCTGCTTCCCGGATCTGGTCCATGAAGCATGACTGAAATGCAATCATCGGTTCGGCAAGCGCGCCGGGCGCATTACAATACGCGCTTGCAACCCGGGCGGCCTCCCGGAGGGCATGCCCAGCCAGGAACTATCGGCAGCGCACAGGGGTCAGGCTTGGTGGCGTATGCCGCCCAGCCCTCATCCTACCCGAATGCCCAGCGCCGGGCCGGCCGCCTGAACCGATCACAATGACGCAATGACTCCATGAAATGGACCCGCAGCCTGGCCATCACCCTCCTCTGGTGCGCCGCCGAACCCGCTATTGCCGCCTACCAGGTGGACATCGAAGCGCCCAAGCCGGTGCAGTCGCTGCTCAAGGACTTCCTTGACCTGGCGCGCTACCAGGACCGCGACGACATCAGCGACGAACAACTGAAGTTCATGATGGACACCGCCGGCGAGCAGGTCCGCGACCTGACCTCCACCGAAGGCTACTTCACCCCCGTGACCAAGGTCAGCCAACAGAGCGTCGCCGGCAAGGACGGCATGCGCCGCATCACGGTCAGCGTCGATCCTGGTCCGCGCACCCGGGTCGAATCGGCCGAGATCAGCGTCACTGGCAGCGCCGCCAGCCAGGACGCCGCGCGTGTGGCAGCACTGCGCAACGACTGGTCGCTCCCGCCCGGCGAGCCCTTCCGCCAGCAGGACTGGGACAAGGCCAAGAATGCCGGCCTGGAAAAGCTGCAGCAGAAGAAGTACGCCGCTGCCCGCGTGGGCGCCTCCGAAGCCCGCATCGATCCGCAGGCGCAGCAGGCCGAGCTGAGCGTGCGCTATGACAGCGGCCCGGCCTTCACGCTGGGCGCACTGCAGATCACCGGCACGCGGCGCTATCCGGAATCCATCATCCGCAACGTCAATCCGCTGACCGTAGGCGAACCGTATGACGCGGACCGGCTGCTGGCGCTGCAACGGCAGATCCAGAACACGCCCTACTTTTCCAATGCCATCGTGGCCATCGATGATGATCCCGCCCATCCCGACCAGACCCCGGTGAAAGTGCAGGTCACCGAATTCCCCACCCAGCGCATACGCACCGGCGTGGGCTACAGCACCGATACCGGGGTGCAGATGGAAGGCCGTTACTCGCACTACAACGTGTTCGACAAGGCCTATGTGTTCGACAGCCAGGTGCGGCTGGAACAGAAACGCCAGTACGGCCTGATGTCGCTGGCCATGCCGCCGGACGAAAAGGCCTTCGTCAACAGCCTCAACACCTCCTATGACCGCACCCAGCTGGAAGGCATCGACCTGCGCAGCCAGCAGATCGGCTTCAAGCGCGCCCGCAACAGCGAGAATTACGACACCACCTATTCCCTCACCTATTACCGCGATGAACTGGTGCAGGAAAACGGCATCGCCCTGCCGGCCAACACCATTGTCACGCCCGGCAAGCACCGTGCGCTGGTGCCGGGCTTCGCCTGGTCGCGCCGCAATGTGGACAATCCCATCTTCCCCCGGCACGGCAACCTGCTGACACTGGAAGCCGGCCTGGCCCTCAAGGGCCTGCTGACCGACCAGAGCTTCAGTCGCCTGTATGGACGCTTCAAGCAGTTTGTGCCAGTCGGCAAGCGCGATATCGTGGTCCTGCGTGCCGAGCTGGGCGGAGTCTTCACGGCGGGGCGGGCTGGATCGGTGCCGGCCTCGCTGCTGTTTCGCACCGGCGGCAACGATTCGGTGCGCGGCTACAGCTACCAGAGCATCGGCAATGAACAGAACGGCACCGTCTATCCCACCAAGTACCTGGCCGTGGGCAGCACCGAATACCAGCGCTGGTTCAGCGAGAGCTGGGGCGCTGCCGTGTTCTATGACGCGGGCGCTGCTGCCGACAACTGGAACAACAAGACCTTCTATCACGGGGTCGGCACCGGTGCGCGCTGGCGCAGCCCGGTCGGCACGCTCAACCTGGACCTGGCCTATGGCATCCAGAAGCGCCAGATCCGGCCGCACATTTCGCTGGGCATCGCCTTCTAGCGGTCGGCCAGCGCCCGCCTCACCATGAACTGAATTCGAATCACCACCCAGCATGAGCGAACCGCAACCCGATCCGCAGCAAGCCCCCTCTGCACCGCCGCCGCGCCGCCGCGCCCGTCGCGCTGGCCGCATCGCCGCCTGGAGTGGCGCAACCGTGGCCGCGCTGGTCCTGGCCGCCGCCGGCGCGGCCCTGTACGCCACCCATACCGAGAGCGGTGCGCGGCTGCTCTGGAATACTGCTATCAAGACCCTGGACGGCAAGCTCTCCGGCCAACTGCTGGGCGGCACCGTGGCCGATGGCCTGCGCCTGCGCGACCTGCATTACCAGGATGAGAAGCGCATCCTCGACATCGACAGCCTCGATGCGCGCTGGCATCTGGCGCTGCTGCGGCGCAAGTTCAGCCTTGATTACCTGCGCGTGGGCAAAGTGCAGTTGAAGCAGCAGCCCTCACCGTCCGAACCGAGTACCCTGCCGGCCTCGCTGGAGATTCCGCTGGCGCTGGAGATCAACGAGATCAGCGTGGCCAGCCTCAAGCTGATCCAGGGAACCTCCACCACCGAACTCGCCAAACTCAAGCTGCACGGCAATTCCGACGGCGCGCAGCACACGCTGGTGCTGGACAGTCTCTCCACCCCCTTCGGCGACGCCACAGCCCTGCTGCACCTGAACGGCAAGCAGCCCTTCGCCATCGGCGGTGGGCTGGAGCTGGCCGGGGCCTACCAATACGGTGAGAACAAGGAGCACTACCAGCTGGCCGCGCAATTGTCGGGCTCGCTGCAGGAACTGGGCATCGCGCTCACGGCTGGCGGCGACAAGCTCAAGGGCAATGCCGACATCGTCGCCACGCCCTTTGCCAGCGTGCCGCTCAAGCGTGCCAAGGTGGACTTGCAGCACCTCAATCCGCAAGCCTTCAACGCCGCTGCCCCCGCCGCCGACCTGAACCTGCGCGCCGATCTCGCCCCGCCCGCAGGGCTGGCCGCCGACGCCCCCCTGCAGGTGGCAGGCCGCGTGGAGATCGACAACGCCCGTCCCGGCAGCCTGGACCAGCAGCGCCTGCCGCTGCTCTCGGCCAGCGCCGACCTGAAGCTGGACCTGCAACAGCAGACCCTGTCTCGGCTGGAGATCCGTCTGCCGCAGCAGGGGCGCATCGAGGGCAGCGGCCAGTTCCGTCCCGGCAGCAGCGAGCCCGGCAAGGCAGTGCCCATGGCAGGCCAGTTCAAGCTGCGCGTGAGCGATCTGGACCTGAACCAGCTGCATCACCAGGTGCGTCCGACCCGGCTCTCCGGCCCGGTGGATGTCACACTCGCTCCCGACGCCCAGCAGCTCCTGCTGACCCTGCAGGACAGCACGCTGAAGCTGCACGTGGACAGCCTCATCGGCAAGGACCGCGTAGAACTGCGCGAGGCCTCGCTGAGCGCAGGCAAGTCGCGCCTGGAGACCTACGGCACGCTGCGGACCGTCGATGCGATGGATTACGACTTCAAGGGCCGGCTGGTGGACTTCGATCCGACGGCCGTGCTGCAAGCCGTGACGCCGCCCCCAGCCAGCACCGGCAAGGGACGCAAGCGCGCTGCCGCGACCACCTCCAAGCCCATCCCGGCGCGCATCAACATGGATTTCAACGCCGCCGGTGCGCTCTCTCCCGAACTGAAGCTCAAGCTGGGCTTCCGCATCCACGACAGCACCTACGATGCCCTGCCCATGAGCGGCCAGGGCGACATCAACCTGGCCGGCATGCGCTTGTTGCCCAGCCGCGCCAATGTGCAGGTCGCCGGCAATACGCTGGATCTGGACGGCAGCTTCGGCGCCGCCCGCGACAAGCTCAAGCTCAAGATCGATGCGCCGCAACTGGCGCGCCTGGGCTATGGATTGGCAGGCCTGTTGCGGGTGGATGGCATCCTGAGCGGCACGCGCGAGCGGCCCAACCTGCTGGCCAGCTTCCAGGCCGAACAACTGGTCTTCGGCCCGCACAAACTGCATCACCTGACTGGCCAGAGCGAGTTGCACAGCCACCTGGCCGCCGGTGTAGGCTCGCCCGACAACCGCCTCTCCCTGACGCTGGAAGGCGATGGCTACAGCGGCCCGCAAGCCGAACTGGCGCGCCTGGCGCTGAAGCTCGATGGCACCTACGCCAGCCACACGCTGGCCGTGCAAGCCAAGGGCAAGCTGGCCGATCAGGTGCTGGACCTGAACCTGGCCGCGCACGGCAAGGTCACCGAAAAGACCCGTGGCCACTATGGCTGGGCCGGCAGCCTCGACCAGTTCAGCAACCAGGGCTTGCCGCGCATCGCCATGACCAGCCCGCTGACGCTGGAGGCCTCGGTCGATGGCATCGAGGCCGGCAGCACCCGCATCGAGATCGACCGCACCGCGCTCGATCTCAAGCGCCTGTCCTACCATCAGGGCCGTCTGGCTTCGGCCGGACAGGTGCGCGCGCTGGACGTGGGCCGGGTACTGGAACTGGTGCGGCAGTTCAGCGGCACACCGCCGCCCGTCAAGACCGATCTGGTGCTGGACAGCGACTGGGACTTCAACCTGGCCGAAACCGCCAGCGGCTATCTGCAGATCGCGCGCAAGTCGGGCGACGTGCGCGTAGCCACCAGCGCGGGCGAGGCGGTACTGGGCCTGTCCGAACTGCAGCTGCGCAGCCAGTTCCAGGGCGAACGCATGAACGTCACCGGTCGCATCAACGCCGCGCGCATCGGCACGCTGGATCTGGGCGGAGACGTCGGTCTGCGCCGTGTGGATGCACTGCTGGCGCTGGTGCCCGAATCGCCGCTCAATCTCAAGGCCAGCCTCGATGTGCCGGAACTCAAGCGCGTGGGCGACCTGATCGGTCCGCAAGTGAGCCTCAACGGCAAGCTGGCCGCCACGCTCAACGCCGGCGGCACGCTCTCGCAGCCGCGCCTGTCGGGCGTCATCAATGGCGACAACCTGGCCGTGACCCAGTTCGACCAGGGCATCCAGTTGAAGGATGGCATCGTGCGCATCGTGATGGACAGCAATGTCATCGATCTGCGCCAGATCGAATTCCATGGCGGCCAGGGGACCCTGCGCGCTGGCGGCAAGATCCAGTTGGGCGCTGACAATCCCGACCTCAACGCCACCCTCACCGCCGACCGTCTGGAACTGTTCGCCAGTCCCGACCGCCGCCTGATGCTCTCCGGCCAGGGCAAGATCAGCAACGTCAACGAACAGTTGCACGTGGATGGCAAGTTCACCGTGGACCACGCCCTGTTCGACCTACCCAAGAGCAGCGCGCCCAAGCTGGGAGATGACGTGGTCATCATCAGCCGCACGGGCAAGAACCAGGTGGGCGGTCAGGCTTCGTCGAAGCAACGGCTGGAAGCCGCTACCGAAAAACCGGCCAGCAAGTTCGCACCCGTCATCAACATCGCGGTGGACCTGGGCAATGACTTCCGCTTCCGAGGCAGCGGCGCAGACCTGCGCCTGAGCGGCGAGATGGCCGTGCGCAGCGAGCCGCTCAGCCCCCTGCGCGCCAGCGGCACCATCAATGTGGCCGAGGGCAGCTACGAAGCCTTTGGCACCAAGCTCAATATCGAACGCGGCATCATCAACTTCCAGGGGCCGATCGCCAATCCCAACCTCAACATCCTGGCCATGCGCCGCAACCAGGACGTGGAGGCTGGCGTTTCCGTGACCGGCAACGCCAACCAGCCGCGCGTGCAACTGGTGTCCGAACCCAATGTGCCCGATGACGAGAAACTGTCCTGGATGATGTTCGGTCATGGCACCGAGAGCTCCAGCATCGGCCAGCGCACCGCCAGCAGCCAGGCGCTGGCGCTGGTAGGCAACATGGGTGGCAAGCGCATCGCCAAGGATATCGGGCTGGACCAGTTCAGCATCGGCTCCAGCGAATCGGGGCTGACCGATGACCAGGTGGTCAACCTGGGTAAGGCCATCACCCAGAAGATCACGCTGGGCTACGAGCAGAGCCTGCAGGGCGCAGCCAGCGTGGCCAAGGCTACCTGGCAGATCTCGCGGCGCTGGTCAGTGGTCGCGCGCGCTGGTACCATCAACGGCCTCAACATACTGTTCAATCGTCGTTACGACTGAACCAGTCAATTGCACTCACCAACAGCTTGCAACCGGGCAATAGCGGCCCGGTTCAGGCTTTCCCTGATAGACACCCGGATGAGGATTGAGAAGAATGCGCTCTGGGGGCAAGCGCGTTTTCAGGGACATCATCATGGCAGAACACGGCAAGACACATACATCGCGAACAGCACTGCTGTTCGTGGTGATCGTCTGCGTCGTGATCCTGCTGCTGGAAGCCTGGTCGGCCTGGCGCGCCCGCGAAGTGGCCCTGTCCGAATCCACTACCGACGCCGCCAACGTGGCCCTGGCGCTGATCCAACATGCCGAGCAGTCCATCAAGGAAGCCGACATCGTCCTCGAAACCGTGCAGGAACACCTGGACCACGAAGACCAGAGCGCAGCCTCCCGCGCCCGCACCCATGACTTCATGATCCGCAGCGTGGCCAGCCTGCCGCAGTTGGCGCAGTTGTCCGTGCTGGACGAGCACGGTCGCACCATTGCCAGCTCACAACAGCGGCTGCTGCCAGCGGCCTCGCCGATGCAGGACGACTATTTCCAGTATCACCAGCAACGCCGCAGCGACCACCCCTACATCGGCCGCCCCATGCGCAGCCACATCACCGGCCAGTGGACCATCACGGTCAGCCGCCGCATCAATCACGTCGATGGCGGCTTTGCCGGCGTCATCGTGGCCGAGATAGATCTGGGCTACTTCCAGCGCTACTACGAACAATTCAACATCGGCCGCCAGGGCAGCATCGTGTTCGGCCTGAGCGAGGGTTCCCTGATCCTGCGCCGTCCGCAGCTGCCAGACATGAGCCAGCACAGCCTGCCCATGTCGGAGACGCTGCGCAGGCATCTGGAACAGGCCAGACAAGGTTTCTTCGAAATGCGTTCCGAGCGCGATGGCGTGGTGCGCATCACTTGCTTCCAGCTGGGCGAGGCCTATCCCATCTTCACCGTGGTCGCGCTGGCCAAGAACGACATCCTGCAAGACTGGAGCCGCCACGTCTGGGCGCGTGGCGTTGGCGTCGTGCTGCTGCTGGCGGTGATCTGCTTCGGCGGCAAGCGCCTGGTGACGCTGGTGGCCGGGCGTGAACGCGCCGAAGCGCAAGCCATCGCTGCGCGCCAGGAACTGGAAAGCCTGTACCGCACGCTGGAGGCGCAATCGCAGAAAGATGGCTTGACCGACGTCTTCAATCGTCGCTACTTCGACTCGGCGCTGGCCGCCGAACTGGCGCGAGTGAACCGCACGGGCGAATCGCTGAGCCTGATGATGATCGACGTGGATCACTTCAAGCTCTTCAATGACACCTATGGTCACGCAGCCGGCGACATCTGCCTGCGTCAGGTAGCTGCCGCCATCGGCACCGTGGCGCGCCGCCAGGGCGACATCGTGGCGCGCTATGGCGGTGAGGAATTCGCCGTGATCCTGCCCATCTGCCATCCCGACAGCGCCCAGGGGCTGGCGCACCGGATGGTGCAGGCCGTGCGCGGGCTGGGCATTGCGCATGAACGCAGTCCGCTGGGTGTGGTGACCATCAGCGTGGGCGTGGCCAGCCTGGTCAGCGGCAAGGCCTTGCAGATCGACCCGCGTGAATTGATCGACAGCGCCGACGCCGCCTTGTACCGCGCCAAGGAAGAGGGGCGCGACCGCGCCGTGCAACGCGCCTTTGCCGGCGCAGCAGCAGCAGCAGCGCACGCGCAGAACGCCGCAGAGGATGCCGCAAGCAGTCCGCTCCCGGACGCACAGGGAGCACCGTCCGATTACTTGACCATCAGGTGAGCCATGCGCTGTCTTATCCGATACCAGCTCCGCGACGAAGACCTGCCGGCCCACCATGAATTCACGGCCGAAGCGCCGGACCTGGAACAGGTGATCCTGCACCTGACCGAATTCCTGCATCCGGAAGTGGTGTACGAATTCCTGCCGGTGCAGCCTGGTGGCCACGACACCATCGGCCAGCTGCGCAGCCGCATGAACCACGCGCGCGCCTATCTCGAACAGTATTGCGGGCTGCAGAGCCTGTCCTACATGATCCTGCCGGATGGCATCAATTCCGCGCAGGGCCGCTGGGCCACCCTGCTCATGCAGGACGAGGATGCCCGCAACACCGACCTGCCCCTGCCCTCGCCTCCACCTACAGCCTGACGATTCATTGCACGGACTGGCCCGCCGGCGACAGCGCCAGACGGCGGTCAGCCACGCAGCGCACGATATCGGCATCGTGCGTCACCAGCAGCACCGCGCTGCCCACCTCTCTGGCCTGCTCCACCAGCAAGGCGATCACTTCCTGCTGGGTCAGCGGATCCAGCCGCGAGGTCGGCTCGTCGGCAAAGATCAGGGCCGGCTTCATCAGCAGCACGCGCGCCAGCGCGATGCGTTGCAACTCGCCGCCCGACACCTGGCGCGGCAAGCGATCCAGCAGCGCCGGGGCGATCCGCATGCGTTCCAGCAAGGCTTCCAGTGCCTGCCACTGCAGGCCATGCAGGCGCACCAGGTCTTGCAGGGAGCGCCGCAGTGGGATAGCCGGGGCGAAAGCGGCTGCCGGGTCCTGGTAGATCTTCTGGAAGGCCGTGCGCGGCAAGTCCGGCGCACGGATGACTTGGCCGGTATCCGGTTGCAGCAGCCCCAGCACGATATTGCCGAAACTGGTCTTGCCCGAACCGCTAGGCCCGCTCACGGCCACCACCTCGCCGGCATGGATGCGAGCGCTCACACCCGCGAACAAGGCCTGTTCGCCAAAAGACTTGCTGAGCTCGCGCGCTTCGACGATGACGGCGGCCTGAGCACATGGCAGGCGTACCTCGGGCAGCGGCCAGCGGGCCGGATCAGCGGCCAGCAGGCGGCGCGTATAGGCATGCCGAGGCTGGGCCAGCAGTGCCTCGGCGCCGCCCTGTTCGACCAGCGCACCGTCCTGCAGGACTGCCAGTTGCCCGCCCAGCGCGCGCGCCAGCCACACATCATGGGTGATGCACAACAGGCTCATGCCCTCGGCCTGCGCCGCCTGCAACAGCGCCAGCACTTCGCCGCGACGGTCCACGTCCAGCCCCTTGGTGGGTTCGTCGATGATCATCAGCGGCGCACCGGCCGCATGGGTGGCCAGGAAGGCCACGCGTTGGGCCATACCGCCCGAGATCATGCAGGGATACTTGTCGGCCGCTGCTTCCAGGCCCAGGCTGGCCAGCGCGCGCCGGGCCGACGCGGCAGCCTGGCTACGCGCCTGACGCAGGCTCTCGTTCTGCTGGTCGGGCGCGCTCTGGCTCACCAGCTCATAGGTTTCGGCCACCTGCCGCGCGACGGTCATGGTCGGGTCCAGCGCCAGCCAGGGCTCCTGCGGCAGCAGCGCGATGCGCCGTCCCCAGCCGTCCTGGCGACGGCTTCCATCGGCGGCGTCGCTATGCTCGCCGGCGAGGAAGATGGAACCGGTCGCACGCAGGCTGGCCGGCAGGTTGCCCATGATGGCCTGGGCCAGCAGGGACTTGCCCGAACCGCTCTCGCCCAGCAAGGTCAGCACGCCGCCGGCTGCAATGGCAAAACTGATGCCGCCCACCAATTGCTGCTGGCCATGCCATACGCTCAGGTCTTCGACGCGCAGCGCGTTCAGTTGCAGGGGAGCGTTCATGCGGCCTCCCCTTGCGGCGACAACAGCAGCAGACCCAGCAAGCCCAGAAACAGCACCAGCACGGGCGCGGCCACCAGCCACGGGGCCTCGCGGTAATACGGCAACAGCTCGATCATCATCACGCCCAGTTCCGGCGTGGGCGGCTGCAGGCCGACGCCGACGAAGCCCAGCGCCGACATCGCCAGCACCGCGCCGGCCAGGCCGAAGCGCACCAGCGTCAGCAGGCGCGGCAGCAAGGCTGGCAACAGATGGCGGCGCACGATGTAGAGCGCACCGAAGCCCAGCAGGCGCGAAGCTTCCACCTGTGGGCTAGCCAGCAGGATGCGGCTGGCCGCCCGAACCACGCGAAAATACTCCACCCACAGCGCCAGCGAAATCCCCACATACAAAGGCCAGAAGCCGCCCGGCGCAAACGCCGCCAGCAGCAGCACCAGCAACAGCGCTGGTAAGGCCAGCACGGCGTCGGCCAGCGCTGCCAGCACACGCTCGGTCCAGCCGCCGCACCAGGCCGCCAGCAGCCCGATCACGGTCCCTGGGATAGCCGCCGACAGGACACTGAGCAGCGCCAGCGACAAGGACAGGCGCGCGCCATGCGCCAGCCGCGCCAGCATGCTGCGGCCCAGTTGGTCATAGCCGAGTGGTTCGGCCAGGCTGGGGGTTTCCAGGTAACGCGCCAGTTGCTGGTGGGCCGGATCGGTCGGGATCAGCAACGGCCCCAGCAGCGCAAAACCGGCCACCAGCACCAGCAAGGCCAAGCCGGCCCGCTGGCTGCTGCGCCAGCGGCGCGGACCGGGCTGCTCCAGCAGCGGCAAGGAAGACGACAAGCTACTCATGCGCGGCCTCGCGGATCAAGCAAGGCGCAGGCCGCATCGACCAGCGCGTTGAACAGGACGAACATCAGACCCAGCACCAGTGCAGTCCCCTGGATCATCGGCACATCGCGGCCAAAGATGGCGTGCACCAGCGCGTGACCGATGCCGGGCCAGGCGAAGATGGTTTCCACCAACACCACGCCCTCGACCAGCATCACCAATTGCACGCCCAGGTAGGCCGTGACCGGCACAGCGACATTGCGCAGGCCGTGGCGCACCAGCGCCTGCGCCGGCGAGAGTCCCTTGGTCAGGGCGAAGGCGAAGTATTCCGATTGCCGCACCTGCACCATCGCATCGCGCGCCACCCGGCAGGACACCGCCGCCAGACCCAGCGCCAGCGTCAGCGCCGGCAGCAGGATGCCGCCATGGTCGCCATGGCCCGCCGCCGGCAAGGCCCCCAGTTGCACCGAGAACAGCAAGACCAGGATCAGCCCCAGCAAGAAGGACGGCAAGGCCCGCAAGCCCACCGACAGCGCCAGCGTGGCGCGGTCCAGCCAGCGGCCGGGGTGCAATCCCGCCAGCACGCCCAGGGTCGGACCGACCAGCAGCGACAAGGCCATCGCCAGCAGCGACAGGCGCAGCGTCGGGCCAAGCTGGTGGCCGATCTCCGCCAACACCGGCTGGGATGTGACCTGCGAGACGCCCAGGTCCAGGTGCAGCAGGCGGCTCCACCACTCCGACAAGGCCATGAACCAGGGCCGGTCCAAGCCCAGTTCGGCGCGCACGGCCAGCGCCGCCTCGGTGGTGACCATGTCATAGCCGTAACGACCGGCGGCAATGCGATAGGCCATGTCGCCGGGCAACATGCGCGTCATGAAAAAGCACAGTGTGCCCACCAGCAGAGCCACCAGCACGGCCTGCAACAGCCGCGGGGTCAAGGCCGCCGCCAGCCGCTGGCCGCCACGGGCGGAAAGAAAACGATTCAGGTCCATTGCAATGATGAAATCCGGTAACTGCGTTCAAAGGGATCGATGCTGGCACCGCGCACCCTACGGCTCACGGCGCAGGTCTGGCGATACCAGACCACCGGGATCACCGGCAACTGCGCTTGCAGCAGCGCCACGATGCGGGTGCGCTCGGCGTTGCCGCGGGCCATGGAATCGGCGGGGATGGCAGCCAACTGCGCCAGCAGGGCTGGCACTTCCTGGTTGTCCCAGCCCATCGCGCCCCAGTCGCCGCCTTGCGGGCCGAAGTCCTGCAAGAGGCTGGCCACCGGATCGGGCAGGTTGCCATAGTTGCGCGCAGCCAGCGCCATCTGCAACTGGCCGCTGCGATGGCCGGCCGGAATGTCGCTGGAGTTGCCGATGATCACGCGCACGGCGATGCCGATCTGGCGCATCTCTTCCTGCAGGGCAGTGGCGATCAGGGGCAGCTCGGGACGATCGACAAAGGTGCTCAGGTTCAGCTCCATGCGCTGCCCCTGGCGACGCCGCACGCCGTCACTGCCGGGCAACCAGCCGGCCTGGTCCAGCAGGCTGCGCGCCTGCGGCAGATCGGTGTGCAAGGGTGCCAGCGCAGCCTCATGCCAGCGCGCCAGCGAGGGTGGGAACAGTTGCGTTGCGCCCAGGTCAGGATCGCGCAGCAAGGCGCGCGCGATGCCTTCGCGCTCGATGCACAGGGAAATGGCGCGGCGCACCCGGACATCGGCCAGGATGGGATGACCGGCATTGAGCTTGAGGATGGTGGTACGCGGCAGCATGGCCGAGAGCAGGTTGGCGCGTGGACTGTTTTGCAGTGCGCGGATGCTGGGCGGGTCCAGCGAGAAGGCCAGGTCGGCCTGGCCGCTCTGGACCAGCAGGGTGCGTGTTTCGGCGCGCGAGACACTGATGTAGCGCGCACGCTGGATCGCCCTGCCCGCACCGCTGTCCGGCACGCGCTCGACATCGAACTGCTGCGGCAAGGCGATGGAACGGATGCGGAAAGGACCGCTGCCGATGATGGCCACCACATTGCCCTGCGCATCGAAGCTGGCCGGTGCCAGGATCTGGGTGGTGTAGTGAGTCAGCAGATACGGCAGTGGGCCGAAGGGCCGGCGCAGCACGATGACCAGGGTCTGCCCCTCCAGGCGCAGGCTGGCGATGTCAGCCAGGCGCAGCACGCCCGGACGCGCCTGCGCCCGTTGCAGGCAGGCCAGGACGCTGGCCGGCGTGAGCGCCGTGCCATCGTGGTAGCGCTGAGCGTTGCGTAGCACGAAACGCCATTGCAGACCGTCGGCGCTGACGCTCCAGGCACTGGCCAGGGAGGGTTGCAACTGGCCGGCATCGTCCACTTCCAGCAGGGTTTCCAGCACCTCCATGCGCGCGAACATGTAGCCCGAACGAGTGGGATCGAGTCCGGTCAGCTCCCACGGCCCGACCACGGTCAGTATGTCCTTGTCGGCCTGGGCGATGCTGCCATGCGCATGTCCTGATTCATCGCCATGGGCCAGGGCCTTGTGCCAACCAGTGGCGGCCAGCGTGACGGCCAGCGCCGGCAGGGCCAGCAGGCCGCGCCGCTTGCGCGAGGGAAAATATCTATCCAAGGCCATCCTCAGAACTTGATGTTGAGCGCCAGCGTCGCATTGCGCTCGTCACCCGGCATGATCCACAAGCTGTTGTAGGAGCTGCTGTAGTAACGCTTGTTGAAGAGATTGTTGACGTCCAGCGAGAGCTTCATCCTGGGCGTGAACTGCCAATAGGCCAAGGCCCGCGCCGTGACATAGCTGGGCAGCATGAAGCTGCCGGCCTGGTCACCCGTACGCTGGCCGACATAGTTCAGGCCGCCGCCCACGCCATAAGGCGCACCGCGCGCATCGGCATCCTCGAACACGGTCAGCAGGCTGCCCGAGAGACGCGGAATATTCACCAGGCGCGAGCCCACCGGCAAGGTATTGTCCTGGCTGACGTAGGCATCGGTGTAGGCCAGGTTGCCGGTCACGCGCCAGTGGTGGCCCAGCCGGGCGTTGGCATCGAGCTCCACGCCCTTGCTGCGCACCTCGCCAGCGGCAATCGAGAAGCCCGGATTGGCCGGGTCGGTCGTCAGCACGTTCTGCTTGGTGATGTCGAAGACCGCCAGAGTCGCACCGCTGCGCTTGTCTTCGCTCTGCCATTTCAGACCGGCTTCGGCGGCCCGCGAGGTTTCGGGGCTGAAGGCGTTGCCGCTGACGTCGCTGCCGCTGTTGGGACGGAAGGACTTGCTGGCGCTGGCATAGACCGACCAGGACGGCGTGACCAGATAGGTCAGGCCCAGGCGGGGGGAATAGGCGCTCTTGTCCTGGCGCGACGTGCTCACCGTTCCGCTTGCAGGATCACGGCTATCCAGGCGCGAACGGAAGAAGTCCGAGCGGATGCCGGCAAGCAATTTCCAGCGATCAGACAAGCTGATCTGATCCTGGAGATAGATACCGGTACTGATCTGGCGCTCACTGGTGTCAGTGTTCGGACCCGGCGTGGGCTGAGCCTGTCCGTAGATGGGATTGAAGATGTTGACGGCATAGGGATTGGCGTTACTGGGACGGAAGCGCAACATGCGCTGATCCAGCGTCAGCCAGTCCACCTCGGCCCCCACCAGCACTTCATGCCCGATGCCAGCAGTGTCGAACTTGCCGCCGATCTCGGCTTGCAGCGAGGTGTCGTGCCAGCTGTAGTCGCGATAGCGACGCTGACGCCACAGCGTGGCATTGTCCGCGCGCAAGGAAGAGGCCTCGGTGGAGTAGCCATCCAGGCTGCCCTCCTTGTGGAAGATGCCGGTGCGCAGATGCCAGTTCTCATTGAGACGCTGTTCCAGCGTCAGCAGGTGATTCTGGTTCTGCATCTTGATGTCGCCGTCATTGGGCTCGCCCAGGAAGCGCGACACCGGCAGCACGCCCGCATTGCCATTGACCGCGACAATGCCGCGATCCAGCGGCGCCTTCTGGCGCAGGAACTCGCCTTCGTAGTTCAGTATCGTGCTCGGCGTGAGCAGCCAGGTGAAGGCCGGAGCGAAGAATTCGCGACTGCTGCTGACGTTGTCGCGCATGCTGCCCTTGTGCTCCATGGCGGCATTGAGGCGATAGGCCACGGTGCTGCTGAGCGCACCGGTGGAATCGACAGCACTGCGATAGGTATCGTTGGTGCCGATGGACAGGTCCAGCGCATTGGCGGACTTGAACTGCGGCTTCTTGGTCACGACGTTGATGGTCCCGCCCGGCTCGCTGTTGCCATACAGAGCCGCTGCCGGACCTTTGAGGAAGTCCACGCTCTCCACATTGGCCATGTCGCGCGGCGGCGCATAGCCGCGATTGGAGGCAAAGCCATTCCAGAGGATGTTCATGCCGCCGTTTTCATTGCCGGAGAAACCGCGAATGGAATAGTTGTCCCACAGGCCGCCGAAGTTGTTCTGCTTGGCCACACCGCTCACGTACAGCAGCACATCATCGAGCCGGGTCGCGCCCAGGTCATCGATCAACTGGCGCGAGACCACCTGCACCGACTGCGGCAATTCCTGCAAGGGCGTCTCGGTGCGGGTGGCGCTGCTGGTGGCGCTCTGGCGATACTGCTGACGCTCGCCCTGCCCGCTCACCACGATCTCGCCCAGGTTGCCTTCATCCTTGCTGGCGGAGTCGGCAGCCCAGCTCATGGACGGCGTCTGGCCCAGCGCTAACGCGCCCAGCACGGCCGCGCGCAATGCGGTCATCTTCATATTCTTCCCTTATCGTTATGGAGTGCTGCGGCAGTGGGACGGACCTGTGCCGCAAGGCGTGGCGGCCGGCGCGACCGGCCAAGCCCGGCATTCTATGCAACCAAGTTGCATTTGACAAGCGGAATGAATCGCATTTCCAACGAAATGTAAAGCATAGGAAAAGCGCCAAGTCGCCTCCCGTGCGGATCAGCGGGCGACGGACTTGGCACAAGAGACGGGGTGCGGCAATTTGTCGCACCCTCCCATTGCCCGCCTGACCACGCGTTCAGAGCCAGCCGGCCTTGCGCAAACGCCGCCACAGCAGCGTACAGGCGCTGATGATGCCACCCAGCACCAGCGGGAAACTCCATTGCCAGGACAGCCCCGGCATGTGGGCGAAGTTCATGCCATAGAGGCTGAAGATCATGGTCGGGATGGCCAGGATCGCACCCCAGCCGGCCAGGGTCTGGACGATCTCGTTCTGGTGGATGGTGACCTGGGCCAGGTTGATCTGCACGGCCGACTCCACCATTTCACGCAGGCGGTCGCCGGTATCGATGAAGCGCACCACGTGGTCGTAGATGTCGCGGAAATAGGCCTTGCCATCCTTGGTGATCAAGCCCTCGTGGAACCGCAGCAACTGCGTGCAGACGTCCAGCAGCGGCGAGGCCGCTGAACGCAGGCGGATCAGTTGGCGCTTCAGCTGGTACAGCTCCTGCAGGTAGGCCTTGCCACTGATGGCCCCCGGGTTGAAGAGCTGCTCTTCGTACTGGCTGAACTTGGCTTCGAGGTCGTCCATGATGGGGCGGTAGTTGTCCACCACGAAGTCCATGATGGAATAGAGCACGAAGCTGGGCCCGCGCACCAGGCGCTCGGGCAGCATCTCGCAATGCTCGCGCACCTTGGCATAGCTGCGCGAAGCGCCATGCCGCACCGTGCCCACGACGCGCGGTCCGGTCAGGATG
>Ga0160495_100422_pt1 | contig 21990 bp, 17 predicted proteins | sample DID4MG_4_FD_108251 | JGI IMG/M metagenome (GOLD analysis project Ga0160495, IMG submission 108251) | Enriched soil microbial communities from UW Madison campus, WI, USA - DID2933_E24_FP4 MG | ecosystem: Environmental > Terrestrial > Soil > Unclassified | place: USA: Madison, Wisconsin | collected... | reverse complement strand
CGCGAGATCTTCCGCGAGGGCGCGGCCAGGGATGGCGTCGGCGAAGCCAAGGCCGATGCGATCTTCGACCTGATGGAGAAGTTCGCCGGCTACGGCTTCAACAAGTCGCACGCCGCCGCCTACGCCCTGGTCAGCTACCAGACCGCCTGGCTGAAGTGCCATTACCCGGCCGAATTCATGGCCGCCACGCTGTCCTCGGACATGGACAAGACCGACAAGGTGGTCGGCTTCCTGGACGAGGCGCGGGGCCTGGGCCTGACCATGCTGCCGCCGGACGTGAACGCATCGGCCTTCATGTTCGTCGCCACCGGCGCCGACACCATCCGCTACGGCCTGGGTGCGGTGAAGGGCGTCGGCCAGGGCGTGTGCGAATCGATCATGCAGGCGCGCGCCGATGGCGACGCATTCGCCGACGTGTTCGATTTCTGCAAGCGCGTGGATTCGACCAAGCTCAACAAGCGGGCGCTGGAAGCGCTGGTCAATGCCGGCGCGCTGGACGCGCTGGGCCGTAACCGCGCTTCGCTGATGCTGCAGATTCCCGAGGCCATGAAGGCCGTCGACCAGCTCAACAAGAACCGCAACGCCGGCATCTTCGACATGTTCGGCGCCGCCGGTGGCGGCAGCGATGGCGACATCCACATCGAACTGCCCGAAACCGACGAGTGGCCGCTGTCGCAGCGCCTGACCGGCGAGCGCGAGACCCTGGGCCTGTACCTCAGCGGGCATCCGTTCGACCCGTACCGCGAGGACGTGCGCGACATGGTCGGCTTCGACCTGTCGGCGCTGGACCGGATCCTCGCGTCTCAGCAGCCGCGCCGCAGCGGCGGCGACGATGGTGGCGAGCGGCGCTGGAAGCCGGAAGTGTCGACCACCCTGGCCGGCCTGGTGATCGGGGTGCGCCGCAAGGGCGACAGCCAGGTGTTCGTGCAGCTCGAGGACGGCCGCGGCCGGGTCGAATGCAGCGCGTTCTCCGATGCGATGAACGAGTTCGGCCACCTGCTGACCCGCGACCGCGTGCTGATCATCAAGGGCGGCCTGCGCGAGGACGAGTTCAACGGCGGCTACAGCCTGCGCATCCGCCAGGCCTGGGATTTCGAACAGATCTGCGCCGACCATGCGCAGCGGCTGTCGCTGCGCGTGGACCTGCGCGACCGCCAGGCCTGGAAGCGCGTGGAAGCGCTGCTGGCCAGCCACCGTCCCGGCCGCACGCCGTTGCGGCTGGACCTGCTGGTCGGTTCGCCGCAGGGCCCGGTGGCCGGCATGCTCGACCTCAATGGCGCGCAGTCGGTGCGCGTGGCCCAGTCCCTGCTCGACAGCCTGCGTGGCGATCCCGCCGTGCGCACGCTCAAGGTCAAATACGCCCCGCCCTGGGTGCAGTGACCGCCGGCTCGCCGCCGTTGCGCGGCGCCGCCTGCAGCGCGATGCCTTTCGCTGACAGATGCCCTTCGCTGGCAATTGCGCCGGGCGGTCCGCTCTCCGTCCCTCCATGCCATACAGCTGCGGCGGACGTGGAACGGGAAGGCCCATCGCCATCATCCGTGTGCGCCGGCATCCCGACATGGCGGTCGGCCTCAAGCGGCCTCCTACAGAAGCACTCCTGCAGACCGGCCCGCAGCGACGCCCCGTAGGAGGGGGCTCGACCCCGACCGCCATGCCTGCCACTCGCGACCACGCAGGAATGCAGGCCTGCCCGTGCTTCCTCGCCGCCGTTGCACGCCCGCCCCGGCTTCGGCCGCCATCGACGGCCCGCGTTGGCCGCAGATCCCGCACGGCGGCGTACGGGGAGAATCGCCTCCATCGGCTACACTTCCGGCCTTACGTTCGCGACGGCAGTCCATGAACCCGAACTACCTCGACTTCGAGCAGCCCATCGCCGATCTGGAAGCCAAGATCCAGGAGCTGCGCAGCGCCAGTGCAGGCCCGGCCGTCAACGTCGACGCCGAAGTGCACGCCCTGCAGGACAAGCTGCGCGTGCGTACCGCGCAGATCTTCCGCAACCTGAGTTCCTGGCAGGTGCTGCAGCTGGCGCGCCATCCCTCGCGCCCCTACACGCTGGACTACATCCGCATCTTCTGCGACGAGTTCCAGGAGCTGGCCGGCGACCGCGCCTTCTCCGACGACAAGGCCATCGTCGGCGGCCTGGCCCGCATCGACGGCCGCCCGCTGATGCTGATCGGCCACCAGAAGGGCCGCGACACCAAGGACAAGGTGCGCCGCAACTTCGGCATGCCCAAGCCCGAGGGCTACCGCAAGGCGCTGCGCCTGATGAAGATGGCCGAGCGCTTCGGCCTGCCGGTGCTGACCCTGATCGACACCGCCGGCGCCTGGCCGGGCATCGACGCCGAAGAACGCGGCCAGTCCGAGGCCATCGCCCGCAACCTGCTGGAAATGGCCGAGCTGAAGGTGCCGGTGATCTGCACCGTGATCGGCGAAGGCGGCTCCGGCGGCGCGCTGGCGCTGGGCGTGGGCGACCGCACGATCATGCTGGAATACAGCGTGTATTCGACGATCAGCCCCGAAGGCTGCGCCTCGATCCTGTGGAAGGACGCCGGCAAGGCCAAGGACGCGGCCGAGCAGCTGGGCCTGACCGCGCCCAAGCTCAAGGAGCTGGGCCTGGTCGACAAGGTCCTGCGCGAGCCGACCGGTGGCGCGCACCGCAACCCGGTGCAGATGGGCCGCCGCCTCAAGGCCGTGCTGATGAACGAGCTGGACGAACTCGAGAAACTGCCGGTCGATGAGCTGCTGCAGCGTCGCTACGCGCGCCTGCACGGCTACGGCGCCTACGAAGCCGCCTGATCCGCTGTCCCGGCACGCATGGCACCGCTCGTCCTCCTGTCGCTGATCCTGCAGGTCGCCTGCGGCGTGCACGTGGTGCGCACCGGGCGGCCGCTGTACTGGCTGTTCATCCTGCTGTTGTTCTCGTACATCGCGGTGCTGATCTACTTCATCGCCGAGATCCTGCCGGAACTGCGCAACAACCCGGCCGCGCGCCGCGCCGCCAGGCGCGCCCGCGCGCATGTCGATCCGGGCCGTGAACGGCGCCAGGGCGAACGCCGGCTCGGCCTGGCCGACACGGTCGAGAACCGTCGCCACCTGGCCGAGCAATGCCTGCTGGAAGGCGACTACGCGCGCGCCGAGGAACTGCTCAGCGCTTCGCTCAAGGGCCTGTACCGCACCGACCCGACCCTGATGCTGGGCCTGGCGCGTGCGCAGCATGGACTGGGCCGGCCGCAGCAGACCCGCGACACGCTGGAGGCGCTGATCGCGGCCAATCCCGATTTCCGCTCCAGCGACGGGCACCTGCTGTACGCGCGTGCGGTGGAGGCGCTGGGCGATACCAGCGCGGCCCTGCACGAGTACGAGGCGGTGGTCCAGGGGCATCCGGGCGAGGAAGCGCGCGCGCGCCATGGACTGCTGCTGAGGCGCAGCGGCGATGCGGACGGCGCGCGGCGCGTGTTCCAGACCATCATCGACCGCTCCGACCTGCAGCCGGACTACTACCGCCGCGCCCAGAAGGAATGGATCGCGCTGGCACGCAGCGAACTGGCCAGCCTGCCACGCGACTGAGCGCGGCCAGGCCTCGCGCCAGGCGGCGGTGTTTCCCGGCATGCCTGATCCTGCTGGCGGCCAATGGCGCGCCGCCGACGCATGCTCACTCGCGGTCGTCGTTTCCCGGCGCATCCCGCTGCGCTTCGCCAGGCAGGCGCAGCGCGCCGACCACCCGGCCGATCAGGCGTTCCGCGCCGATCGCGCCCATGATCCGCCCATCCAGGCTGTTGTCGCGGTTGTCGCCCAGCAGCAGGTAATGCCCGGCCGGCACCACCCGTTCCGCCAGCGCACGCGAATACGGCTGCCGTGCCCGCCCGTCGGCCACATACGCTTCCCGCAGCGGCTGCCCGTCCACCCGGACCACGCCGTCGATGATGGCGACGCGTTCGCCGGGCAGCCCGACGATGCGCTGGATCCACGCATTGCCGTCCTCCGGCGAGCGGAAGATCACCACATCCCCGCGCTGCGGACTGCGCCGCCGATGGTCGCCGGCACGCACCAGCACGATCTCGCCCGGTACCAGCGTCGGCGCCATCGACGACGAAGGAATCAGGTAAGGCGCATGCCCGAGGATGCGCTGGCGCGGATCCAGCGAGTCCGCGCCGAACGGGTTCAGCACGTACATCAGCACCGCCACCAGCGGCAGGCCCACGCAGGCCGCCATCAATCCCCGTACCACCCAACGTCGCCAGTGCGGCATGCGTTCCTCCGTGCGGATTCCTTCGTCGCCGATGATTCCATGCCGCGGCGCGTGCGACCGGCGGCGCCGTTACGATAGCCCGCATGTCCGTCCATCTGCCTGTCCTCGCCATCCCGGGCGACACCCGCGGCCCGCTGCTGGTCGGCTTCAGCGGCGGCCTGGATTCCAGCGTGCTGCTGCACTGGCTGTCGCTGCAGCCGGCGCTGCGTGCGCGTGGCCTGCGCGCGGTGCATGTCCACCACGGGCTGCAGCCGGCAGCCGACGACTGGGCCGCGCATTGCGAGCGCCAGGCGGCCGCCTGGGGCATCGCAGCGCAGGTGGTGCGGGTCGATGTCGCCCGCGACGCCGGCAACGGGCCGGAGGCGGCGGCGCGCGAGGCGCGCTATCGCGCCTTCGCCGGCGCGCTGGGCGCCGATGCCGTGCTCGTCACCGCGCACCACCTGGACGACCAGGCCGAGACCTTCCTGCTGCGCGCCCTGCGTGCCTCCGGCGTGGATGGACTCGGCGCGATGCGGCCCTGGCGGCGCTTCGCCACGGGCTGGCACTGGCGGCCGCTGCTCGACCAGCCACGCGATGCACTGCTGGCCCACGCGCGGCAGCACGGCATCGCCTGGATCGAAGACCCGAGCAACGCGGCCAGCGATGCCGACCGCAACCTGCTGCGCAACCAGGTGATGCCGCTGCTGCAGCGACGCTGGCCGCATGCCGCGTCCGCACTGGCGCGCAGCGCGGGACTCAGCGCCGAAGCCGCCGACCTGCTGCACGAAGGCGACGCCGACGCGCTGGCGGTCTGCCAGGGCGGCACGCCCGACCTGCTGCGCGTGCGCGCCCTGCTCGCGCTGCCGCCCGCGCGGCGCGCACGCGTGCTGCGCCTGTGGGTGGAACGCCTCGGACTTCCGCCGCTGCCGGCCTCGGGCGTGGCCGCGGTCGAGCACGGGCTGCTGCAGGCGCGGGCCGACGCCGAAGCACGCCATGCCTGGGCCGATGCCGCCCTCCTGCGCTGGCGCGACCTGCTGCATGCCTGCCGCCAGCGCCCGGTGCTGGCAACGGACTGGCAGGCCTGGTGGGATGGACGCGGCGCGCTGCGGCTGCCGGACGGTGCGGGCCTGGCGCTGGTCGGGCACGACGGCAGCGCCGCGCACGCGGCCTTCTCCGCGCCGCTGCGCGTGCACGCGCGCCAGGGTGGCGAACGCATCCGTCTGCCCGGCCGCACGCACCGCCACACACTGAAGGATCTGCTGCTGCAGCACGCCATTCCACCGTGGCAGCGCCAGCAGCTGCCGTTGCTGTCCGATGCCGACGGCGAACTGCTCGCCGCCGGCGACCGCATCGTGTCGGCGCGCCTGCAGGCCTGGCTCGACGCCCACGCGCTGGCCCTGCGCTGGACGCAGGACGCGGCCCAGCCGGGCTGACGCCCATCGGATCCCGATTGCGGCGGCACATGCCGCATCGAGCACGGCATCGCATGCACCGGATGCGCTCCCGGGCACGCATCCGGCCTGACGCCGCGTCCGACATCCCGGGCACCGCCGGCTGAGCGGGGCGTTCGCCGGCCGCCGCCGCATCGACCACACCGGTCGCCAGCGCGCGCGTCTCCCGCACCGCATGCGTCCCGGCATGGCGTTGCTGCACGCCATGGCCGCGCCGATCCGCCCACATCGTCACGCCGCCGTGCATTGACCGCCCCGGAGCGCGCCCGCACACTTCGCACATGCCGAAAAAGCCTTCCCCCGACGCATCGCCGGTCGCGCAGTTCGAACAATCGCTGGACGAGCTCGAGCAGCTGGTCGAGAAGATGGAACACGGCGAGATGAGCCTCGAAGACTCGCTGGCCGCCTACGAGCGCGGCGTCGGCCTGTACCGCAGCTGCCAGACGGCGCTGGAGCAGGCCGAACTGCGGGTGCGCCTGCTCACCGATCCGGACCGTCCCGACAACGCCCAGCCCTTCACCGCCGATGGCGACTGAGGTCTTCGCACGCTGGGCGGCGCGTACCGAAGCCAGCCTGCTGCGACTGCTGCCCGACGCCACGCTGGAACCGGCACGCCTGCACGCGGCGATGCGCCACGCCACGCTGGGCGGCGGCAAGCGCATGCGTCCGCTGCTGGTCTACGCGGCGGGCACCCTGCTCGGCGCCGACGAGGCCGCCCTCGATGCCCCCGCAGTGGCGGTCGAACTGATCCACGCCTATTCGCTGGTCCACGACGACCTGCCGGCGATGGACGACGACGCGCTGCGCCGCGGCCAGCCGACCGTGCACGTGGCCTTCGACGAGGCCACCGCGATCCTGGCCGGCGATGCGCTGCAGACCCTGGCGTTCTCCGCGCTCGCGCGCAGCGATGCGGCGCCGGCCCTGCGCGCCGACTGGGTGCTGACCCTGGCCGATGCATCCGGCGTGGCCGGCATGTGCGGCGGCCAGGCGCTGGACATCGACGCCACCGGCCACGCCCAGACCCTGCAGCAGCTGCAGCGCATGCACGCCCTGAAGACCGGTGCGCTGATCCGCGCCTCGGTGCGCATGGGTGCGCTCGGCGGCGGTGCCGATGCGGACACGCTGGCGCGGCTGGACCGCTTCGCCGACACGCTGGGCCTGGCCTTCCAGATCCGCGACGACATCCTCGACATCGAAGCCAGTTCCGAACAGCTGGGCAAGACCGCGGGCAAGGACGTGGCCCAGGCCAAGTCGACCTATCCGGCCCTGCTCGGCATCGAAGGCGCGCGCGCGCGCCTGGACGAATGCGCGCAGGCGATGCGCGCCCTGCTCGCGCCGTTCGGCGACGCCGCGGCCGCCCTCGCCGCGCTGGCGGAACTGACCGTCCGGCGCACGCACTGAGGCCATGCCGGCAGGCTGCAGGTCGTCGGCCGGCGGCCCGCACATGCCAGCGACTGCAACGACCGGCCGTCGGCCGTCGTCCACACACCGGCGCATGACGGCCTGGACCAGGCGGTGCCGGCCCGCTCCTGCGAACCGGCACGCCTGCTGCTCCGCTTAGCGGACCAGGCGCAGCGTCAGCGGATAGCGGTAGACGATGCCGTCGTTGGCCCTGAGCCCGGCGACGATCGTCAGCACCAGCCAGGCCAGCGCCAGCAGCAGGCCCAGCGGCGCGGTCAGCACGATGCCGAGACCGAAGGTGACGAAGGTGGCCACCAGCAGGACCACCGCGACCAGCGCCAGGGTGATGTTGAAGTTCAGCGCTTCCTTGGCCTGCTCGGAAGCGAAGCCGGGCGTGTCCTTGCGCACCAGCCAGATCACCAGCGGCCCGACGATGTTGCCGACGCCGCCGCTGAACAGCCCGGTCAACGCGGACAGGTGCGCGAACATGCCCCACTGGCGCTCGTCGGTGGACACCGCGATGACGGGTGAGGGCGAAGGCGTGCTGACGTGGTCGAAATCGCTCATGGCGCAGGCTCCTGCTGGGACGGGGCGGGATGGTGCCCCTGCGACCGAGCATACGCAGCGTCCAGCGGCATTGCGCATGACCATCGTCACCAGGCCGAATGTCGGTGCATGCCGCCTGCGCCCGCATCGGCGCAAAAAAAAGGCCCGGTCTGGACCGGGCCTTTCTGCTTCCGCGACGCAGCGCCTTACTTGATCAGGCGCAGCGCGAACGGATAGCGGTAGGCTTCGCCCTTCTGCGCGGCCAGGCCGGCGATGATGCTGAAGATCACGCAGCAGATCCAGGCGACGAAGTTGATCAGCGCGCCGATCAGGATGACGCTGAGGATCACGCCGACGACGTAGACCAGGAGCAGGGTGATCTGGAAGTTCAGCGCTTCCTTGGACTGGTCGTTGAGGAAGGCCTTGTCGGTCTTGTCCTTGTTGATCAGCCACACGATCAGCGGAACGATGAAGCCAAGCACGATGCCCGACAGGTGCACCAGCAGCGCCACGGTCCGGTCATCGTTGGAGGAACCCGCGGCCGGTGCGGGCGGGGGCGTGGTGGCGTTGTCGAACTGACTCATCTGCGGTCCTTATCAAATGTTGGGTGGTGCGATGCGTCCGCCATCGGGCGCGTCATCGCCGCCGCGAAGAATACGTCAATCGCCGCCCGCAACGGTCATGCCGCCGACCAGAATCGGGCCGGTGCGCACGTGCGAGCGCGGATCGAACTCGCTGCCCACCGCCTCGATGCACAGGAAGATGTCGCGCAGATTGCCGGCGATGGTCAGTTCGTCGACCGGATGGGCGATGACGCCGCCCTCGATCCAGAAGCCGGCCGCACCGCGCGAATAGTCACCGGTGACACCATTGACGCCCTGCCCCATCAGCTCGGTCACCAGCAGGCCACGGCCCATGCCCGAGGCCAGTTCGGCCAGGGTGCCGGCATTGCTGGCCACCTGCAGGTTGTGCACGCCACCGGCATTGGCCGTGCTCTGCAGGCCCAGCCGGCGCGCCGAGTAGCTGCCCAGCACGTAGCGCTGCAACACGCCGGCGGTCACCAGCGGCGAGACCGCGGCGGTGGCCACGCCATCGGCGTCGAACGCGGTCGAGCGCAGGCCGCGCATCAGCCGCGGCTGTTCGTCGATCGAGAACCAGTCCGGGAACAGCCGGGTGCCGGCGCTGTCGAGCAGGAAGCTGGCGCGTCGGTACAACGCACCACCGGAGACCGCGCCGATCAGGTGGCCGACCAGCGAACGGGCGACCTCGGCCGAGAACAGCACCGGGTACTGCCCGGTGGGCGCGCGCCGCGGTGCCAGCCGCGCCGCGGTGCGCTCGGCGGCGCGACGCCCGACCGCGGCCGGCGACTCCAGGTCCTCGCGGGCCAGGCCGATCGAGTACCAGCCATCGCGCTGCATCTGGTCGCCCTGTCCGGCGATCAGCGCCAGGCCGATCGAATGCTGGGTCTCGCGCTCGCGGCCGACGAAGCCGTGGCTGTTGGCGTACACCGACAGGCTCTCGCCGCTGCCGAACGAGGCGCCATCGGAGTTCTCGATGCGCGCATCGGCATCGCGGCCGGCCGCCTCGCAGGCCAGGGCCAGGTCGACCGCCTCGTCGGCGTCCAGGCGCCAGGGATGCCAGGTGTCCAGGTCCGGGAAGTCGCGCGCCATCAGCGCCGCATCGGCCAGGCCGGAGGCCGGGTCGTCCTCGGTGTAGCGGGCGATCGCGCAGGCCTGTTCGACCGTGGCCGCCAGGCTGGCGTCCTGCAGGTCGGCGGTGCTGGCGCTGCCCTTGCGCTGGCCGAAATAGACAGTGACGGCGATGCCGCGGTCGCGGGTCGACTCGACCGTCTCCACCTCGCCCATCCGCACCGAGATGTTCAGGCCGCGCTCCTCGCTGCAGCTGACCTCGGCCTGGGTGGCGCCGGCCGCGCGTGCGCGGTCGAGCAGGCGCTGGGAGATGTCGGCCAGCTGGTCGAGGCGGGCCTGGCTGTCGTCGGTCCGGGCGATGTCGTTCACGTAGGTCACCTTGAGAGTCTGGAAGGCGCGTCATGGCGGCCGGCGACAACGCGCCGGGCCGGTCGGCGGCCCGTCCGCGCAGGCGCGCGGGCGGAGGAAAAAGGGGGATGGGGCGCGTGCGCGGACACGGCCGCGGCGGTCCCGCGCGCACGTACGCGACGGCCTTCACGGCGCCCCGCGGGCCAGCGCGGCGCGGAACGCGTAAAATCCGCGCTTTCCTCGATGGTTGCAGGCAGATGCGCGGACGCGATCCGGACAGCGGCGAATTCCTTTCCACCAGCCGCAGCCAGCAGCGCCGCGAAGCGCTGGACGTGCTGGCGCTGGCCGAGAAGCTGGCGAGCATGACGCCGGCCCAGCTGTCCAGGCTGCCGATCCCCGAGGACCTGCTGCCGCACCTGGAGCAGACCCGCAAGATCACCGCGTACATCGCGCGCAAGCGTCAGCTGGCGTTCCTGGCCAAGCAGATGCGGCGCGAGGAAGACGCCGCGCTGGACGCGATCCGCGATGCGCTGGATGAAGACGGCGACCGCGCGCGGCGCGAAGTCGCGGCGATGCACCGGGTCGAGACCTGGCGCGAGCGGCTGCTGGTCGAAGGCGACGTCGCCCTGGCCGAACTGCTGGACGCGCATCCCACCGCCGACCGCCAGCAGCTGCGCCAGCTGGTCCGCAGCACGCTGGAAGAGCGCAAGCGCAACAAGCCGCCGCGCGCCTTCCGCGAGCTGTACCGGGCGCTGCGCGACCTGCTGCTGGCGCAGCACATGTCCGACGATGCCGCGCAGGCCGACGACGACGCGCTCGACGACGACGCCGACCGCTGGGACGACGAGGCCCGCTGAGTCCACGCCCGCGCCACGGCCCGCATCGCTGCAGCGCGACGCCGCTGGCGCGCCGCGCCGATCCGGGGCCACGGCGGCATCGTCCAGCCGCCAAGCGGCAGGGCCGCATGGGGCCGCGCCCGCAGGCATCCCGCGCCCTGGCAGACAGGCCGAGGGCGATCCGCACTCGGAAACGGATGCTGCGGCGCCAGCGGCGCTGGCACGGCTCACGCCCTGGTGCCGCCCACGGTCAGCCCGTCGATCAGCAGCGAAGGCTGGCCGACGCCGACCGGCACGCTCTGCCCGTCCTTGCCGCACACGCCCACGCCTTCGTCCAGCGCCAGGTCGTTGCCGACCATGCGCACCTTCTGCATCGTGTCCGGGCCGTTGCCGATCAGCGTCGCGCCCTTCACCGGCGCGGTCACCCTGCCGTCCTCGATCAGATAGGCCTCGGTCGCCGAGAACACGTACTTGCCGCTGGTGATGTCGACCTGGCCGCCGCCGAAGTTGACCGCGTACAGGCCCTTCTTGACCGAGCGGATCATCTCCTGCGGATCGTGCTGGCCGGCCAGCATGTAGGTGTTGGTCATCCGCGGCATCACCAGGTGCGCGAACGACTCGCGGCGGCCGTTGCCGGTCGGCGCCATGCCCATCAGCCGCGCGTTCAGCGTGTCCTGCATGTAGCCGACCAGCACGCCGTCCTCGATCAGGGTCGTGCAGTTGGTCGGCGTGCCTTCGTCGTCGATGTTGAGCGAGCCGCGGCGGCCATCGAGGGTGCCGTCGTCGACGATGGTCACGCCCGGTGCGGCCACGCGCTGGCCGATGCGGCCGGCGTAGGTCGAAGTGCCCTTGCGGTTGAAATCGCCTTCCAGGCCGTGGCCGACCGCCTCGTGCAGCAGCACGCCTGGCCAGCCGGCGCCGAGCACCACCGGCATCGTGCCGGCCGGCGCGTCGATCGCTTCCAGGTTCACCAGCGCCTGGCGCAGCGCTTCGCGCGCCAGCGCTTCGGGGCGGCCACCGGAGAACAGTTCCTCGTACGAGTAGCGGCCGCCACCACCGGCATAGCCGGATTCGCGGCGCCCGGCCTGCTCGACGATCACCTGCACGTTCAGGCGCACCAGCGGCCGCACGTCGGCGGCGAGCACGCCGTCGCTGCGCGCGACCAGCACGGTGTCGACGCCGCCGGACAGGCTGACCGACACCTGGATCACGCGCGGGTCGGCCGCGCGCAGCAGCCGGTCCAGCGCGCGCAGCTGTTCGACCTTGACCTCGTTGGGCATGCCGTCGACCGGATCCAGCGCCGGATACAGGCTGCGGCCGCCGCTGCGGACCAGCTGCCGCGGCGCATGCGCGGCGCCGTCGCGGGCGATCGCGCGTGCCGAGCCGGCGGCCAGCCGCAGCGCATCGGCGTTGATGTCGTCCGAATACGCGAAACCGGTCTTCTCGCCGCTGATCGCGCGCACGCCGACGCCCTGCTCGATCGAATGGGCGCCATCCTTGACGATGCCGTCCTCCACGCTCCAGCTCTCGCGGCGGGCGTGCTGGAAGTACAGGTCGCCGAAGTCGATGCCCGGCCCGAGCAGCGCGCCGAACGCGGTATCCAGGGCGGACGGATCGAGGCCGCCGGGCAGCAGCAGGCGGGACTGGGCGAGGATCAGAGCGGAGTCGGTCATCAGGACTGGATGGGGGCGTTCGCAGACGGGGCAAGCCCGGGGCGGCCAGGGTGGCCGTACGCTGCCTATGATGACAGCTTGCCCGTGCACCACCCCAATGCCGCGTTCATCCAACGGACCACGATGAAGCTCACCGCCCACGTTCTCGACGGCCATACCCTGGATATCCGCCCCGCGCCGCGCGAGCGCGAGTGGATGGACGCGACCGACCAGCATTACGCGTACCGGTGCCTGCCATTGGACATCGCCAATGCCAGCGGCTGGGAACTGCTGTGCCAGAGCGGTTTCAGCGCGCACTGGGATGGCGGCCCGGCGCTGGAATCGGTGCAGGTCACGCCCGATCCCGGCACCAGCGCGCCGGCACTGAGCCACTTCGGCCATGGCGTGCTGACCTTCCACGTGCCCTGCCTGTTCCGCACCGACGCCGGCATCGACCTGCTCGCCACCGCGCCGCTGAACCGCCCCAAGGACGGCATCGGCGGGCTCAGTGGCGTGGTGGAGACCGACTGGAGCCCGTACGCGTTCACGATGAACTGGAAATTCACCCGGCCCGGCCAGGTGCGCTTCGAGGCGGGCGAACCGTTCTGCCATCTGCTGCCGCTGCAGCGGCGCCTGTTCGAAGACGTGCAGGCCGGATGGAAGCCGCTGTCTGACACCCCGGAACTGGCCGAGCAGGTCCGCCGCTGGACCGACAGCCGCGGCCGTTTCCTGGACGCACTCGGCCACCCGGGCTCGGAGGCCGAACGCGAGAAATGGCAGCGCAGCTACTTCCGCGGCGTCGACACGCACGGCTGCCCGGCGCCGGCGCATCGCACCCGGGTGCGGCTGCCGGGCTTCGAGCGCGCAGCGGAGGATTGAACGCGAGGCGCGGCGGTCGGCCAGTCCCGGCGGACCGTGGTTGCGGACGCACACCTGCAGTCCGGATTCCTTTCTGGCACCTCGATCGCCAGTGCACCGCCGCGGGTGGCCGCCCGGCCAGCGAGCGCCGGCCCCGGATCACGCCGCGATGGCGCGACCGGAACGATGGCGGTCGCGGTCGAGCCCGCTCCTACGTCGCTCCGGATCGCCCACACTGCGCACGTGGGAGGTCGAGCACGCTCCTACGGCGAGCCAAGGTGCCCGCACTGGGCATGCAGGAGCGGCCACAGCCGCGACCGCCATGCATGGACACGCACCGGCGGTGACAGACCGCGCGCAACCACGCGCAGGCGCGCCCTACCCTCCGTCGCGACCGCCCGCCGGTGGCGTGTCGCCGCGGTCGTCGGCGCGCGGCTGCTCGCGCCCGGCCACTTCCACCTTCGGCTCCTTCCACGGCCCGCTGACCTTGTAGGTGCGCGCGCCGATCTCGCCCAGCGGCTTGCCCAGCACGGCGTTGGCCGCGGCGCCCACGGCCGCGCCGACCGGGCCGCCGGTGACCGCGCCGACCACGGTCAGCAGGTTGCCGGACTTGGGCTGCACGTCGATGGTCTGGTCGAACTGCTGCGCGCGCAGGTCGGTGCGGCCGCGGATGCGGATGTCCGCGGCCGGCCCGTCGATGCGCATGTCATCGGTGTGCGCGGCGCCATCGGCGAACTGCACGTGGCCTTCCAGATGGTTGAAGGCGAATCCCTTGGAGAAGAAGTCGCGGAAATCCAGCATCAGCCGCCGCGGCAGCTGGGCGACGCTGAGCAGGCCGAGCACACGGCCCGCGCCGGGTTCGATCTCCAGCAGCTGGCCGTTGCGCGCATCGATGCTCAGGCTGCCCTGCAATCCACCCAGGCTGAATCCGGCCGGCGAACCGGGCCAGCTGGCGTCCAGGGCGATACGGCCATCGCCGCGTGCCAGCCAGTCGGCGTAGCCCAGCCCGTTCACCAGGCGCCCCATGTCCTGGCTTTCGACCTGCATCGCCAGATGGGTGCGCGCGGTCTCGCCGCGCCCGATCCATTCGCCGGTGACATCGGTCTTCTGCCAGTCCGATCGCAGCTGCAGCGTGTCCACGCGCAGGCCACCCGGCACCGGGCGCGTGCGCAGCGCCGCACTTCCCAGTTCGGCGCGCTGGTAGCGCAGGTCGTCGATGTCCAGCTGCAGCGGCGGGATCGAGGCCGGATCGAAGCCGTCGTCGGCCAGCGGCCGTGCGGCCGCGTCGCCAACGGCGGCGCCAGGCGTGACCGCCGGTGCGCCATCGCGCGGCGTCGACGTGGCTGGCGCAGGCGTCGCGGCCTCCGGCGCCTGCCAGTGCAGGCGGCTGAAACGGCCCTGCACCGCCGCGCCGTCCTGGTCGGGCACCAGCAGGCTGCCGGCCAGCGCCGGGCCGTCGACATTGACGTCCAGCCCGCGCGCCACCGGGCGCAGCCGCAACCGGGTCTCGGGGAACACGCCACCGAGCAGTTTCAGTTCGGCCGCGGTCACATCGATCTGGCGCAGCGGCAGGCCACCGTCGTCGCTGCCGTCGCCCTTGGCCAGGCCGATCCATTCCAGCGCATCCAGCGCGCCGGTGCGGCCGTCGACCACCATGCCCGAGGCGGGCGGATCGCCGGACACGGTGCTGCCGCCCAGGGTCACGCGCACGCCGGTCTGGTCGTTGGCGCTGCGCGCGCGCAGCGCCATGCGCTGGCCGAATGCGACGTCGATGCCGCCGCTGCCCAGCGGCAGCCCGACCCGCACGCGCGTGGTCAGCGGTGCCGCGGCCGCCTTGTCCAGCGGCGACGGCAGATCGAGCACGGTCCCGACCAGATCCGACTGCAGCTGCAGCACGCCCTCGCTGCCGGCGACCGGCTGCAGCGGCATCGCCACGGCGATGTTCCAGTCCGACCGCCCGCGCACCAGCGGCCGCAGCCAGCCCAGTTCCGGCGCGCGCTCGAGCAGGTCGCCCGCCTCGACCAGCGCGCCGAGCTCGGCCTCGAAGGCCTGCAGCGGATCGCGCACATGGCGCCCGGCGCGCAGCGACAGCACGCCGGGCTGGTCGCGGTGGCGCACCTGCAGGCGCTCGGCGACGAAGCCGTTGCCGTCGTAGCGCGCCTGTCCCTGCACGCCGTCGAAGACCAGGCCCCAGCGCTTCTCGGCCAGGCGCGCGCCATCCAGGGTCACCGTTCCGTCGACGGTGGCCGGCACCTCGCGGTGCTCCAGCGGCAGGGTCAGCGCGAAGGTGGTCCGGGCCGGGCCGGAGGCTTCCAGGTTGGCCAGCGTGTCGCGGTGCTCGGCCTCGAGCGGGCTGCGCCGCAGCAGGGCCAGCAGACGCGCCGCGTCGCCGGCGGCATCCGCCGACACCTTGAGTTCGGCCTCGCCGAAATCGGCGATGCCCGCGCGGAAACGGCCGACCGGCAGGCCGGCAAGACGGCCCTTGCCTTCGACCTCGAAGCCATTGCCGACGAACGCCACGGCGGCATCGGCCTCTTCCAGCGCCGGCCAGTCCGGCTGGAACTTGAAGTTGCCGTTCCTGATCCGGGCGCTGGCTTCGAAGCGGCCGTCGTTGTCGTTGAACGGCCAGTCGTCGAGGTCGCCGCTGACCAGGCCGCGCCCGCCGGTCACGGTGCCGCCCTGCAGCGCCGCGTCCAGCCAGTCGACCGCGGCCGACGGCATCATGTGGTGGATCCAGAATTTCTTGGCCGACGGCACCGGCGCATCGTCCAGTTCGGCGGCCAGGTCCAGCCACGGACGCGTGCCGTCGCCCTGGAACCACATGCTGCCGCGCGCGTGCGCGCCATAGTCGCTGCCGCGCACGCGCAGCGCGGGCGTGCCGACGCGCCAGCCCGCGCCCTCGCGCCAGGCCATCAGGCGCCCGTCGAGCCTGACCTCGTGCACGACACCGAAGCCGCGCGGCCAGTCGAAGCGCAGGGCGCTGCCGGCGTCCAGCGCCAGTTCCCAGCCCTGCGCATCGCCTTCGAAGGTGCCGGCCAGGCCACTGAGGCCCGGCGCGTCGCCGACCGGGCGGAACGCGATCTGCTCCAGCCGGCCGTGCGCGCGCAGCGGGCCGTCGCGCTCGCCGACCAGTTCCAGGTCGCTCAGGGTGGCACCGGGCGCGGCATCGGTCAGCCACTGGCGCAGGTCGACCGGCAGGCGGTCGGCCAGGGCCAGCACGCGCACCAGCGGCGCCGCGTCGATGCGTTCGGCCAGCAGCGCGTAGCGGCGGCCACCGGCCAGCACCAGCCCGTCCAGGACCTGCGTTTCCTGCCCGTCGCCGACCCGCAGCAGCGGCGCGTCCAGCCGCCAGCCCCCGGCGACCAGGCGCCAGCGCGCGCGGCCGCGCAGTTCGTCGAACGCCGCTTCCGGGCGCTGACCATCGGCCAGCGGCGCGCCGGCCAGGGCCAGGCCCTGCAGCTGCAGCTGGGTGGTGACCAGTACCACGCGGTTGCCGCGCAGCTCGCCCCAGGCCTGAAGTTCGCCACGCCCGGCGGTCGGCGTGATGCCGGCCTGCCCCAGCAGCGGCGCCCAGGCCGAGACATCGCCGCTTTCCAGATCCAGATGGACGCGGCCGTTGCCGGTGCCGCGTTCGAACGCCAGCGCCAGCGCGACCGGGTCGGCGTCCGGACGGACCCAGCCGCGCACACCCGCGGCGACCTGCTTGCCGTCGACGCGCAGGCGCAGGTCGATGCGTGGAATGCGCGCCTGCAGGCCGAGCGATGGCGCGTCGATCACCAGCGCGCCGCCGATCACCTGCAGCTCGCCGAGCCCTTCCAGGTACTCGAGCGGATCACCGCCGGCATCGGTGGCCGGCAGGCCGCGAATCGCCCAGCGGCCGTCGGCATCGCGCTGCAGGGTCAGCGACGGGCCGCGCAGGCGCAGCTCGGTGAACGAGCGCCCCGGCAGCAGTCCGGCGTACAGCGAGACCAGCACTTCGGCCTGGCCGACCCGCACCCCGCCATCCGGCTGGCCGATGTGCAGCCCGTCCAGGCGCAGCAGCGGGCCGCGCCGGGTCCAGGCCGTTTCCACCCGTTCGAAGGACACCGGGCGCCCCGCCTTCTCGCTCAGCCAGGCCGCGATCCGTTCGGGGTGGCGCTCGGCCAGCGGCAGCAGCTGGCTGGTCGCACCGATCACCAGCGCCACCACCACCAGCATCACGGCGATGGCGTAGCCCACCCCGCGACGGAGCTGGCGCAGGCGGCGGTGCACCGGCGTGCGCATGCTCAACCGGCCGCGGCGGGCAGGATGCGGCGGTCAGAGCAGGACGACATCGAACTGCTCCTGCAGGTACTGCTCGTCGGCCTGGAAGCGGATCGACTTGCCGAGGAATTCCTCCAGCTCGGCCACCGCGGTCGATTCTTCCTCGGTGATCCGGGCGACCACCTTGGACGAGGCGATCACCAGCAGGCGCGCGGCCTCGAACTGGCGCACCGCACGGGTGATCTCGCGGAAGATCTCGTAGGTCACCGTCTCGGCGGTCTTGACCGAACCACGCCCGCTGCAGTGCGTGCAGGTTTCCGACAGCTGCCGCTCCAGGCTTTCGACGGTGCGCTTGCGGGTCATCTCGACCAGGCCCAGCGGCGAGAAGTCGTAGACCGTGGTCTTGGCGTGGTCGCGCGAGAGCGCCTTCTCCAGCGTGCGCAGCACCTGGCGGCGGTGCTCGGCATCGGTCATGTCGATGAAGTCGATGATGATGATGCCGCCGAGGTTGCGCAGCCGCAGCTGCCGCGCCACCGCCTGCGCCGCTTCCAGGTTGGTCCGGTAGACGGTCTCTTCCAGGTTGCGCTGGCCGAGGAACGAGCCGGTGTTGACGTCGATCGTCGTCATCGCCTCGGTCTGGTCGATGACCAGGTAGCCGCCGGATTTCAGCGGCACCTGCTTGTCCAGCGCGCGGGCGATCTCGTCCTCGACCCCGTACAGGTCGAAGATCGGGCGATCGCCGGTGTACAGCTCCAGCTTCTCGGCCAGCACCGGCATGTACTTGGCGACGAAGGCCTGCAGCCGGTCGTAGGTGTCGCGCGAGTCGACCCGCACCTTCTCCACGTCCTTGCGGATCAGGTCGCGCACCGAACGCAGCGGCAGGCTCAGGTCCTCGTAGATGATGCTGGCCGACGGCGCCTCGCGGCCGCGGCGCTCGACCACGTTCCAGACCCGCGACAGGTAGGCGATGTCCTCGGCCAGGGCCTCGGCCGGCTGGCCTTCGGCATTGGTGCGCACGATGTAGCCGTAGCCGCCGTGCTGGGCCGACAGCTCGGTCACCAGCGTCTTGAGCCGGGCGCGCTCGGCCTCGTCCTCGATCCGCGCCGACACGCCGACGACCTTGGACTGCGGCAGCAGCACCATGTAGCGCGAGGGAATGCTGATCTGCGTGGTCAGGCGCGCGCCCTTGGTCCCGATCGGGTCCTTGACCACCTGCACCACGATGTCCTGGCCGTCGCGCAGCAGCTCGACGATCGACGGCGTGCCGGCCTGCGCCGGCGGCAGGCGCGCCTCGTCGGCCAGGGCCTGTTCGACCGGTGCCGGGCGGACCACGTCGTTGGCGTGCAGGAACGCGGCACGGTCCAGGCCGACCTCGACGAACGCGGCCTGCATGCCGGGCATCACCCGCTGCACCCGGCCGCGGTAGATGTTGCCGACCACGCCCCGGCGCCAGCCGCGCTCGATGTGCAGTTCCTGCAGCATGCCGCTCTCGACGACCGCCACGCGGGTCTCGCGCGGGGTGACGTTGACCAGGATCTCCTCGGACACGGGGGTGTTCACTCCAGGATCGTTGTGTGGTGCGCAGCGGCAGGCCAGGCGGCCGCCGCATCGAGAAGACGTGCGGTGTCGTGCAGGGGCAGTCCCATCACCCCGGAATAGCTGCCCGCCAGGTGCGCGACGAACCGCTCGGCGCCGCCCTGGATCGCGTAGGCGCCGGCCTTGCCCATCGGCTCGCCGCCGGCCACGTAGGCGGCGATCTGCGCAGCGTCCAGCTCCGCGAAGCGGACTTCGGTCTCGGACAGGGTTTCGTGGAGGCCGTCGGTGGACAGCAGGCAGACCGCCGACAGCACCCGGTGGCTGCGCCCGGACAGGCTGCGCAGCATCGCCTCGGCATCGGCGGCATCGGCCGGCTTGCCGAACACGCGATCATCGAGCACGACCTCGGTGTCGGAGCCGATCACCCAGGCGCCATCGGGCGCGTCCAGCGTCGCCAGCCCGGCGCGGGCCTTGTCGCGGGCGACCCGGCAGACGTAGTCGCGGGCCGCTTCGCCAGTGGCGCGCAGTTCTGGCACGTCGACGTCGAGCAGCCGGAACGGCACGCCCAGACGGGCAAGCAATTCGGCGCGGCGGGGGGATTTGGAAGCCAGATACAACATCGTCAAAGAATAACCTGCGGCGCCTGACTGAACGCCGCCGATACGGGACCGGGCGCAGCGCGACCCCGGCCGAACTCACCGGCCGTTCATCCCCACGGCACCAACCTCGCCGCCACCTTCACGGAGATCCACCATGTCCCGAACCCTGAGCTCCCTCCTGGCCGTGCTGGCCATGGCCGCCCCCGGCGCCGTCGCCGCCCAGACGCAGACCGCGGCCCTGCCCGCCGACGCCACCCTGCTGTCGGTGTCCGCCGATGCCCAGGCCAGCCGCGCGCCGGACATCGCCACGATCTCGGCCGGCGTGGTCACCCAGGCCGCAGATGGCAACGGCGCCATGCGCCAGAACGCCGAACTGATGACCCGGGTGCTGGCCGCGATCAAGGCCGCGGGCGTGGCCGACAAGGACGTCCAGACCAGCGGCATCCAGCTCAATCCGCAGTACCGCTACGCCGACAACCAGACCCCGACGATCACCGGCTACCAGGCCACCAACAACGTCAGCGTCAAGCTGCGCGACGTCGCGAAGATGGGCAAGGTGCTCGACGCGCTGGTCGCCAGCGGCGCCAACCAGATCAACGGCCCCAGCTTCGGCATCGACAATCCCGAGCCGCTGTACGACCAGGCCAGGATCGAGGCGCTCAAGCGCGCCCAGGCGCGCGCCGAAACCTATGCCAAGGCCCTGGGCCTGCGCGTGCGCCGCATCGTCAGCATCGGCGAAGGTGGCGGCGGCATGGCGGTGCCGATGCCGCGCATGGCGATGATGAAGGCCGAAGCCTTCGACAGCACCCCGGTCGCCGCCGGCGAGAGCAGCGTCTCGGTGCAGCTGGACGTGGTGTTCGAACTGGGCCGCTGACCGCCCGGCACGTTCGCTCGCAGACCACATGGACGGCGCCTTCGGGCGCCGTCCGCGTATCGGGCCCATGCCAGGGTCAAGCTGACCATGCCGCGGCCGGCGCGGCCGGTGACGCGAGCCTGGCCGGTTCTTCCGGCCGGCGACCGCGCCGGCTGGCCAGGCATCCCGGCAGCCGCGACGCGTTCGAGCCGAGCGGCCGCCCGTCGCCTCATGGCACCCGGCGGCCGATGCTTGCCGCTGCATCGGCGCACCCGTCACACGGATGGCCGCGAACGCACGACGCCGCTGGGGCACCGCCCCCGCCTCCATGCGCGGAACATGCGGCACACCGCCCCGCCTTCTCCGCTCCACGCCGCGACCAAGGTCGCACTTGCAACGCGTGCTGGTGCGCGCGACGCTGTCGCCAACGGATGCGTCGACCCCATCCGTCGCGCTGCTGCGTTGTATCCGCTGTCATCCCGTCATGGAGGTGGAGCATGGTTCGCACGTCGCCGTCCCCGTTCTCGTTCGCCTTTCCTTCGATCCGCCTGGATGGCCCGCGGATCCTCTCGGTCAGCTGCGTCATCGCCGTGCACGTGCTGGCGGCCCTGCTCCTGCTGCTGCCGTTGTCGCGGCCATCGCTGCCGATCGCCCCACCCGACACGATCGAGCCGCGCTGGACGGTCGAACGCGTCCTGCCGGTCACCCCGTTGCCGCCGACCGAGATCGCACCGAAGGTGCAGCCGCCGCGTCTGCAGCCGGTGGCCGTTCCCGTCCCTCCCCGCATCGCACCGAGCATGCCCGTCGTCGTCGACGGCGGCAGCCTCCCGGCCACGCCGGGCGTGGATACCGCAACGCCCGTCGACACCTCGCCCGGCCCGGTCGGTGCGCCACTGGCCGGCGCGCAGCTGCGGTACGCCGTGGCACCGCCGCCGCCGTATCCGCGCGATGCCCTGCGTGCCGGGATCGAAGGCACGGTGCTGCTGCGGGTGCTGGTCGATGTCGACGGCCGCCCGCTCGACGTCCAGGTCGAACGCAGCAGCGGCAACCGCTCGCTGGATCGCGAAGCCGTCCGTCACGTCCAGCAGCGCTGGCGCTTCGAACCGGCCCAGCAGGATGGCCGCGCGGTGCAGGCCTACGGGCTGGTGCCGATCGGCTTCAACCTGCAGTAGCCGCCTTGCACCTGGGCCGCCACTTCGCGTGGCGGCTCCGGCGCTCAGGGCATCCGCGCCTGCGCGCAGCGCCGCGGCGCCCGCACGCAGGCGCGTGTCGCGGGCAAACACATACCTTGGAGACACACGAAAGCAAGCCGCACGACAGTGCGGAAGCTGTTGCCCTGAAATTCCCGCTTCAGCTGTTGCTCGCTCAGAAGCCAATCGAGTGCAGCAGCTGACGCAACAGCCAGCGATTTCGCTCTACCCGCTGCGCGGGCCGGAGCGAGTCACTCTTCTTTGCTTGTGCAAAGGAAGAGTCACCAGAAGAAAGCACAGCCGGTCCGCGAGCCGACGAGGCTTCGCCACGCCGGTGCCCTGCGCTTCTCGCGCGACAGGGGACGCTGCCCAAACTCGCTACGCTCAGACAAGGGCAGCTCTTCGCCCCTGACGCGCTGCGATGCTCGGCTCGCTTCACGGCATCGGGAAGTCAAAGACCGTGGAGCCACATCGAGAGCAAGAGCCAATCAACCCCAACGCGCACGTTCAAGTTGCCGTTGCCGTTGCCGTTGCCGTTGCCGTTGCCGTTGCCGTTGCCGTTGCCGTTGCCGTTGCCGTTGCCGTTGCCGTTGCCGTGATT